>OCTW011612661.1_pt1 | contig 11778 bp, 10 predicted proteins | sample 1539671 | NCBI WGS metagenome assembly OCTW01 (sample SAMN02144230, study PRJEB22623) | gut metagenome | biome: sheep rumen | host: Ovis aries | place: New Zealand | reverse complement strand
GTAAGGTCGCCCGGTAGGCGACCGGTGATAGATAGCAAAGCGTTAAAAAAAATTGCGAAAGCAATTTTTTAGCTTTACCACTATAAACCCCCTCGCAGGGTAAATTAAAACAAAGATCAATTCTGCCACAGCAGTAACTGTCCTCGCTTTGTAGAATAGTGAATTATGACAGAAAAGTCAAATTTGTCGTGAGAGATATGGATGGCTGCGCCGTGACCTTTAATATATTTCAGCAGGCGAAGTCTCTGAGCCACATGACCTACAAAATCGCAATAAATCAAATTTCTGTAGGTCGCAAATCATATTATTACTAAAAAGATTACCTACAAAATCGTGCTTTTCCTGCTTTTTGTAGGTAAAAATCTGTCTTTTTTCTTCTAACCTACTCATAAAATCACAAAAAACAGGCTCTCAACAAAAAAAATAACCTACAAAATCCGCATTTTCTACATTTCTGTAGGTCGTCCCACAATTCTTCTATGTAATTTTTACCTACAAAAACACCATTTTCCTTAGTTTTGTAGGTAATTTGCCAATAATTCTATCTTCTTTCTTCAACTTTTCTTTAATGTTATAATCAAATCTGGAGAAGTTATGTCGCCACGCAGCAAAAAAAGAATCTTAATATTTTTCACTCTCATCGCAATTTTCTATTTGATAATAACGCCGCTTACTATCATAATTGCTCACAGCCTTGTCATGTCAAAATGTACTTATAAAAAATATGATTCAAATAAATATCTGGTTTACGCTGATGTTGCAGAAAACTATCCTCGGGAAAAGTTCGCAATCGCCTCAGGAAAAAATAATCTTTCTGCCTGGCTTTATGGAAAAGAAAACACAAAAGGCCTGATTATTGTTGCGCCCGGCCACAGAGATTCAAACGACATAAAGCTTTATGAAATTATGTATTTTGTAGATGCCGGCTTTCAGGTTCTCTGCTTTGATTATAGCGGCTGTTACACAAGTGAGGGCTCTGCTTTTGGCGGCTATACCCAGGCTCTTTATGATCTTGATTCAGTCCTTTCCTGGTGTGATAAAAACAAAAGCTTCAGTGCATTGCCGTTGTATCTCTTTGGCCACAGTCTTGGAGGCTATGCCGTTACTGCAGTCCTTAATTATCCCCACAGAGTTAATGCGGTTGTATCTGCCTCAGGATTTAATACTGCAAAAGAGCAGTGGGAGTGTTCAGTTAAGCGCTTTACAGGTCCTGCATATTATTTGATAAAACCAATTAATCTTCTTTTCATTCATTTCAAATATGGGCCAGATAAAAATCTGTCTGCAGTTTCTGGAATCAATAAGACCCAGATTCCTGTTTTGGTAATCAGTGCAGAGGATGATATTTTTTACGGCGGAAAAACAAGTCCTATTTACCAGAAGCAAAATATGATTACAAACCAAAAATGTAAATTTCTTTTGATGGACAAACCTGAGCACAACGGACATTATTCCTATTTTCTAACTGATGCTGCAATTGAATATCAGAAAACAAATCCCAAAGACAAGATCAATAAGAATTTATATATGGAACATAACAAAGCAATTCTTGAGATGATTTCCTCATTTTTCACTGATTAATTTTCTTTTAAAGCCACAATTAAGCTTACCTCTTTACACTATATATCAATTTGATATATAGTGTCTTACAAAGATTAAATATGGCAAAAGACAAAAAAATTGATATGGTGATTTTAGGCTTACTCAGTCATGAAGACCTTACCGGCTATGATATTAAAAAACGCATAGATACAGGAATCAGTTTTTTCTGGAAGGGAAGCTTTGGAAACATTTACCCTGCCCTTAAGGATATGGAAGAAGAGGGGCTTATCAGCAAAAAAGACACCTCCGTGGGTGGCCGGGAACGAATCTCCTATCACATAAACAGCAGTGGCAAAAGTGCTTTAAGAAAATGGCTGAGAGAGGAGCAGGCCAGCAACGAACTCCGCTACGAAACTCTGCTCAAGCTTTTCTTTGGCGGATGTCAGGATAAAAAAGTTTCCCTTCACAATATCGAAGTTTTTGAAAATCAAATAAGCAGCGACCTCAAGATTTTAAAAGGTTTTGCCGCAAAACTTAAACAGAATCTTGATGAAGCTGATCACCTGTATTTTTATCTTACCGTCAGCTTTGGAATTGAAGCTTACGAGGCTTATCTAAAATGGTGTAAGAAAGCAAAGGAAATGCTCAAGTGAAAAGGAGATCACGATAATGGAATTACTTTTAATCTTCTTAAAAATCGCAATTGGAATACCTGTGGGATATTTTGCAACTGATGCTGTTATGCAGAATATTTCTTATTCATTTTATAAAGGTGACCGGCAGCTCAAGGAAATCAGATATGAACCTGAAGCCATTCAGATAAATGAAAAACTGACCGGCTACGGCTACAATCTGGAAAAAGATTCTGAAAAAATTATTCTGTTCTTCGGCGGCTCAATATACATAGCTTACAATACCGTTGGAATGTACGCCGGTAATTTTGACTGCCCTTTTTTGTCAGTTGACTATTACGGAACTCAGGACAGTAAAGGGCACATGAATCTAAAGACCATGAAAAAGACTGCAGAAGATTTTTATGATTATGCGGCCGCCAGATATCCGGGAAAAGATATTTACGTTTTTGGTCACAGCTACGGCTGCGGAATGGCTGCATATACTGCAAGCGTGCGCCAATGTAAACATCTCGTACTTGCCTCGGGCTACAGAACTTCTGCCGACATGTACAATAAAATCATTCCGCTTTTCTGGGGCCCGGCCACAATTTTTATCACTAACAATATTCGTGTTGATAAGTATGCAAAAAATACAAGCTGCCCGGTAACGGTCATTGGCTCCGATGCAGATAAAACTCTCAGCGCAAAGCTGCAAAAAAAACTGGCAGCCTGCTATCAAAATGCCGACTGCCAGATTTTCCATGGAATTTCCCATGAAGATTATTTTGTAACTGATGAAGTTGTGGACTTTGTAAAAGAAAAGGTTCTGCTGGGAGAATGAAATAGATTGCCCGGTCAAGCCGGGCAATGACATTTTTGGTCAAGTCAGAGAAAGCTACTGTAGTTTATTCTTCAAACATCTTCGGAATAAACTTGCCGGCCCATTCCTGCCAGAAGTTCATGTCGTGGATGCCGGGGCCTTCTTCGTAGGTGTGAGCTACGCCCTGATCCTGTAGGAACTTGTGGAAGGCACGGTTTGGTTCAAGCAGGAAATCTTCTGTTCCGCAGGCCATCCAGATTTGCGGGAGCTTTTTGCCGGCAGCCAGCTGCTTTTTCAAAAGATATTCAGGATTGTTGTCATTCTCGGAAAGCTTAGCCGGGTCGCCAAAACACATGCGGTAGTAATCATAATTTGCGATTGGGTTGGCATCGCCTTCTTTCATGTGCATAACTTCGTTGTGAATGAGGGCTGAAGAAAGTGCTATAACCTTGCTGAACTTTTCCGGATAAGCAAGGCCTGTATGCAAAGCTCCAAAGCCTCCCATAGAAAAGCCCATGAGGTAAGTATCCTCAGCAGTCATTGCCAGGTGGAAGGTATTGCGAACATATTCCAGAAGTTCAACTCCAAGGAAAGTTGCAAACTGACGACCGGTAGCCGGTCCGTCAATCCAGAAGGAATTTTCGCCGCTTGGAATTACAACTGCAAAATTGTACTGCTCGGCGAGATTGCCCGGAACCCAGTTGAAGGCTGCTCCGCTGTAACCGTGTAGCAGGAACAAGGTCTTCATTGGTTTACCATCTCGCTTGAGGTCATTGCGGGGATAGTCGCGTCTGATATCGTTTGGAATCTGCATTAAAAATGAAACGTCGCGTTTGAGGACGTCGGAATAAAATCTGATTGTTAAGTCTGCCATAATTTTATTATATCACATCTACGCCAAGGCCAAATAGGGCAAAGTCCCCACGGCAGGGGTCACCGGGGAAGACTTCTGCGAGAGCGGCTATGAGACACTCTGCTGTTTTGCGCGAAGCGGCGGCGCCCTCTGGTATGAGCCCCAGCTTTACCGCCTCCTGCATCACGTGTACATCCAATGGCATCAAAAGCCCGGCAGGATCTGCCCATTCCCAGAGTCCCAGGTCCACAGGTGAGTTTCGTCTTACCATCCAGCGCAGGAACATGTGAATGCGTTTGTTTGCAGAGTTACGGCCCTTTGGGACAAGGGCGGATTTTGGAAAAGATGAAGATATTATTGAGGACAATCCTAAACCGACCCTTTCAGCTCGGTTTTTAACGGATTCCCTATTATAATAGGTTTCGATACACGCTCCGCCGTACTCAACCACCGGCCTTGCAGTGTACTTTTTATGAAAGAACTCTCCAAGCGAGTCGGCCTGTTTTAAGATGTCGGTCAGTTCTCCAAAGAAAATCTGCATATCATCATAAGAGTAAAATCTGTAAAACTTGGCTTCGCCGTGCGGGAAGTCCTTTTTGTAAGCTTCTGTCTTCAGCCACTCGCTGACACTACCTAACGAACGTTCGGAAGTTTCCAACACCTGCCGAATCTTTGGAATAAACTGCTTTCTGTTTCCAAAGGCCAGCATTGCAGCAATAAAGGAAGCAACCTCAACATCTGCCAGACTGCCCCGCCCAACCTCCGGTTGGTACCAGCGCAAAAACTGCGACGGGTCTGCCTCTGTAAAAGAAGGGACCTCATAGCGGTCTGCGAGACTTCGGAGTTTTATTTTGAGTTCATCGGACACTTTCTGCGGAACCTTCAGATCCGCCATATTTTTTGAAGCCATTTTTGCCATCGAATCTATAATATCACGATTCGTGTTTCTTGCTCCACTCACTTGGCGACATTCCCGTTTCTTCACGGAATATTTTCATAAAATATTTTACATCTGAAAAACCGCTTCTTTCTGCAACCTCGTAAACCTTATAACAGCCTTTTTCCAGAAGCTTTTTTGCTTCATCAATTCTGAGCCGCTTAAGATATTCATTAAAGTTTACGCCGGTATGTTCCTTAAACTTTTCTGAAAACCAGGTGTAATTTACTGACACCTGATTTGCCACCATCGCCATATTTATGTTTTTCTTAAAATGAGTTTTTATAAATTCCAGTGCCTCAGTAATATATGGTGATTCCTTTGTATCCTTTTTAAGCAGCGCCGCCAGATAAACCGCATAATCACAAACGCTTCCCTGCCACTCTTCAAGATTCGCATATTCAAAAATATTTTCAATCATTATGCTTTTGATATGCAGGTACATATCTGAATCTGTATATCCCGGATATCTTGTAAACATATTTGAATTAATTTTTTTATAAAGATAATAAAGGATTTCTGAATTAAGCTTTGCGTCTTCCTTTAAATATTTGAAAAGCTTATTTACATCTGTCTGTATTTCTTCTGCACTTGCAAGATCGCAGTGACTTATCATTTTTTCATAAGCCTTATCTGTTTCTTCAAAATCATTCATGTGCCTGCTGTTTTCCCAATAATACAAACCACCGTGTTTATCTTCCTTAAGCGGCTCGCCAGTTTCTGAATCAAAAAAAGCCTGCATTGCGGCAGTTATAGCCTGACGCTTCATTGTTCTTAGCATTGAATAATCATCTGCCGGCCCGGAAATTCCAACAATATAAGAATCCAGATAGCTGACATCATAATGAACTTCCTCTCCATCAAAAGGATAAACAATCAAAACGGAATTTTTTGTCTGCTCCAGAACGTAATACATTTTTTCACTCATAACAGTTTCTAGCGCAGCAAGACTATCTTTTCCGTAAATGACAATACAGCGCAGTCCATTTTTTACTGTAATTGCTGGTAATTCAGAAATTTCTTCCAGCCTTCCCTTTTCAATTATCTGGCGAAACTTTTCTTCGTTCTTTTCTTTTTCCAGCTTCATGGAATCCATGATGGCCGAGTTCACCGCCGCAATCAGTTCCTTTTTATCTACCGGCTTTAATATATAACTCACCGCTCCACTTTGAATTGCGGCCTTAGCATAAATAAAATCATCATAACCGCTGAGAACAATTATTGCGGGCCGGGTCTCTTCCTCTTCGGCAGAAAGTTTTTTCATCAGCTCTACACCGTCCATAACCGGCATACGGATATCTGTAATTAATATCTCGGGCTTTTTCTGACAACAGAGTTCAAAGGCTTCCTGTCCGTTTTTTGCTTCAAGAATTTCAATCGGAATTGCAAGCGCGTCTGTAAGGATTTTTTTTAGTCCGGCGCGAATCAATTTCTCATCATCTGCTAATACAATTGTTATCATCTTGCCCCTCCAGAAATCTCTTCAGCTTCTATAAATTTTCTTGGTACTGGAATCTTTATAAGGCACCCCTCACCCTCTTTTGATTTAACTACCAGTCGGTAGTTTTTTCCACAGAACATTGTCAGTCGCTGCTGAATATTTTTCAAACCAATACTGCCTTTTGAATCCCGCTCATAATTATCATCCGCAAGATAGGCCGCAAGCTCTTCCTGTTTTTCCTTTGAAATGCCTTTACCAAAATCGCGGACGCAAAGCCAGATTCTGTCGTCCTCATGGCCATCTTCTGTATAAACACGAATAACAGCATCCTTTCCAAAAGGCTCAATTGCATAATAAAAGGCATTTTCAACAAGAGGCTGTAGACTCATTTTTGGAATTACAATTTTCTTCCATTCATCTTTAATTTCAGTTTCCAGAGAAATTACATAATCATTTCTGATATTCAATAAATAAACATAAGAACGGATATAATCAACTTCTTCTTCAAGTGTTACGGTATGAACCCGCCAGCGCAGACAATAGTGCATCAGCTTTCCCAAAACATTTATGCTTTCTTCAACATCAGACTCGCCGGCAATTACCGCCTGCATTTTTATTGTTTCAAGAGCATTGTAAAGGAAGTGAGCATTTATCTGATTTTGCATAGCCTTCATTTCTGTATCCGCAATCAGCTGCTGCTCTTTTTTAATTTCTTCAATCTGAGTTTTAAGCTGCTCTGTCATTTGATTAAAAGTTTTCTGTGCCTCTGTCACTTCATCTGTTCCGGTAACTTCAACACGGGCATCAAGCCTGCCCTTCTGTACTTCTTTCATTCCACCAATCAATTTATAAACGCGGGCCATGAGACGACCTGTAAGATAGCGGACAAGAAAATACAAAAGGAAAACTGTAAGCAAAAGGCCGCCAAGAATTCCCAGCTGAATATACAAAAGACTTTTTTGAATTTCTTTTGATGAACAGGTGTGCAGAAGAATGATATTCATATCGGGAACGCGAACCCAGCTTGAATAACGGGTTTCATCTTTATAGCGCAGAGTCATTTTTCCATAATAAGAAAGCTCACCCTGTTTTCTCCGGTAAACATTTTTGTAAAAATCATCATAAAGATTTTGATTAAGAGGCTGACTGTTTTTTTCTATGATTTCATTTGTGATTGGGATTAATTCCATCTGATTCGTTTCTTCATTCAGGATTTCCCGAAAAACATAATCATCATTGTACTCATTTATTTTTTTGAAGAGGAATGGAAAAAAATCACTGGTCTTCATGGCAATCTGTATATAACCGATTTCACGATGATTTTTTTCCAGTCTTCTTGTTGAACACACGGATTCTGATTTTAAGGAACCAAGATTGCTAAGGTAGTCTGCGGTGTAACCGTATTCCCAGCGCTGCAATGAAGATAAATCTGTTCGCGATGAATTCATAAAAATAGGCCAGCGTTCAGGCACAAGCGGGCTGTCACTAAAAACTCTGAGAGCATAAATATTCGGAACCGTTTCAAGAGTGCGCTCCAGCATTGTTGTTTCAGAAATCATAGTTTCAATGATTTCATTTTCATCGCTGCGCTCCGGCATCGTAAAAAAAAGTGTAAGCTTACCGTTACTGTTTATAAGCTTTTCAAACAAATCAAAGGATTCAATATTTTTCAGAACGATTTCATAATTTTCCTGCAAAAGGCCCTCGCTGTTTGCTTCCAGCTCTTCTACGCGGGAACGGCGGATAAAGCCCATTGCAGTTATCACTAAAATAAAAAGGGGAACTACGACAATACAGGTATAGGCAAAAACTAATTTCTGTGAAAAGTTCATCCCAATCATTTTATATGATTAACCCCGTATTGTCGAATTTCCCCAGGAAAGGAAAACCTTATTTACAAGCCAAGCTTCTTCTTGTTTTCGTTCATCAGTACAGTCTGAGCAGCGATAACCTTATCAACTCCCTTGTCTTTCTTGTACTGGTTGAAGTCCGCAACAATCTTGTCAAACTCAGCTTCTGAACTTGCACGAATCATCTGTGGAAGAACCTTACCCCAGCGGCGCTGGATGTCTTCGTAAATCAGCTGTTCGTCTGAACCAACTGGAAGTGTAAGTCCATCATAAGCTGCATAAGAGTGAACGTATGGACGAGTCCAGAGCTGTGGCTGCTCAAGTGATGGAGCGTAATCTGTTCCAAACTGTGCCTGCCATGCTGTATCCATCAACATCCAGTATGTGTACTGAACACCAATTTCTGTTTCCTGCTTGTTCTTATCCATCTTATCCATTTCTGCAACTTCCGGAGTGAGCTTTGGAACTCCATTTACAACTGTGTAAGTTTCACCTTCAATACCGAAGTTTGTATCCATCTGACCTTCTTCAGAAATCAGATATGTAAGGAATTCGATAGCGCGTTTTGGATCTTTACATTTCTTAGAAATCAAAGTTACAGTCCAGCCTGCAATTCCACCACCAGCAAGTACAGGATCGTCACCCTTTGTATTTTTAGGACCATCTACTGCAATGTAGATAGAGTTTGGATCACGTGCATAAAGTGCATTCTGTGGAGCCTGCATATCCCAGTTCTGGTAAAGCATACAGAAGTAGCGGCCCTGTGCAGCCTTCTCTTCAATCTGGCTTCTCTTGTCTACAAATACATCTGTAGGAATAAGACCTTCTTCGTGAGCCTGGCGGAGAGCTTTCATCCAGCGAACATACTCAGGATTTTCTGTAAGACCAAGCTTTGAATCAATAAACTTGCCGTTCTCTTCCGGAGCAATTGCAAGGAAGTGTGGAAGTGTATCCTGAATTCTATCACAACCTGTATCAATAAATTCGTTTGTTCCAAATGGAATAAGTGCCTGACCATTAATAGTAGGATACTTTGCTTTAGCAGCGCGGAGAGCATTCAGGAATCCCTCTGGAGTAGTCATATCTGGCTTTCCGAGAGCTTCATACATATCCTTTCTAACAAGGAAGGTTTCGTTTGAAGTAAGCTTTCCGTTGTACTTTTCATAGTCTGTAGAAGTATAAGATGAGTTAGGATAGCCGTAGATATGACCGTTTGACTGACGATACCAGCCAACCTTAACAGGGTCAGTTACCTTCCAGAAATATGGATCATACTTATCAGCAAGCTCATCAAGAGAATAAAGCATATCCGAATCAATCATCATAGAAACCTGAGGTTCCCACCAGCCAAGAGTAATAAGATCTGGAAGTGCATCACCTGCAATCATCGCATTAAGTTTTTCAGCTTCGTTTCCAGCAGGAACAACAAAGTTTACATCCACACCGGTTTTCTGAGTAATATACTTAGAAACCTTTGAGTCTCCCCAGTGACGTGCAAACCAGCTGAAGTTGATATACCAGTCGAACTTTATCGGCTGATTTGCATCTGCCTTCCAGCCCGGTGCGTCAGCTGTTGCTTTTGTGTCTGTTGAAGAAACAACTGTTTTCTTGCTGCAGCCAGTGAGAGCCATTGCAGCAACCATAGCAAAACCTAATGCTACTACCTTTAATTTTTTCATATTTATTTCCTCCTATAAGAAATTAACTAACTTACGTTCGTTAGCCCTTAATAGAGCCAATCAACATTCCCTTTACAAAGTATTTCTGCAGGAAGGGGTAGACACACATGATAGGAAAAGTCGTGACAACCATAGTTGCAAGACGAACCGACTGCGAGCTTACCTGCTGAGCAGCAATTCCAGCCGGCATCGAAACAACCGCCTTAGAAGTCGAAGCACTGGCAACAACACGATAAAGATAAGTCTGAATCGGCTGCAGCTCAGCCTTGTTGATGTACATAACACCCGCAAAATAATCATTCCAGTGACCAACCCCATTAAACAAAGCAATAGTTGCAACAACCGGCATCGATAAAGGAATTATGATTTTTATAAAAATTATCAGGTCATTTGCTCCGTCCAGCTTTGCAGATTCTTCAAGCCCTGCAGGAAGTCCACGGAAGAAAGACATAAAGATAATCATATTGTAAAAGTTGAAAAGACTTGGAATTATGTAAACCAGGAAGTTATCGTAAAGCCCAAGGTTCTTCAAAGTGATAAAGTAAGGAATCAAACCACCGCCAAAGAACATTGTGATAGTTCCGATGATTGTATAAACCTTATTTCCCATAATGTGTTTTTTCGAAAAAGCGTATCCAACCATAGCAGTAAAGAAAACACTAGTCACAGTTCCAATTACAGTTCGCAGAATAGTAATCATAAAAGCCCTGAGAATTGTGTTATCCTGGAAAACAGTTTTGTAGCTTTCAAGGCTGAACTTTCTTGGCCACAAATAAATTCCACCGCGCAAAGCATCACTCGAATCATTAAAAGAAATAATAATTGTATACCAGACCGGATAGAGTGCCATAAAGCAGAGCAAAATCATTATCGCTCCAATCACAACATCTCCCATCGTAATTTTATTTAACTTTGAATGTGCCATCTTCTTCCTCCATTAGAACAACGAAGTGTCGTTCAATCTCTTGGTAACCTGATTTGCAATAAACAACAGAATGAAAGCAACCACCGACTTAAACAAACCGATAGCCGAAGCATACGAATATCTCATACCACGCATTGCAGTCTGATAAACATAGATATCAAGAACATTACTTCTCGGAGCATTCAAAGGATTATTCAAAACCAGAATCTGATCAAAGTTCGTATTTAATAATCCACCCACAGCAAGAATGAACATGATAGTCACAGTTGGCGCAATAGAAGGCAGCGTAATAGTCCAAATCTGCTTCCAGCGGCTGGCACCATCAACTTTAGCGGCCTCATACATTTCCTGATCAATTCCAGAAATCGCCGCAAGATAGATAATTGCCGACCAGCCAAGCTCCTTCCACAAATCAGAAATAACAGTAATAGCCCAGAAGTATTTTGGATAAGCAAGGAAAGCAACTCCTTCTTTCAAAAATCCCATCTTAATAAGAAGCTCATTGAAGAGACCGCCGTCACCAAGCCAGGTAGTAAGAATACCGCCAAGCACAACCCAGGAAAGAAAGTGCGGCATGTAAGTAATAGTCTGAATAGCTTTCTTAAAACGAATACTTCTTACTTCATTCAAAAGCAGGGCAAAAATAATCGGCAGAGTAAAATTGAAAACCAGTTTAAGAATACTGATTCCCAGAGTGTTCGCCATAACGTTGAAAAATTCTTCATCCTTAAAAAAATTCAGAAAATGCTGAAAGCCACCATGAGCAGCCCAGGGAGTAGAAAAAAATTTCTTGCTGAACAAAGGAGTGGTAACCATAAAATTTTTCTTAAAGGCAATAAGAATTCCGTACATCGGGATGTAGTTAAAAATCAGCATCCAGATAAGTCCAAGAAGAGCCATAGCCTGAAGATATTTTTCTTCCCTCAGTCTTACCCAAAAACTTTTCTTAGGAAGCAGCGGCATTTCGTTATTTTTCTTTTTCATGACAGTACCTCGCTTACAGTTTGGAGTATAGACGCAGAAGAGCCGTCTGCAAAGTTTGTAAATTTTCAGAAAGGTGTAAACTTTTCGGTTTTTTGCCGAAAAATCACCACCTTCTTATTGATTTATGAAAAAT
>OCTW011612027.1_pt1 | contig 11781 bp, 6 predicted proteins | sample 1539671 | NCBI WGS metagenome assembly OCTW01 (sample SAMN02144230, study PRJEB22623) | gut metagenome | biome: sheep rumen | host: Ovis aries | place: New Zealand | reverse complement strand
CAGATGCTATGGCCATGGTAGAAGCAGAGACAGTCCGGCGAAACAAATTGCTTGGCAATCTCGCCAGCATCAAGGCTGTGGAAGGGAAAATCAGACAAAACGAGGATTTGGCTTTCAGGAGGCAAGTGCAGGCCGCACAAATAAGCATCGAAGACCCATACCATCGTACTGCAAGGTCGGAAAAGCTCTACGAAAAGTCAGAGCCGAAGGGCTTTATGCGATTCTAAAAAAAGCCTGAGCATGTAGTGCTTTACATGCCCAGGCTTTGAAGGCAAGGAAAACTAAATCAGGGCTATTGCATTTGTACTGCAATAGCCCTGATTTTTTCTCATTACGGGAATATTTTATTTCACAGAAATTCCATGAATTTGTTCAGCTATGCGTACCAGCGCATCAACCGTACGCACGCCCGGGGTGATTTCCGAAAGTTTCACTTTCACAAAGTGATTTTCCTTTACTGCCTTCACATTAGCCAACTGGGGATTTCCTTTGATGGTTGCCACCTTTTGCTGGAAATCATCGTCATTGCGCACGCCGTTGCTATAATCGGCAATAATGATATATTCCGGGTCTGCTGCCACCACATTTTCCCAACTGGTAGCCGCCCAAGTCTTATCCACACCGGCGTTTTCCATGACATTTTCTGCACCGATGAGCTTCAGGATATTCGTCGTATATCCCTTAAAAGCAGTAAAGGGCTTGCCGTCGCTGGCATCGTAGACAAAAACTTTCTTTTTGGGCAGCTTATCAATCTTGCCCTGTACGGAGGAAAGGAGTTTCTTCTGGTCAGCCACCCAGGCATCTGCTTTATCCTTCACGCCAAAAATTTCGCCCAGCTTTTGCATATCCTCAAACACGGTATCCAGATTGGCATCCAGCTTCTGCATGGAGGAAGGAACAAAAATGGGCACGTTCTTTGCGGTTATCCGCTCTGCCGGAATGCCGCGTTTCGTGAAGGGAACTTCCCAGCCCGTGGCAAAATCAGGATTTTCAGCCATAAAAGTCTCGTAAGAAGGCCATTTTTCCGAAAGGACTTTCACCTTATCATAGGCAGCCTGAAGGGGCGGATAAATATCTTCTTCCTTCATTGCGGTTCCCGCCATCTTGCTCTCCAGCCCCAAAGTCAGCATCATTTCCGTGGTTGCCTGCGACATGGAAATCGCATGTTCCGGGGATTTATCCACGCTCTGCTTGACCTGCTGGCCGTCCAGCGTTTCCGTCCAGGACACGGGATACCCCGGGTTCTTGTCCGGAGCGGCGGCCTGCTTTTCACTGCCGCAGCCGGACAATCCTGCCAGCGCTATAAGGCAGAGGCCAGCTGCGATACTTTTTTTCCACCAATTTTTCATACCGACACGTCCTTTCAATAATTCAAATAAACACGTCCTTCATGCTCATAGCGCACAAAAGGAACGCCAAAAACTTCTTCCAGCAAAGTCGGTTCCAGCACCGCCTTTGCTTCTCCCTGTTTTACCACCCTTCCCCGCTTCATCACCAGCACATCATCACAATATGCCACAGCCAGGGAGAGGTCATGCAGAACCATAACCACGGTTCCGCCATAGGCGCGCAAGGTTTTCATCAGTGCTAATTTGTATTTTACATCCAGATGATTGGTTGGTTCATCCAGCAGCATCAGCGGAGCCTGCTGAGCCAAGGTCTTGGCAATTAGCACGCGCTGTATCTCACCGCCAGACATGTGGCTTAGACGGCGCTCTGCCATAGAACTGACCCCCGCTTGTTCCATGGCAGAGCGGGCAATCCTCCTATCTCCCTCCGTATAGTCACGGAATCCCTGCTTGTACGGGAAGCGGCCCATAACCACCACATCTTTTACCAAAAAGTCCGCAATCATCTCCCTTTGCTGGGGCAGAATAGCCACCCTACGGGCATACTCCCTGGCCTCAAAGGTGCTGACATCCTGTCCTTTCAGAAACACCTTTCCCTGGCTCGGCCTGTCCCTGCCCAGAAAGGACAGCAATGTACTCTTGCCGCTGCCATTTGGCCCCACAATAGCCGTTATGCGGCCTTCCTGAAATTCTGCCTGAATACCGGAGAGAATTTCCTGTTTTCCCACTCTGTAAGTCAGATTTTTTACGGTAAGCATATCAGTATTCCTTGTACTTTCTGCTGATAATCCACATAAACACCGGAGCGCCCAAAACAGCGGTCAAAATGCCGATAGGAAGTTCCTCCGGCCGAAAGAGGCTTCTGGCTGCAGCATCTGCCCAAACCATTACCAGGGCACCAATCAATGCTGTGAACCAGAGCATCACACCATGACGGGAATCTCCCAGTACTCTGGCAATATGCGGCACCACCAGTCCCACAAAACCGATAATTCCCGCTAAAGCCACCACCACGGCAACTGCCATTGAGGACACCAACACAATCATCTGCTGCATGCGCTGAACAGGCATACCTAAATGCTTGGCTTCGTTACGGCCAAGCAGGATAAGGTCCAGTTCATGGCGCAGAAGCCAAATGAACAGCATCGTTATCAGAAGCATCAGCGCCGCAATGGGTACCATGCTCCATTGAATCCCCGTGAGGCTCCCCATAAGCCAGAACATGGCACTCCTGACCTGGGCCTCATCCTTTGCCCCATATATCGCCAACATGGTAAAAGCAGAAAACAGCGCCGAAATGCCCATCCCCATCAACACCAGTTTCACGGGACTGCCGCTATTGCCAGCTAGCCGCACCACAATAGCCGTAGCCACCGTAGCTCCCAGGAAAGCTCCTGCATACACACCATAAGGCGCAAACATCTGTGCAGCGCCACTAACCAGGCACAACACAGCGCCCGTACTGGCACCTGAAGAAACGCCAAGAATATAGGGGTCAGCCAGATAATTCTGGGAAACCGTCTGCATCAAAAGCCCGGTCAATGCCAGCAAGGCTCCGCCCAAAGCGGCAAACAATATACGCGGTGCCCGAATGTCAAACAAAATCATCGCAGCCGAAGCATCCTGCGGTGTTCCCGCAAAAAATGCAGCCAGTTCCTGCAAAATCACTTCTGGCGCAACGGCCACCGAGCCCAAAGCAACAGCCAGGACCATACTGGCTAAAAGTGCCGCTAGTAAAATCATTCCGCGAAGAAAAAACTTCCTATTGACCATATTCTCCCCCTTCCCCTAAAAAACGAGAAACAAAAAGAGCGGCTCCCTGCAAAAATGCAGACGGATTGCCGCTCTGGACATATTCCCAGCCCATTGAATCAATCCCCTCCCCATCGCTCGCAGGTACATAAGCAGCCAGCAAGGCAATCGAGACACCAAGGGCTTGCTTAAATGGTGACGTTGAAACAGGCAGTTCTCCTGGCTCGGTTTCATCATCCTGCACGCCTTCCCAGAGTGGAGATACCCCAGTGACATAAATGTGCAGGACTCCACCTTACAGTGGCGGGACCGCTCCGGCTTTGCCCTATGGCACCGGATTCCCTATTAAGTCCTATGGACACCTGTTTCCTTTCTTATGCAGTTATTTTTAGTCTTTCTACATTCATAGCACTTTTCCTGCTATATTCTGGGAAAATATCTGTTGGATATGAATGAAGCCCTTTGAACAAGGATTTTTATGTTTCCTGACTTTGGAAACGCTGCAGGACAAACTGCTGAAAACAACATGCAGTCGAATCAGCAACGCTATATCGACTTCCTGTCTACCATGGGCAAGTACCACAAGTACGGCCTTACGCAGCAAATCAATCTCTTTTTTCACGCCCCGGCAGGTACCAGTGGTGCGGTGGCCACCAAGGCCATTTGGGAAAAGTTGGGGAGGAAGGTGGCAGATAATGCCAAACCTATTCCTATCATCACAGGCAGCGAGTATCAGGAACACGAGGTCAAAAAAGCTCTATGAGAAGTCGGAGCCTAAGGGCTTTGTGAGGTTCTAATGGTATTAACGAAAAAAACAGGTCTGAATCAACAACAAGATTCAGACCTGTTTTTTAAGCTGTAACTATGGACACCGCTTGCCGGTCTAAAAGTTCCAACAGACGGCTGGATGGTCCATTGGGGGTGTTCCTGCCAGATTCCCATGCTTCGATGGTCTTTTTGCTTACGCAGAGATATTTGGCAAGGATGGATTGAGTTAAGTGATTTTTTTTGCGTATAGAGCGAATATCATCGCTGGTGAACTTGCGGGCTGGAGCAATATCAACGGTTAATACAGTATGAGAGAGATTTTTTCCATCATTTTCCTCGAAGTCTGTAATCAGTTCATTCAGCGAATCCGCTAACATATCATAAGTCCTGCTCATTTCGATGCTCCTTTCTGCATACTTTTTTCCAGACGCTCAATCAAAATCTTTAAGCTATTACGTTCGGCCTTGGAGAGATTTTCCATTTCGTTCTTGGCAAATACCATGATAAGAACAATTCGACCATGTATTTCAAAATCAACATAACACACACGGGCACAATGTGATTTTCCTCTGTTACCATAGGAAAATCGCATTTTTCGCAGTCTTCCTGTTCCCTGTATGACTGCACCTACCTTCGGATTGTCGAGCAGAGTTGATTGTAACTCTTTAAGATGTTCATCGTTAAGACCGAGAGCTTTCCATTGCTCGTCAAACTTCTTGCCATGTATAAATTCTCGTGATATCTGCATTTCAGTTCTCCTTTTCTGATATCATACCCTATTTAATAGGGTTAGTCAAGGAACTCTTCTTTTGGAATAGTGACAGAAAATTCTTGCAATTTATTTTCTAATATGCTATTATCGTAGTGGAAATGCTTCAAAGTAAAATATTGTATAGTTTTTCAACCCCTAAGCAGATTTAACATGGATATGAAATCACTTTAAGGAGGCATATCTATGTTAAGCAAAAATGCGCTAATGACTGAAGCTGACCGCTTCATCTTAGACATGCAGTCGAATCAGCAACGCTATATCGACTTCCTGTCTACCATGGGCAAGTACCATAAGTACGGCCTTACGCAGCAAATCAATCTCTTTTTCCATGCCCCGGCAGGTGCCAGTGGTGCGGTGGCCACCAAGGCCATCTGGGAAAAGCTAGGGAGGAAGGTGGCAGATAATGCCAGACCTATCCCTATCATCACAGGCAGCGAGTATCAGGAACACGTTGAGGAAGTCTTTGATGTCTCGGCTACTGAAGGGTATCAAGGAGAAAAGCTCACATGGGAATATGAAGAGGAAAAATGCAAAGCCTATATGGATGAGCACTTCCCCGGCCCCAGTAACCTATCCATGCCCCAGCGAATCCTCAATTTTGCCAAGAACTACACCGGGGCGCTGCCGTGGGTAGAGGATAAGGAACTTGCAGCCCTTAGTACGGCCTATGTAATCATGGAGCGACTGGGCTATGATGCTGAAGATGAAATTGGTCTTGAGCTTATGCTTCACGATTGGGAGAATGTGGATGTCCGAAAGACCCTTGCTACGGTAAATGAGGCCAGCAAGATGGTTTTAAGTCAGATAGGGGATTATATCAGAAAGGAAGAGAGACAAAATGACAATGGACGAACTGATGGCAAGCGAACAGGAATATCAGGAAATGCTCACCCGTTGGGACATGGAGGACAAAGCGAGGGAAGAGCGGATGAAGGAGCTGGACGAGTTAGACCGGCTGACGGCCAAGGCGAAGGAAATTCGGCAGCAGATGAACCTGATACCCGGACGATGGTCGGGGATATGGGCGAAGTACATGGAGGAAGAGAAACCAGCCCAGTGGATAGAAATTCTCCAGAGCGGGAAAGTGGAGCTGATGATGGGCATGATGGACAGGGAGTACAACCAGAAGTACGACCAGATGAAACAGGAAATGAAGAAACAAAGAGGCCTGAACCACATCTTCCAGCAGAGGGACTTCATGGGGTACACAAGAGCAATAATGGCGATGGAGGACGAGATAGTGTACCTTCTGACCCAGCAGCTGACCAGTCAGGCGTAACCGAAAAACCTGCTACGCATATCACCGTTACCAAAGCTTCCTTGCACCCGGTCAGAACACCTGACGGCGGTATTGCTTGGGTGCCGGAGGATGTAACCGAGAAAGAAGTAACCGTAGATGCGGCAGGGAAGGTCACTGAGGAAAGTGAACCTGTAGCCGTAACCACGGATGAAAAGGATAAGGAAGACACATCTGCGACCACTGAGAACGTTGCAGATGTACCTTCTATGCCTGAATATGAGGAAACTCCTGTTACAGCCGAAGAAAAAGAAGATTCCCCGGAAAACATTGAAACTGTAGATGCTACTGAAACGGCAGAGAAGCCTTCCCGGCCTATCACCACCGAGGATTTCAGCCATCTGGACTTTGCGGCGGATATGTCTACTACTTCTGGCAAGCGCAAGGTTTTTGAGCGCAACATGGCCGCCATTCGCACAGTGAAACGCTTGGAGGACGAAGAACGGGAGGCCACGCCGGAAGAACTCAAGGTCTTAAAGAGCTATTCCGGCTTCGGTGGTCTGCCAGAGGCTTTTGACCAGTATAATACCGCTTGGCAGAAGGAATATAACGAGCTTAGAAATAATCTTACGGATTCCGAATATAGTTCTGCCCGGTCTTCAACATTAAATGCCCACTTCACGCCGCCGGAGCTTATTCGGGGGATTTATGCAGGGCTGGAAAAGCAAGGCTTTACCGGTGGCAATGTCTTGGAGCCGTCTTGTGGCAACGGCAGATTCTTAGAGAATATGCCGGAAGGTATCCGGGAGGCCAGCAATATCCATGGCGTGGAGCTTGACCCCATTACTGCCCGGATTGCCGCTCATATCTACACGGATGCCACTATTTCCAATCAGCCCTTTGAGCGCACCAACTATGCGGATAACTCCTTTGACCTTGCCATCAGCAATGTGCCCTTCGGAGAGTATCGTATTACCAGTGACGTGCGCTACAAGAAACAGCGCCCGTATATTCATGACTATTTCATCAGCAAAATGGTGGATGAAGTGCGCCCCGGCGGTTATGTGGTAGCTATGACCAGTTCCGGCACCATGGATAAGAAATCATCCAAGGCGAGGGAGGACATTGCTGCCAAGGCCGAACTGGTAGGCGCTATCCGGCTGCCCAACACCGCTTTTAATTCCTCCGGCACCAGCGTAACTTCGGATATCCTTATCCTAAGGAAGCGAGAAACACCGCTGAATATTACCCATGATAAGAACGGGGAAGTTCAAGGAGAAGATGCCAATTTCATGAGCTGGGTATATTCCATGCCGGAACGTGAATATGACCATCTGAACTTGAACCATTACTTCAGCCAGCACCCGGAAAATATACTGGGCAAGCTGGCAGTTGTCTCCGGCCCTCATGGAAATATATTGACCTGTGAGCCGGAAGCTGGCATGGACTTGGACAAGAAGATAGCAGAAACCATAGCCAACTTTGAAGGGAGTTATGAAAAAGCCTCTGTTCCCTTGGAGCCGCCAGTGCAGGAAACTGTGCAGACAAGCAGCAGTTTTGGTTATGTCTATGAAAATGGCAAAGTGGTCTATCATGGCGTTTATGGAGAAAAGATTGATTTCCAGACCTTTATCCACCAGCAGATGGTAAGGGATGCTGTAATCAGCCAACAAGGGGATAAAAAGGCCAAGGGAGAAGTACACGGGGAGGAAGACCTGACCGCCGGACGGCGCAAGAAAATTGATGCCGTTATGGCCAAAGCCCCGGAACTTGAAAAGAAGGTACTTTCTCTTATCCATATTCGGGATGCCGTTCGTGATGTCTTTGATGCCCAGACGAATGCTTGTTCCAATGACGAGCTGTCTGCTTTGCAAGACAACTTAAACGCCCTCTATGACCAGCATGTGAAGAACTATGGCCATATCTACCGGGATACGGAGCTTTTATCCGCATTTAGGCATGACCCAACATGTCCTCTGATGGAAGTGCTGGAAAATGTAGATGCCGAAACAGGCGTGTTCCTTGGCAAAGCTGATATTTTCACCACCCGAACCGTCATGCCTACCGTTACGCCGGAGAAAGCCGATACGGCTATGGATGCCTTGGCTTTCTCCATGCAGGAAAAGGGCAAGGTCGATGTGGGGTACATGGCAAGCCTTATGTCAGAGACAAACGTAACCGACATTCTCAAGGAGTTGACGGACAAGAAACTTATCTTTCAAGACTACGAGGATGGGGAGTATAAAATTGCCGATGAATACCTTTCTGGCAATGTCCGCGCTAAAATCCGCCATCTACAGGAAAAACAGAAAGAGTTGCTGCTGGATAAAGAACTGGCGGTAGCAAATATCATGATGCCGGACTGGCAGCCGGATTTTACCCCGGAACATGAGCTGGAGAAGAGACTTCATGGCATTATCAAGGACACCCAGCAGTTTGTACGTTCTGGCAATGGGCGCATCAGGGAAGGAAGCCTTTATCAAGGCTCAATTTACGGCTTTTATCAGCTGAATGGCAGTGAGCGTAAATTTTACGATAACCATAAAAATGACCGGGAGTTCCAGTTACGTATGACGGCAGCCATGCGGGATATTACCAGTTATTGCCCTGAGGAATACCGGGAAGACCCCGTCTTTGTGCTGGATGCTTTCCGCTATGGCATCAAGAGTATTTCCATGCACGATGAAGCCGGGGCAGATATTCGGGATATGCTGGAGCACATGGAGCCAAAGGCGAATGTGAATTCCTACTTTCAGCCGGATTTTGTGCCTTACTACAAGTTCCTGCGTGAAAAACTCTTGGCTGCGGATTATGTTCACTTGGACAAGCAGGAAAAAGAGGCCTGCCGGAAAGAAATTGTCGCTGCATGGCCGGCCTACAAGACCGCCTATGATAAGGACGTGGAAGAACTTATCAGCAGCCGCAAGAACGAGCAGCTTAGTATCTATGAGGATAAACTTCGGGACATCGAAGCCAATATCGAGGCTTTGGAGGAAGTAAAGCCTACCGACATTCCCTCGGAGGACATCCGGGTGACTATGGGGGCTACTTGGCTGCCTATCCATTATGTAAAGGACTTTCTGGCCCAGGAGCTTGACCTGTCCTATAACGAGGCCAAAAAGCTCAAAATCGAGTATTCACAAGCCTCCGGAAAATGGCATATCGATAACAAGGGGAGTTTCTTCAACACCAAGATTGACCAGATTTACGGTACCAGTGACCTCAATGCCCTGAACCTTGCCGAATTGGCCTTAAACCTCAAGCAGCCCCATGTATACAAAAATACCGATGATAACAAGAGGGTAATTAACCCTGAAGCCACTTCAGCAGCCCAGATGAAGCAGGAAGACCTGAAACGGGCTTTTGCCGAATGGATAATGAAGGACGAAGAGAGGGCTGCCAACGTAACAGCTCTCTACAATGAGAAATTCAATGCGGTTGTTACTCGTGAATATAACGGTGAATACCTCCGTTTTCCCGGCATGAATCCGGCCATCGAGCTGAAAGACCATCAGAAAGCGGCTATTGCCCATACTTTATATGGCGGCAATACTCTTTTTGCTCATGCAGTAGGTGCTGGCAAAACCTACGAAATGATAGCCTCTGCCATGGAAGCAAAAAGGCTGGGGCTTTCCCAGAAAGCCTTGATGGTGGTGCCTAAGCACCTCACCGAGCAGACTGGGGCAGCGTTTATGAAACTTTACCCCAAGGCCAAAATCCTTGTAGCCCAACCCAGTGACTTTGAAAAGAAGAACCGCAAGGCCTTTGTGGCCAAGGTCGCTACTCAGAACTGGGATGCGGTTATCATGGGGTATACGCAGTTTGAGCGCATCCCCATTACCCCGGAACGCCGGATAGCCTTGCAGGAACAGCGCATTGGTGAATACGAGGATATGCTGGATGAACTTAGGGATACCGAGGATTCCAAGTATTCCATCAAACAGGTGGAACTGATGCTGAAGAAAGCCAAGGAACGGCTGGAAAAGGCACAGGATGAAGTCGATAATAACAAAGATGATATGCCCATCTACTTTGAGGATTTGGGCATTGACAGGCTTTATGTGGATGAAGCCCATAACTTCAAGAATATCTATGTTGCCACCAAGATGAACAATGTGGCCGGTATCGGCACCTCCGATTCCGTCCGTGCCAATGACCTGATGGATAAGTGCGAGTATATCAACGAGAAGACCAATTACAAAGGCTTAGTCTTTGCCACTGGCACCCCGGTTTCCAACTCCATGACCGAGCTTTATATCATGCAAAAGTACCTCCAGCCCCAAGTGCTGAAAGAGGCCGGAATCAACAGCTTTGACGATTGGGCAGCCACCTTCGGGGAGGCGGTGACCGGTTTTGAGCTGAAGCCGGAGGGCAAGGGCTTTATGGAAAAGACCCGTTTTTCCCGATTCTTCAATCTGCCGGAGCTAATGGCCATAGTCAAAATGAGTGCCGACATCAAGACTGCCGATATGCTTGACCTCGATGTACCCGAATGTGAAATGGTTGTTGACCAGATAGAGCCAACAGAAACCCAGTCCGACCTTGTCAATCACTTGGCCGTCCGGGCAGAAACAATTCGACAAGGTGGCGTTGACCCCAGCGAAGACAATATGCTGAAAATCACCAATGAAGGCCGGATGTTGGCCTTGGATGAACGTATTATCGACCCGACATTGCCGGATAATCCCAACAGCAAGGTCAACAAGTGTATCAAAAATGTCCTTGATATCTATAAAGCCACTGAAGACAAGAAATCTACCCAGCTGATTTTCTGTGACAAGTCGGTGCCCAACAAGAAGGAGCCGAACAAGTTCAACGTTTATGACGATATAAGAAACAAACTGGTGGAAGCAGGTGTGCCAAGAGAAGAAATCGCCTTTGTGCAGGAGGCAAAGGACGATGAAGCCAAGGAACAACTCTTTGCCAAGGTCAGAGCTGGGAAGGTGCGTGTGCTCTTAGGCGGCACGGATAATCTTGGTGTGGGCACCAATGTACAGGACAAACTCATTGCCACCCATGACCTTGATGTGCCGTGGCGTCCAGCTGACCTAGAGCAGCGTATGGGAAGAATCGTCCGCCGAGGCAATGAAAATAAGAAGGTAAAGGTATTTAGATATGTGACAAAAGGTACGTTTGACGCGTACATGTGGCAACTCATAGAGAACAAACAGCGCTTTATTTCACAGATAATGTCCTCCAAAATTCCCACAAGGGAGGCTGAGGACTGTGATGAGGTAGTGTTAAGTGCTGCGGAAATCAAGGCACTGGCCGCTGGTGATCCTATGATAAAGGAAAAAATGGACGTAGACAACGCCTATAACCGCCTAAAGTTGGATAAGGGAAACTACCTGAAAAACCGGGAAATTACAGCCAAACAAGTAAAAGTAGACCTGCCGAACCGTATTGCCCAAAGCGAGAGCCACTTGGAAGCCCAGCTCAAAAATAAGGAAACGTGGCAGAACAACACGCACAAAACTTCTGGGCTGGATGGGGAGGTACAGGAAGCCTTTGCCATGACCATAAACGGTGTGAAGTATCTGGAGGAAAAAAAGGCCGTGGAAGCCTTGGAAAAAGCTCTTGCTCCAGAGGCTACAAAAAAATTCACTGGTGAGTACAAGGGATTCAAACTCTCTACTGCCTTTGACTGGATGAATAACTGCCCCTATATTCAGGCCGTAAACGCCACTGATTTCCGTATTGACATCTATGGCGGCAAGAAGCGCATCCTGACGGCCATCAAGGATATTGGCAAGCAGATAGATAAGAAGGTCACGGAGGAAAAAGAAAATCTGGAAACCTTGAAGCATAACCTCGAAGTGGCCAAGAAGTCTATGGAAGCCCCATACCCAAGGGAAGACGAATTCCAACGGCTCAAGGCGCGGGCAGAAGAAATCGACATGATT
>OCTW011273035.1_pt1 | contig 11782 bp, 11 predicted proteins | sample 1539671 | NCBI WGS metagenome assembly OCTW01 (sample SAMN02144230, study PRJEB22623) | gut metagenome | biome: sheep rumen | host: Ovis aries | place: New Zealand | reverse complement strand
ATTTATTTTTAAAAATGTCTTATTTTTGATTTTCGCGTTTCTATTTTTTTCTATTTTTTTCTATTTTATTCTTTTTTTTTCTAATTTTTTTATACTGTACTTAATAATAATTTTCTATTTTTTTATTATTTTCCACAAAATGTTCCTAATATGTGGATAAAGGTAAGAGAAAAAATATATCTCTTACCTTCTTTTTATTATTCATTTTTTAATCTTATAGGTAAAATCATATAAACATAGTCACTATTTTCAACTGATTTTACTAAACATGGTGAAATATTACTTCCAAATTCAATGTATACTTCTTCATCATCTATTGCTTTTAAACAATCTAAAAAATATTTAGGATTAAATCCTGCCTCTAGAAATTGACCTTCTGTAGAAATATATACTTCTTCTTTAGCATCTCCTGTTTGATTTGTGCATGATATTGTTAATTTTCCAATATCTACTGCTACTTTTACTGGATATTTTTTTTCTTTTTCAATACTAGATGATGATATTAAACTTATTCTTTCAAAACTGTTTAATAAATCTACTCTATTTACTTTAATTCTTGTTTGATAATTTGAAGGTATGACAGAATTATAATTTAAAAATTCTCCATCTAGAATTCTAGTTACTAACTTACAATTCTCCATTTCAAATAGAGCTTGATTTTTTGATACTCCAACTTTAATATTTTCAAATGAGTCTGATACTATCTTTATTACTTCATTTAATGTTTTTGCCGGAATTACTGCTTTAAAGTCGTTTACTTGCATAGGTAAATTAATTGTTCTTAAAGCTAGTCTAAATCCATCTATTGCTACAACATTTAATTTATTATTCTTTACTTCAAATAAACATCCTGAAAAAATTGGTCTGTTTTCATCATTACTTACAGCAAATATTGTTTTTCTTATCATATTTTTTAATGCACTTTGTTCTAAATCTATTGAATGTTCTACTTCTATTTTAGGTAATTCTGGAAATTCATCAGGATTCATTGTAGCAAGTTTATATAATGATCCTTCACATTCTATTATTAATAAATTTTTTTCATTTACACTAATATTTATTTCTGAATCAGGTAATTTTCTTATTATTTCTGTAAACATTGTGGCATTTACAACTGTACTTCCATGTTCTTTAATCTCACATTTCATAGTATATTCTATCCCAATTTCTAAATCATATGTTGTTAATTTTATTTCATCATCATTAGTTTGAATTAGTATTCCTTCAAGTATAGGCATTGTTGTTTTAGAAGCTACACCTCTTACAACAGAATTCAATGCTTTTATAATAGTATCTTTATAGCAAACAAATTTCATTTTAATCATCCTTTCTTTTTTCTTTTTGACGCTATAATATATTTTAAATTAATATAATATATTTAGTAGTAGTAGTAGTAGGTGTTGTGGATTTTGTGGAAAACAGCTCTTTTTGCTCTAAATATACATATTTTTCGATGTTGATAAATTTGTGGAAAAGAAATATTATATTTCCACATATTAAACTTTTGTATGTGAAAAGTTTGTTATCCACATGTTATAAACAGGTTGTCCACAAGACTCATGTGGATATCTAATCTATTGCTTCCGTAAGAAAAGATTGAGATATATTTTCCAAACGAAAATTTTTCCAAACGAACTTTTTTAAAAATTTTGTCTAAATTTGATTTGTCAATTATTCATTACTTAAAATAATGTTTTTCACACTTTCCACAATTAACTTTGTATTATTTTTTTCTTTTATTTCTTTAGATATTTTTTTATATGCATGCATTACGGTTGAATGATCTCTGTTTCCAAAATCTATTCCTATCTGAGGAAAAGACATGTTTGCAACTTCTCTACAAAGATACATTGCAATTTGTCTAGGAAAAGCTATATCATTTGAACGTTTATCTCCAGCAAATTCTTTTTTATCTATACTGAAATATTTTGCTACAATTTCTTGAATAGAATCTGAAGAAATAACTTTATCTTTTTTAGAAATAAATTCATTTATAACATTTTCAGCAAGTTCTATTGTAATAGGACTATGTGTAAGAGAAGCACGTGCTACAATTTTATTGAATACTCCTTCTAATTCTCTAATGTTTGAGTCAATTTTTGAAGATATATTTGCAATTATTTCATCACTAATAATTATTCCTTCATCTAAAGCTTTTTTTCTAAGTATAGCAACTCTTGTTTCATAATCTGGATTTGATATATCAGCAAGTAATCCCCATTCAAATCTTGATTTCAATCTATCTTCTAAAAATGGTATATCACGAGGTGGTTTATCACTAGAAATTATTATTTGCTTTCCATTTTCATATAAAGTATTAAAGGTATGAAAGAATTCTTCTTGTACTCTTTCTTTTTTTGCAATGAATTGTATATCATCAATAAGTAAAGCATCAGCATTTCTATATTTATTTCTAAATAAATCATTATTTTTTCCATCTCTAATTGTGTTTATCAAATGATTTGTGAATTTTTCTGATGTAACATATACAACATTCATTCTTTTATTATTTTGATATATCCTATTTCCAATTGCTTGCATTAAATGTGTTTTTCCAAGTCCTACTCCACCATATATGAATAATGGATTATATGTTTTAGCAGGATTATCAGCAACAGCTAAAGCTGCAGCATGTGCAAAACGATTATTATTTCCAACTACAAATGTATCAAACGTATATTTTGGATTTAATGATTGTTGTACTAAAGTTTGTTCATCTTCATCATTTGTTTTATTAGAAATTAATTTTTGTGTATTAGTATTTACAAGTACGTTTTCTGTTTTGGTTGATGATGGAGATGCTAATACTGTATATGTAAAATCTCTATTTGTTATTGTTTTTAATACATTTAGTAAAATTTCTGAATACCTTGTTTCCATCATTGTTCTGCCATACTCATTTGGATTTATAAAAGTAATATTATTGCCATCAATTGATTCAATTGTTAAATTTCCAAGAAAAGCATTAGAAATAATATTTGGAATATGTATACTTAAATGCTGTTTAATATTTTTTAAAAGCTCATCTTGATCTATAGATGAATTCATGAAAACAACCTCCATTCTGACTTTATAGCGGATTTTATAATTTTTTTATATAAAAAAGTAACTAATTATGTTACATTTTTTTATTGCGATATAAACTAAAAAATATCCACAAAGTTATCCACAACTGTTGATAACTTAGGTAGATTTTATAAAATTTAAAAAGTATATTCAAACATTTATTCATTTGTGAAAAGTATTAATAACAATGCTTTTTTAAAAACTGAAATTAAAATTTTATTTGAAAAAATTTATGTTTAAATTTTTAAAAAAACTGTGGATAACTTCAAAAAAAATTTTTTAAAAAAATTTATAAAAAAAGATTTATTTAGAAAAAATATACAACATTTTTTTTCAAAATGCAACATAAAAATTAAAAAAATGTAAAATTTTTGTAATAAAAAATCTTGAAATCCTTATTTCCTTAAGAAAAATTAAAAAAATTTTAAAAATACATTGACATTTTTACTTTTTAAAGATATAATATTTACACTTGCGTATATAAAGAGGAGGTGCTTTAAAAATGAAAATGACATATCAACCAAAAAAGAAACAAGCTAAGAAAGAACATGGTTTTTTGAAAAGAATGTCTACAAAATCAGGTAGAAATGTTTTAAAAGCTAGACGTACAAAAGGAAGAAAGAAAATTTGTGCATAGTAACAAGGAATGATTTTGTTAAATGAGAAAAACTAAAATGTTAAAAAAGAACTATGAATTTAGTAACATTTTATCCAAGGGAAAATATTATTCTGGTAAAATGATTGAAGCTTTCGTACTAGATAATAATAGTGAATATAATTATTTAGGTTTAGCTATTAGTAAAAAAATAGGACATGCTTATCAAAGAAATAGAGCTAAGAGACTTATAAAAGAATGCTATAGAATACATGAAAGCAAAATTGATAAAAGTTGCAGTTTAATATTTCTCTGGAGAAAAAAAGTAGATATTGAATTAGCTGATTTTCATCAAATAGAAAATGATATGCTAAAAATATTTGAAAATGCTAAAATAATAGGTATAAAAGAATAATATATGAAAAAGATTTTAATAAAAATAATAGAGTGGTATCAAAAAAATATATCTGTATATTTGGAAAGTAAAAATGTTAGGTGTAAATATTATCCAACTTGTTCTGAATATACTAAACAGGCAATTGAAAAGTATGGAGCCTTTAAAGGCTCATTACTAGGATTAGCCAGAATTTTAAGATGTAATCCTTTTTCTAAAGGAGGTTATGATCCATTAAAATAAAAAGATGGAGGTTAAAATGAGTTTATTTGCAAACTTATTTGGCTATGTATTAAAATTTTTATATGATTTAGTTGGTAATTATGGTATTGCTATTATTTTATTTTCTGTTCTTGTAAAATTGGTTATGATTCCATTAACAATAAAACAGCAGAAGTCTTTGAAAAAAAATGAAAAGATTCAAGCTGAAATGAAAAAAATTCAATTCAAATATAAGAATGATCCTGAAAAACTTAATCAAGAGGTAATGGAATTATATAAAAGAGAAGGAATGAGTCCATTCTCTGGATGTCTTACATCAATAATACAGATTGTTTTATTATTATCTGTATTCTTACTTGTTAGATCTCCATTAACATATATGGTAAAAATGGATACAGATGTTATTAATAAGATATCTTCTGTTGTTGTTGATAAAGATTCTAGTAAAAATAATGCATATAAAGAAATTGCGATTATTCAATATGTTAGAAATCTTAAAAGCGGTATTTCCGTAAAAGAAAATGAAACATCTGAAAGTAATAATAGTGAGATAGAAGAAAATAAAGATAGTGAAAATGTTTTAGAAGAAAATAAAGTAGAAGAAGAAACTAAATCAGAAGAAAAGAAAGACGAAAGTATTGATATTAATAAATACATAGATAAAATTAATCTAAATATGGATTTCTTTGGAATTGATTTGAGTCAGGTTCCTACACAAGATTTAAGTAATTGGAAAACACTTATAATACCTGTGTTATACGTTATTTCATCTTTTGTTTCGATTAAATTAACTAGTCAAGCAACAATGAAGAAAAAGAATGAAAATAATAAGCTTATAACTGATGGCTCAGACGAAGAGAAAGAAGAACAATATAATCCTACAGAAGATGTAAATAAAACAATGACTTGGATGATGCCAATAATGTCAGTTTCAATCGCAATAATTGCACCTTTGGGACTTGCTTTATATTGGCTTATGAATAACATATTAATGATTGTTGAAAAATTAGTATTTGATAAAATATTAAAAAAAGAAGAGGAGGCAGGAAACGATGCCTAATAGTATAATTGCTGAAGGAAAAACAACAAATGAAGCTATTGAAAATGGATTAAAACAATTAAGAGTACCTAGAAATCAAGTTGATGTTAAAGTATTAGATAAAGATGATAAAAGAAGTTTCTTTAGTATTTTAACTCCAAGAGTTGTAAAAGTAGAACTTACAGTTAAGGAATTATCAAAAAATGATGAAAAAAATCATGATGAACCTGTAATAAAAGAGCCTAAAGAATATACTGAAGAAGAGCTTGTTAAAGCTGAAGATTCAGTAAATATCTTTTTAAATCAATTTGTCAAACAAATAAATGAAACAGTATCATATGAAATTAATAAAGATAAAAATGGTTTATATATCACTATAAACGGTGATGATGCTGGATTTTTAATAGGATATAGGGGAGAAACTTTATATGCTGTTCAAAATGTACTTTCAGCTATTGCTAGTAAAGGATTAACTACTAGAGTAAGAGTAATATTAGATATTGCAGGATATAAAGAAAAAAGAGAAAAGACATTAGAAGATTTAGCTGTTAGAGTTGCAAAAACAGTAATAAGAACTGGAAAACCAGTAACACTTGAACCTATGAAAGCATATGAAAGAAAAATAATTCATAGTAAGCTACAAGGATCTAAGAAAATTACTACAAATAGTATAGGCGAAGAACCTAGAAGAAGAGTTGTTATAAGTTTAAAATAAATATTATAAATCAGAAGTCAAAGTTCAGATTTAGTCGGTTATGATTAATAGAGCTTTGACTTTTTTTAAAGGGGATGTTTATATGAGTACAATAGTATCAATATCTACGGCACCACGGAATTGGTGGAATAGGAATAATTAGGATAAGCGGAAATAATACTTTTAAAGTAATTGAAAAAGTATTTAAACCAAAACATCCGCAGAAAATTGAAAATATAAAAGGCTATACAATGAAATATGGTTATATAGTAGATCAAGATAGAATAATAGATGAAGTTTTAGTTTCATATTTTAAAGCTCCAAAGAGCTATACAGCAGAAGATATGTGTGAAATCAATTCTCATGGTGGAAATTATATTATGAAAAAAATATTAGAATTATGCCTTAAAAATGGTGCAGAACTTGCGGAGCCAGGCGAGTTTACAAAAAGAGCATTTATTAATGGACGAATTGATTTATCTCAAGCTGAATCTGTAATTGATATAATAAATGCTAAATCAGAAAGAGAAGCAAAAGAAGGAATAAAACAATTAGAAGGCTTTTTATCTAAAAAAATTTCTGATATAAAGAAAGATTTATTAGAGATAATGACTAATATAGAAGTTTCAATAGATTATCCAGAATATGATACACCAGATGTTACAAATGAAGATATTTTAAAAAAGATTGAAATTTCTAAAAATAAACTTAATTTATTAAAGAACTCTTTTGATAATGGCAAAATAATAAAACAGGGAATAAAGACAGCAATTATAGGAAGACCAAATGCAGGAAAATCATCTCTTTTAAATGCTATTTTGAAAGAAGATAGAGCCATTGTTACTGAAATTGAAGGTACAACGAGAGATACTATAGAGGAATTTGTTAATATTAATGGGATACCTCTTAAACTTATTGATACTGCTGGAATTAGAGAAGCTAAAGATGAAGTTGAAAGAATTGGTATCGAAAAATCAAGAAAAATAGCAGAAGAAGCAGATCTTATAATAGCAATTATTGATTCTAGTAAAGATTTAAACGAAGAAGATTTAGAAATATTAAATATTGCTAAAAATAAAAAATCAATTGTGGTTTTAAATAAGATAGACCTACATACAAAAATTAATGACGAAAATCCAAATCTAAAGGATTTTAAAGAAAAAACAATAAAGATATCAGCATTGAATAAAAATGGATTAGAAACGATTTTCGAGCGAATTACAACAATGTTTAATTTAAACGAGATAAATATGGATAATGATATTATAATTACTAATGAAAGACATAAAAATTTAATTGATAAAGCAATAGAAAATTTAGATAAAGCTAAAAATTCTTTAAAAAATGGCATGCCAGTAGACATAATTGCAATAAGTTTGAAAGATGTATTAAATAACCTTGGATCTATTACTGGTGAGGAAGCTGGAGAAGAAATAATAAATGAAATATTTACAAGATTTTGTCTTGGAAAATAGATTATGTAAACAAAAAAGGAGGATAAAATGAATTACTTTGCAGGAGAATATGATGTTGCAGTAATTGGTGCAGGACATGCAGGATGTGAGGCAGGACTTGCGGCTGCAAGACTTGGAAAAAAGACTCTAGTTTTTTCTATAAGTTTAGAAGCTGTTGCTAATATGCCATGTAATCCGCATATTGGAGGAAGTTCTAAAGGACATTTGGTAAGAGAAATAGATTGCCTTGGTGGTGAAATGGGAAAAAACATTGATAAAACGATGATACAAATAAAAATGCTTAATACTTCAAAGGGACCTGCTGTGCATTCACTTAGAGCACAAGCTGATAGAAAAAGATATCAAGCAGAAATGAAACATACGTTAGAAAGGCAAAAGAACTTAGAACTAAAACAAGCTGAAATTGTTAAAATAAATGTAGTAGATGGTAAAATAGAAAGTATAGAAACAGCAGTTGGTGCAATATACAAAATAAAAACATTAATCATTGCTACGGGTACATATTTAAAAGGAAAAATATTTATAGGAGAATTTAACCAAGAAAGTGGGCCAGATGGAGTAGCTGCAGCAAATAAACTTTCTGATAGTTTAAAAGAATTAGGTATAAATTTGATTAGATTTAAAACAGGAACACCAGCAAGAATTAACAGAAAAAGCATAGATTTTTCTAAAATGGAAGTACAAAAAGGAGATCCATATATTGTTCCTTTTTCACTTGATGATGAAATAAAAGATTTTGAACAACAAGATTGTTATTTAACATATACAAATGAAGAAACTCATAGAATAATAAAAGAAAATTTGCATAGATCACCTCTATATGCTGGAATGATTGAAGGAACTGGACCAAGATATTGTCCTTCTATAGAAGATAAAGTAGTTAGATTTAGTGATAAACCAAGACATCAAATATTTATAGAGCCTATAGGACTTGATACTGATGAAATGTATGCACAAGGAATGAGTTCCTCTCTTCCTGAAGATGTACAAATTGCTATGTATAGAACTATTCCTGGTTTAGAGCATGCTGAATTTACAAGACCTGCATATGCTATTGAATATGATTGCATAGATCCATCAGAGCTTAAATTATCACTAGAATATAAAAAAATTGAAGGGTTATTTTTTGCTGGACAAACTAATGGTACTTCAGGATATGAAGAAGCAGCTTGTCAAGGATTAATGGCTGGAATTAATGCAAGTAGAAAAATTGATGGAAAGGAACCAATTGTATTAGATAGAACACAAGGATATATTGGTGTTTTAATAGATGATATAGTAACTAAAGGAACTAATGAACCATATAGAATGATGACATCAAGAGCTGAATATAGACTCCTTTTAAGACAGGATAATGCAGATTTAAGACTTACTGAACTTGGTCATGATATAGGATTAATATCAGAGGAAAGATATCAAAGATTTTTATCAAAAAAAGAAAATATTGAAAAAGAAGTAAATAGACTTAAAAATACTATAGTAAAACCAACTAAAGAAGTAAATGAATTTTTAGAAAAACATGGTACAACTCCACTTTCAACAGGAACTAAAATGTCTGAACTTCTTAAAAGGACAGAGATTACATATAATGATTTAAATGCAATTGATAAAGATAGACCAGAACTAGCAAAAGCTGAAAGAGAAGAAGTTGAAATTCATCTAAAGTATGAAGGATATATAAAAATGGAAGAAGAACAGGTAGAGAAATTTAAAAAATTAGAAAATAAAAAAATCCCAGAAAAAATAGATTATCTATCTATTAATGGATTAAGCTTGGAAGCTAGACAAAAACTCGATAAAATAAAACCTGGATCTGTTGGACAAGCTTCAAGGATATCGGGAGTTTCACCTGCTGATATTAATGTTCTTTTAATATATTTACAACTTAATAAATAAAAGGAGGGGTTTTATGAGTAACAAGATCAATTGTTTGGCAGAAAAAATTAATATAAATTTAAATGAAGAAAAAATAAAAAAATTATATTGTTTTAAGGATCTTTTATTAGAATGGAATAAAAAAATAAATCTTACGGCAATTACTGATGAAAATGATATAGTATTAAAACACTTCATTGATTCATTAACAGTTTTAAAATATATAGAAGATAATGAAAAAATAATTGATGTAGGAACTGGAGCAGGGTTTCCTGGAATTCCGCTTGCAATAATGAAAGAAAATTGTGATTTTACACTTTTAGATTCACTAAATAAAAGACTTATATTTTTAAATGATGTAATAGAAAAAAATGATATAAAAAATGTTCAAACTTTACATGGTAGAGCAGAAGATGTTGGACAAAAAAAGGAGTTTAGAGAAAAGTTTGATATAAGCATATCTAGAGCTGTAGCAAATCTTTCTACACTTTCTGAATATTTGCTACCTTTAGTTAAAATTGGTGGAAAGTGCATATGTATGAAAGGCCCTGATTCAGAAAATGAAATTCAAGATGCAAAAATTGCAATTAATAAATTAGGAGGAAAGATAATAAATATTGACAAATTTAATTTACCAGATTCTGATATTGGTAGAACTATAATAATAATAGAAAAAATAAAAAACACTCCAAAAACTTATCCTAGAAAGGCTGGAGTACCTGCTAAAGAACCAATAAAGTAATATATATTAAAAAGTGAGAGCCAAGATATTGACTCTTATTTTTTTAGTGCAGGTTTTATATGAAACAAAATCTATAATATCTACTTAATAATAATTATAAAAAATTTTTTTCGACAGAATTCGACAAAATTCGACAAAGTCATTTTGCGTAATAAAAAAAATATATAAATATAGTAAAAAATATTAAAAATTTATTATAAAAATTATTGACAGAAAAATAATATTTGTATATTATATTGGTATAATAAAAAGTGTAAAAAAAACGAAAATTGGAGGAACTAAAATTGGGAAAAATTATATCAATTGCAAATCAAAAAGGTGGAGTTGGAAAAACTACAACAGCAGTAAATTTAAGTACTGTGCTAGCTAAAAGAGGAAAAAGAATTTTATTAATAGATGGAGACCCACAAGGAAATGCAACAAGTGGAACAGGAATGGATAAAAATGTGGAAAAATCAACATATGATTTATTAGTTGGAGATGAACAAGTGGTTGACATAATAAAAAAGACTAAATTTAGAAATTTATATATTTGTCCTGCAAATATGAACCTAGCTGGTGCAGAAGTACAACTTGTATCTATGATGTCAAGAGAACAAAGATTAAAAGAAAAATTAGATGTTGTTAAAGAAAAATTTGACTTTATTTTTATTGATTGTCCACCATCTTTAGGCTTAATAACGCTAAATGCTTTTACTGCATCTGATACAGTTTTAATTCCAGTTCAATGTGAATATTATGCTTTAGAAGGACTTGGACAACTTATGAATACTGTTAACCTTGTAAAAAAACATTTAAATAAAAATTTAGAGATTGAAGGCGCAGTTTTAACAATGTATGATATTAGAACTAATCTATCAAATCAAGTAGTAAGAGAAATAAAAAAATTCTTTGATGATAAAGTATATAGAACTGTTATACCTAGAAATGTTAGAGTAAGTGAAGCACCAAGTTACGGATTACCAATTACAATTTATGATCCTGATTCAAAAGGAGCTAAGAGCTATGAAAAATTAGGAAGAGAATTTTTAAAAATTAATTCAGAAGAAAAAAAAGAAAAATAGGGGGAATGAAAAATGGGAAAAAAAACAGGATTAGGAAAAGGATTAGATGCATTATTTTCAATGCCAGTTGTTGAAGAAGAAAAGCCTAGAGAAGGAGATATATTAAAAAATCTAAAACTTATAGATGTAGAACCTAATAGAAGTCAAGCAAGAAAAGTATTTGATCAAGAATCATTGCATGAACTTGCAGAATCTATAAAACAATATGGAGTTATACAACCAATTCTTGTTACAGAAAGAGAAGGATTTTATGAAATAATTGCAGGAGAAAGGAGATGGAGAGCAGCAAAAATTGCTGGACTTACTGAAATACCTGCTATAATTAGAGATAATGATGAAAAGAAAAATAAAGAAATCTCTTTGATTGAAAATGTGCAAAGAGAAGATTTGAATCCAGTTGATAAAGCAGAAGGAATAAAAGCTTTAATGCAAGAATATAGTCTTACACAAGAAGAAATATCTAAAATTATTGGAAAATCTAGGAGTGCTGTTGCAAATTCAGTACGTATATTAAATTTGTGCCCAGATGTATTAGATTTAGTTAGAAAGGGAAAAATAACTGAGGGACATGCAAGAAATTTACTTGCAATAACAGACCCTAATAAACAATATGTTG
>OCTW011558787.1_pt1 | contig 11784 bp, 20 predicted proteins | sample 1539671 | NCBI WGS metagenome assembly OCTW01 (sample SAMN02144230, study PRJEB22623) | gut metagenome | biome: sheep rumen | host: Ovis aries | place: New Zealand | reverse complement strand
GAAGGAAGCAACGAACTTGCCGCAGAACTATAGGGAGGGGGATATGATGAGTGAAATCTCAGAAGAGACCCTAATGCGTGATGGTATCCCAATAGAGAAAGGCGTTTCACTTACGCGCGAGTTCCTTGATATAAATCAAGACCTTTTTACTAAATATTTAAATCTATGGATACTGTATCCAGATTTGTTTTTAGATGTAATATAGGATAGGAAGGATGCAAAGCATTTCCACTTAATGCCCTTCCAGCGCATTGAGTTGCGTGCGTCCATGAGATATAGATACACGTTTTGGACTGCCACACGTGCAACATCCAAATCTTTTACCGCATATCTTAGCGCCTATGTGCGCGCAGTTCTATTGCCTGGCTCCAACATTATGATTGCTTCTGACGTTAAAGGCACGGTTATTAAAATTGCAGAAGCCAAATTCTCTGAAATATTCCGACATTGGCCTTTACTAGAAAAAGAACTGGCAACTCGTGCAGAAGACGGAAAAACCGGTATTAAATCTAGCGGCAACTATTATGAAATACGCTTGAAGAATGGTAGCGCGATTACGGTTGTTTCTAAGGACACCAGCCGTGGATTACGTGCTACTGCCGCAATTCTTGAAGAAGCCGCCCTAATTGAAGAAACAGCGTTTAACGAAGTACTTTGGCCGCAAATGAATATCGCGCGCCGCGAAGTAGATGGAAGCCTTAATCCTGATGAGCCTAGCGCCGCGCAAACCTTCATAACTACAGCCGCAGAACGCACTGTTTTTATGTATTCTAAGCTAATTGAAATTACTGTCAATGCTGTATTGCGCCCAAAAGAATACTTCTCATGGGGCCTATCTTATGAGGTGCCCCTACATTATGGGCTTATAGATAGAGCGACCTTAATGGATCAGAGGCTTTCTAATACTGTAAGCGAGGAATCATTCGCGCGCGAATCACTATCAATTTGGAGTGGTAATAGTTCAGATGCTTGGCTAGATTCTAAGCGCTTAAATCGTCATCGGTCTTTACTTAAATGCGAACGACATGCATACTATGATGATAAATGTCCGAATGCATGGTATTAGATTGGAGTTGACGTTGGCCGCTATCATGCTAATACTGCTATAATGGTAATTAAAGTATTACCAAATGATTAGCGTTTTAAGAAAAATGTAATTTATACCGAAGTTATCAACGGAGAAAACTACATTACAGAGTAGGCGCCAAGAATTAAAAAATTGATTGAGTTATATAGCCCGCGCGAGGTAGTAATTGACGGCAACGGTCCGGGTATTGGACTAATGGACGCAATGGCGGTTCCATCCTTTGACCAGCATACCGGCGAATCATTTCCCGCCTATTACACCTTTAATAATGAAAATCATTTGCCGCCAGAATTAAAAACAGAATAGGAAGAACCAGTTCCCGCCTATAATGCTATTCTTTATGACATTAAAGCTGGAGCCTCAAATGAAGATGAGATTCATTCTGCATTTTTAACTGCTATAAATACTGGTTCGGTGGCGTTCCTCGCGCACGAACGTGTAGTAAAGGATAAATTACTTAAGACTAAGAAAGGACAAAAGATGACTCCCTATGATAGACGAGTATTCCTTATGCCTTATGAAATGACTTCTCGCTTAATGGACGAACTTAATAATTTGCGGCTAAAGCCTACTGGAGTGGAAAACAAGTTTAAAGTTGAAAGAATTTCCCGCTCAATAGAAAAAGACCGCTTTTCGGCATTAGAATATAGTCTATACAGAATAAAATATTATGAAGATAAAGAAATTTTTAAAAAACGGAAAAAAAAGATAAATCAATATGTGTTCTTCAGTCCTAAAAGTAGGGGGTGAGGTTTATGAATTCACTAAAGCCGTTTTTAAAGTTTGCGGCTAACAACCGAATATATCGTGTTCCGATAGATGAACGCGGCGTCAGTCGCTATGGCGCAAATTCACGTACTAATCCAGTAGGATATCACGATTTTTCAGTTGAAGAAATTGAGCAGATTATTCGCTCTGGGGATTTAGATTCCTTGCGATAGTTATCTCGCTACTACTATCGTACAAATAGCGAATACCGCGAAAATGTTGATTTTTTAGCCACCTTACCTTTTTATGATACATTTGTCACCCCTATATTTGAACAAGGTAAAGGTTCACAAGCTTAGATTATAAAAAGTTTTTACAATGCTTGCGCTTTTGTAGATAAGCTTGATGTTAAGAATACATTTACTCGTATTACTAAATCTTGGTTGGTAAATGGAATGTATAATGGAATATTACGTGAGATTGGGAATAAAGTATCCATTCAGGATCTCCCACTGGAATTTTGCCGCACGAGATTCAAGGATTATAATGATTTAAATATTCTTGAATTTAACGTAACCTATTTTGAACGCCGTTTTTCTGATGATAGAGAAAGAGCACGCATGGTTGCGACCTTCCCAGAAGTAGTCCAAAAAGCGTGGAGAAATTGGAAAGATAAGAAAACAGCTGATCCATGGGTTATGGTTTCATCCGCCGACGGCGGCGTAAATTTCTGCTTCGCGGACGATCAAACTCCATTACTCATTGCCTCTTTGCCAAAACTACGGAAGTTAAATGATGCTGTTGATCGCGAAGAAAAGCGTGATGAAAACGAGCTCTATAAACTACTAATTCAACGCATGCCTATTGATAAAGATGGCGAGTTAGTATTTGGGCTAGATGAAGTTGAAAACATACACCAAGGAGTAGCGACAATGCTTCAAGACTTAGATACTGTGGACGTTCTCACCACTTTTGGAGATACGACTTTAGAGAATCTACAGGATTCCTCTGCAGCAACTTAGTCGGCTAACCGAATAGATAAGTATACGAAAAATGCTTGGAATGCTTTGGGGCGTGGTTCTATTCTTTTTAATCCAGAAAATAGCTCTACGCTCGGATATAGTATTAAAAAGGATGAAAGTCTTATGAAGAGTTATTTAAATATGTATAGTACGTGGATAAGATTTCAAATCAATTAGCGCTTTACCCGCACAGGTCTAACCTTTGATTTTGAAATCTTACCCACTACTATGTTTAATTTAAAAGACTACCAAAGCATTTATTTCCAAGGCGCATAGTATGGCTATTCTAAAATGCGTGCAGGTGTAGCAAGCGGCGTAAAACAATTAGCATAGCTAAGTCTTATGACCTTTGAAAACGATTTCCTTCATATGACCGAAAAGATGGTACCATTACAGTCTTCTTATACATCTAGCGGCAATGAGGGTACGACTGCGGGCAATAAAGGTGGCCGCCCGGAGTTACCTGACGAGGAAAAATCTGAGAAAACTCAGGCCAATATCGCGGCCATGGGTTAAGGAGAACTACAATGGATAAAAAAATACCTATTTATTTTGATAGTGTTATTATTGCTTCTCCTACGTAGCCAATATCTAGCTCCAAACCAGAGTTGGGCCGTTTAGATGTCGGGGTTTTTACTAAATATGGAAATCGCAATGGTTCCTATATTACAGATGAAATCGCAGAAAGTTTAATTGCTAGTGCGACTTCCGGAAATACCCCAGTTGTAGGATTTTATGACCCAGAATCTGAAAGTTGGGCCGGACATACTGGACCATCGCTTGCTAGCGCCTACGGATACGTAGAGAGTTTTAAAGGGTGGCAACCTTTTACAGACACAGATGGAATTACACGCGATTATGCCGTATTCTCTGTGGTCTTATTCAACAAATATTATAAAGAAGCAAATCTAGTAGTTGGCCAGCATCAATCAATGGAACTTGACCGCGAGTCAATAGATGGTGACTGGGCTAACATTGAAGGTACAGAATATTTCGTTTATACAAAAGCTTCAATAATGGGGCTATGTATTATCGGAGAACATGAGCCATGTTTTTCTGTATCTACCTTCTTTGAAAAAGAAGATGAACATTATGCTTCACAATATGAAAAGTTCTCTTCACTTTTATCCGGCTTGAAGGAATTAGTCGAAGAGACGGAAAATAATCGAGAGGGAGGAGAACAACCTATGGAAGAAAATTTTGAAAACCTAGGCACTCCCGCAGAAGAGCCTGTAACTGAACCAGTTGCAACTGAACCAGAAGTCGCTCCCGCGATTGAGCCTGAGCTACCTCTAGTAGAAGATCCTGCTTTAGCAGAACCCGCGGCTGAACCTGCGGCTGAGCCAATTGATTTTGAAGCTCTTCAAAATTCTATTACGGAACTAACTAACGCTAACGCTGAGCTAACCGCTAATTACGAGAATGCTCAGAGTCGGATTGCCGAGCTAGAGCAAGCACTTGCTGATGCTACTGCCGCAACCGAAACCGCAAACAATCGCATTACTGAACTAGAAGGTTCTATTGCTCAGTATGAAGCACAGGCTGCCGCGATTGAAGAAGAGAAGAAAAATCAGTTAATTGAAAAATATGAAAAACTAATTGACGAAGAAGAAATTACCAAAATTCGCGGAGAAGTTTCCAACTTTTCTTATAGCGAGTTGGAGAGTAAACTTGCAATTAGTTTTGCTAATAAACAAATGGCTGGTATTGAGGAACAAATTGAGACTATTCCACTACCAGAACCACCTGTTGATCAATTCGCGCTTCTAATTGAGAAGTATCGCAAGAAATAAGGAGGAATATGTTATGGCGATGAAAAGATTCCCTATCACCAATCCAGTTGGCGATATGGTAGATAAATATCGTGATCCCGATGAAAAGCTATATGCCAGCCTAGAACTAAATCAGGTAGCATTCCCAAAGACTGGTATGGTAGTTTCCCAGACTCCTCTCGGAGCAGCCTTTACAAAGGCCACTCCTTGTGAGAATGGTATGTGGGTTGTAGGCGATAAGGCTGCTGGTGCTATTAATCCACCAACTGCCGCAACTTCTGCCCCTATTGGTATTGTATATACCACAGAAAAAGAATATGATATGATGCACTATGGTCTACAGCGCTTTGGCCGCAAGGTTGCTGGCGACTATCCCCGTGTAGGCTTACTAGGTGTTGGCGACACTTTTACCACCAACTGCTTACAGTACAATGACACCACTTTCCCAGCAGCTAATGGCAAGACTGCAGAACAAGTACTATTAGACGCTCTAAAGGCGATTGATACTACTCCTCTATATGTTGCTATTCATCCTGTTGGACAGAATGAAACCGTTTCTGCTGCTAATGCAGTTCCAGAAATTGTTAAAAATATTCCACAGTCCGGTATTTACGGCAAGATCGTAAAGTTCTATACCATTCCTAATGGTGGTCTTGGTGTTAAATATCAGATTATTAGAGTTTAATAGGAGGTGCGAACGTTATGGATAATCTACACATTTTAATGAACGGCGTGTTTGGACGTAAAGTTCCTGCTGAGTTCGCAGCCGCCGACTACGATTATGAAGCTGCTCTACGTGATGAGCTAGCTAAGCTAATGACTAAAGACGGTAAGCATTTCAACCGTCACGTCTTCAACCGTAATAAGGAAGACATTTTTGAACTACTTGAACAGAATCTAGAAGAAGTACTTCCACAGAGCGTACAGTCTGCTCTAGATATGTTCGTTGAAACCCTACGTTTCGCTCAGGGCACTCGTCCTGAGTTCCGCGTAACTCGTGGCAAGCAGAGGGGCAAGCAGTTTGTTACCCGTGCTACCGAGTCTGGTAACTATGAGACATTCCGTCTAGACCGCGATCGCTTTGATGTTTACATTCAGGCTATCGGCGGTGCCGGATATGTTGACTTTGAGCGCTATCTAGATGGCCTCGAGTCCATGACTGATATCTATGAAGTAATTCAGGAAGGTATCGTGGATCGTCTATTTGAGATGGTTCAGGAAGTACTACTTGCTTCTTGGAACGCCGCTGGACGTCCTTCTCGTAATAAGGTTGCGGCTAATGCCTTCAATCCTATTGCTATGAAGAAACTATGCAACACTGTTGCTGCTTATGGCTCTCCAATCATTTACTGCACGCCTGAGTTTGCTGCCGAAATGGTTAATGCTATTGTTTATAGCCATGCAGATCCAACTTGGGTTGGCGGCAAGATTTCTGATCAGGATATGATTGACATTCGTGAGCGCGGCTATATCGGTAAGTTCCAGGGCGTACCAGTAATTGTTATGCCTCAGTCTTTCACCGATGAAACCAACTCCAAGACTGTTATGAATCCATCTTTCGCTTATGTTCTACCCGCTGGTAAGGAAAAGCTAATCAAGATGGCTTTTGAAGGATCTCCATATTTCCGTGAGTGGGATGATCATGAAGGCGACAATTCTTTCACCCTACAGGGCTATGTAAAGGTTGGCGTTGGAATGTTCACTACTCCTAACTATTGGGGCATCTATTACAATAGCGCTCTAGATGATGGAAGCGGCTGGGCTGCATACAACCAGGGTCTAATTCCAACACTAGATGATGGTACTGCTAATTCTTAATTGATATAAGTGGGGCGGGTGCTTAACGCCCGCCCCGCAATTTCTTTTATATACAAGGAGTTAAAAGGAGGAAAATAATATGGCTATTACTATTAAAAATGTGAGTTCATCTGATGTATCTATCTGGCTACCTGGGGTTAATTTTAATCGTACTTTCACTCCTGGCCGAAAAGTTATTATTGATAAGGATGTATATGATGAACTATGTAACGATCCCGGCACCTTAGCCCTAATTCGCGGGCATTATATTAAGGTTGAGGGAATTGAAGATAACGAGCGTGTAGAGGAAGAAACTTCCCCAGTATTTGATGTTGCCGCAATTGAGGCCTTCTTTACTAAGAATGATATAACTGGATTTGCTAAGTTTATTCCCACTGCTACAGCCGCGGAAAAAGAAACTGTTGTGCGTTTAGCTGTAGATAGGGGTATTACTAACACAGCATTTACCGCTCTAATTAAAAAATATTGTGATGTGGATGTTATTAGTGCTATTAATATGAAGCATCAAGCAGAAGAGAAGTGATTTGAATGGCGACCCCTTTCTTAAAAGTTTATGACGCCTTTTTGGCGCGAATAACCGCCGACGAATGGACGCTAGAGGAAGAGCTCGCCATCGTTGAACGAGATTGGCAAGAGCTTCTCAAAATGGCGGTTGAGCGTTTCAAATATCCACGTATTAGTTTGGAAATGGAAGAAGTTGAGTAGCAAGATCACGGCGTTACTATTATGGAATTTAAAGAGGATTTAACTAATGCAGAAATTTAGCTACTTGCTCTTTATATGAAGCATGAATGGGTAAAGCGCTGTATTGCTAGCTGGGAAAATATTCGCCAGTTGTATGTTGATAGTGATTATTCTCAGGCAAACCACTTAGATAAATTATTAAAACTTGAATCTTCAGTCGCGCTTGAAGTTCATAAAGCAGAGGGCATATATGATAGATCGCGTAACCACAGTCCTTCGTCCATCTTTAGACGATTGGCCGGAAAGCGATATAGCGGATGAAACTTTTACTAGCTATAAAAGCAAGTTAAAAGGCCGTTTATATGGATTACTCTGTGAGCGCGAAAAAGGTGGAGAATGGGAAAAATTCTTAGATTCTATTATTATAGAACTATTAGGAATTGGCGCGAATGGTATTAACTGGTGGCCGTTGATTGGAAAATTATCTATGCTTAAATATTTGTCATATGAATATTTTAGAAAAACAATATTTGAGTGTATGAATTTAGTAGGAAGGCTAGAACGGCCCGATGACTTATCTTGATGCATACTTTTCGCGCGTAAATCACTTCGGTGAAACAATTGGTGAGCGCATTACGAATGGTGGTATTCGTACATTTCAGCGCTGGAAAAGTGAATCTCCCCATACAGTTTCAAACTTATCTGTAGAACGTGGATTATATTTTGATGGCATTATTTTACAAAGTAAGGATAAGACCTATTAGAAAATTTTACATTTAAATGTATCTAACGATATTCCAATTAAGGTTGGAGATATTATGAATTGGATACAGCCAGATGGTTCTTTGGAAAAGTGGTTATTGTTATCTGAAGAGAAAAAAGTAAATGGGACTTATCGTACTTTTGATATATTAAAATGCAATTATTTGGTAAAATGGATAAATGATAAGGGATATTTAAAGTAGTCATGGGCTTATGTTTTAAGCTCTACTGATGAGAAGGTTAAAGGTAATTTTAGAACATGGCATAATCTTATTACGCCCCAATCTAACAAATATGCTGAAATTATCATGCCGCGCCCGATTGATGCTCATTCTGAGATTGAAAATACAATAAATCGCGGCACCAACTTTATTATTGAAGATGAAAGTTGGAAAATGGTTGAAGCAGACTTTACAAGTGTCCAAGGAATACTTTATATGTCATTAACTGAAAATAAAGTTAATCTGCAATATGATGATTTGATTGCAGATATAGCCGATACAGATAAATTACTATTTCCTACTTTAGAACCCGTTTATAATGTTGGTGAAGAGATTATTCCTAATTTTACTGAATAGACATTAAATGAATGGCAAGTAGTATTGGTGCCGGAAAAAGAACAAACTATTGTTGGGTTTAATGAAGAAGGAAGACTAATAGCATTAAATCCCGGTAGTACAGTTATAAAAATGCGCCTAAAGAACTATGATGCTTAGGATCCTCGCAAAGCGGTTACAAAATCTTTTGAGATTGTTGTAAATGCTTCTGCCGCAGATGAGCCCGCATATATTTACGGGCCAGACAAGGTACGCTTAGATAGATATGCAAATTACTATCTAGCATTAGAAGGCAGCGAGGAAACTCCGTTAGAAGTGGAATTAACAATTACGGGCGGATAGGATTTAGGCACTCTTGCATATGATGAAAAGCATAAATATTATGTATTACATGCCAACAGTAAAAATAAACTAGGTAAAATAGTTTTATCTGCTACTTATAATAATAAAGAGTGCAGTAAAACAATTGAAATAATTCCATTATGGTGAGGTGAGATGAATGGCTAATGAAGATGCTGGACAGCGCCGATTTGCTGTAATGGGAGATAATACTTTTAGAATTGCAAACAAACTTATGTCTAACCAAAAATTATGTCGTCTATTAAAATATCAAGTGCGAGACCCTTTAAATACAGAAAAGTATCCAGATGTAGATGGCGCAGATTTAATTAACCGATAGATTTTAATTGTGCCAAAGATTTTTGACGATAGTACTGAAAAGATGTCCTATGTAACGGCATTATTCAGTAATTTCGTAGTTAATTAGTTAAATCCTGAATTTAAAATTTCCACAATCCGTTTTGATATCGCCTGTCCATATGAAGAATGGTTACTGGATGAAAGATCCTTGCGCCCGTATCTTATTATGGAAGAGATTGATAAAATGTTTAATGAGGCAAAGATGCAAGGCATTGGTACCTTATAGTTTAGGCGCGCAGATGCTTTAACATTAAGCCCTTGGATTGGCGGATATTCTATGGTGTATCAAATCAATGAATTTAACTGATAATGAGATACTAAAGTTTCTAAAAGGTTCGCCAATATTTATAGACGATATTTGCGCGGTTTATCCTGCAACATTAGGATAGATTGTAGATGAAGGATATGATGAATTTTAGAAGTATTTAAGTGTATTAACTGCGGTGAAGCCTACTACGCAACATGATGCGGATAAAGAATTAACAGAATTAATGGCTCAATTAACTGATTTTTAGTATATTCTACTAATGAGTAATCTAGACCCTCAAATTCATTCTTTAATGAAAAAAGGATTTAAATTTTTTACTCATGAAGATGCTGTTTTTTCTTTAGACCCGGCACAAATTGTTATAGGCCCATTAGCTGAAAAACACTTATTAACCGAGGATAAGTTTTACGATTTTTAGAAAGTATTGCGTAGAATGTATTTCCTTGAAACCGAGGAAGACGAGATTATTATTTATGAAGATGATCCTGACATTACTAAGCGCCTGAAGATGCAGAAACGCGAGCGGAAAGAAAAACTCCGGCGCGCGAAAGCAAAGAAAGCGAAGTAGGAAGGAACTGATTTAAGTTTTTCAGATTTAATTGCAAGTCTTCCCTTAAATGATTGCGGCCTGAATATTTTAAATATTTGGGACATTACTTATTATGCTTTTCACGACCAGCTCAAGCGGATGGGGTGGCGCGATTAGTTTAATATAAATCAGCGTGCTGCACTAGCAGGCGCAAAGTTAGAAAAGTCATAGCTAAAGCATTGGATGCGTTCAATTGCTAATGATGACAAGTCATAATTTAGGAGGTAACTTTTATGGCTAATAATGTTAATATTTTTGACAAATATGGTATAAAAGAAGTTGCCAACGTATACTTTGAAGCTCTTGATGATGATATCAAGACTGGCGTATATAAAGGCGATATTGTACTATATCTAGATTCCTTAAAAGTTTCCACCATTGAGACCACTGCTGAGAACGTAGCTGCTCAGGGCGGCTGGGGAAATCCACGTCTAGTACAGTGGGACTATGGTAAGGAAATCAATATTACTCTAGAAGATGCTCTAATGTCTCTAGAATCCCTTCGTTTCATGATGGGTGGTGCTATCAAGCGTACCTCTGATGATGAAGGAAAAGCTGAAATTGTAGTACATCACACTGAGGAAGTTGAAGTTGATGCAGATGGTAAGGTTCCTGCTCCAAAGGATCACATTACCGGCATTACAATGTATCCCAAGGCTGTTACAGGCCATCCAATTAAACTAATTAACCTAACTAAAGGTTATCGTACTCAGATTACTAGCGGTACCATGGGAGACACGAATGTAGTAGTCTTTAAGAATCCCGCTGCTGGTATTGCTACTGAAGGGGAAGCTCCAGCCATTGGCGACAAGATTCGTATTTTCTGGGACGAGATTGTAGATGCTGAGAGCACTGCTGAAGATGCAGTAGAAGTAACCATTTCTCCTGATACCTTCCCAGGCACCTATCGTGTAGTCGGCGATACTCTAATTCGTTCCGAAAAGACCGGCCGTGACGAGCCCTTCCAGTTCATTATCGGTAAAGCTAAGGTACAGTCCAATGTAACCCTAACTCTACAGGCTGAAGGTGATCCTTCTACATTTGAAATGACTCTAAACGTACTACGTGATGGTCAGGAAATGATGAAGCTAGTTCGTTATAACGTACTAAATAGCTCTGAGACCAATAGTGGTAATGACGTTGGTTCTTTGAATCCATCCTCTAGTTCTACTGATCCAGTTGATCCAGATAAGCCAACTGGCTAACTCATATCCATAATTTAAGTCCTAGGGACTCTTCGGAGTCCCTAGGTTTTTTATTTATTCAAAAGGTAGGTGAATACCTTTGATTGAACAATATTTTGGTATAAAAGAATTATATGAAGTAACTCTTCGCGCGAAAACTGCTATGCAATTTGGCGATAGAGATATAGAGGCAGATGAACCTGTACTATATTTTCAAAATATATCAATGTCAATGCTTTCTGAATAGAATAAAGCCATCTTCGCGCGTGGTGGTTGGGAAAATTAGCCTAAAGTTATATGGCAAGACCGTTCTGAAGTTCGGTTTCAGATGGCTGAAGGCGTAGTATCTTAGTTTGGTTTGGGTATTCTTTTGGGCGCGAAAGTCGCAACCAAAGGATCCAATAGTGAAAAACCAATTTTAATGCACAAAACAGAAGGGCCGTTTGATTTTGCTCTTGGCGAGGAAGTTCCCCGCGTTTATTTGGAACATTGGCCCGTTGATGCCACTAGAAAGAAAACTTTTATTTTTGAATATGCGCGCGACGCAGTTCAAAAAAAGATATATGGCAAGCGCATTCGGAATTAGTCCGACGGCTTTGGAGGAGAGCGTCCTTGTCTAGAATTATACACGGAT
>OCTW011324992.1_pt1 | contig 11784 bp, 13 predicted proteins | sample 1539671 | NCBI WGS metagenome assembly OCTW01 (sample SAMN02144230, study PRJEB22623) | gut metagenome | biome: sheep rumen | host: Ovis aries | place: New Zealand | reverse complement strand
AGAATTCATCATTTAATTCATCTTTATAATATATAACTTTCTGGTTATCCATTTAATGGTTCCTTTTCTTCATCATTTTGAATTGTTGTATATTCTAGTGGAATTTTATAAAAATCCTCATATACATTTTTCCATACTTCAAAGTTTTTATCTTTCATTATTTTACTATTTTCTTTTTCTTTTAGATTCTCATTTGGATATATTGGTTCACAAATATTTATTGTATATTCTTGAATTGGAAATCCGTCATCACCAATTATTTCACTATCTTCCATTGTTATAAATATTGGTAAAACTGGTACCATATTTCTTGCTGCAAATCTAAATGCTCCATTTTTTAATGGCTTTGGTTTTTTGTAATTCCACCACATGCTTTGTTCTGGATATATTAATACAAAATCGTCTCTTTGTAAAATTGTATCAATTGCTCTCATAAATTCTACCATTGTTTCTGTACTAGAACTTAAAGGCAATGTATCACAATTTCTAAAGAAAAATCCATATAATCCAGGGAAATTTGTGTAATTTCCTTCTCTTATTACTTTATATAGCTTTTTGTTCTTATGTTGTTTTGATATTCTAAATACCTTTTCTATTGCCATAGAATCAAAAGGATTAAAATGATTACATGTTAATACTGCTCCAGTTTTAAGATTTTTTAAATGTTCCATTCCTTTTATTTCTTTTATAATCAATTTATTTTCTTTTAATAATTCATTTACAAACATCTCTCCAACAGTATTTGCAATTCTAGATTTAATTCTATTTGTTCTTTTTTCTCTTAAATAATCAACATCTTCTTTTAGAAGTGGTATTGTTGGTGGATCTTCTTCAGCATCAACGTCAAATAATCCTTTTTGTTCAAGTTGTTCTATCTTCTTTAATACTTTTAGTCTTTCTTCATTTTTGCTTCCTTTTTCAGAGCTGATAAACCTTCTATCATCTCCTACACAATCTGATTCAAAATTGCATAAATTTTTTAAGACATTAAATTGTTCCATATCTCTTACTTTATTTTCTTCACTATATGTATTTCTCATTTCCATTATTTCATCATAAAATTCAGTTTTCTTTGCATATTTCCAAAAATAATCTTGATATAGTACATTATCAAAATGCCAAGGTTTATATATTAAATTATAATGAATAATCTTTATGTTTTCCTCTTTCATTGGTGCATCTACTGGAAGTGGCATAACATCCCAGCCTTCATCTAATAATTTTGTTCTTCCTTTGCATATTCTATTTAAATAGTCTTGATCTTGTGCCACTGAATATTTCATATTTTCTAACAAATATAAGAACTTTGTTTGAAAATCAAATTTTCTCATTTCTTTTAAATTCATTAAAAGAACTCCAGCATTAAAATAGTTTTTATAATCTGCCATTCCAATTACTCTTTCAACATATTCTGAAAATTCCTTTATTGCTCTTACAGATGCATCTGGAACTGCTCCTACTAAATTATCTTCTAAATCAGTATTATATAGTTCTGATACATCTCCAAGTACTACAACATCACTATCTAAATATAAAATCTTATCATATTGTGGATATAGATTTGGTATCATTAATCTATAATATGTAGTTTTAGTATAGTAGTCACGAGTATATAGTTTTTCTTGAAGTTCTTCTAAATAATAGTTTAAATCTACAAATTCTATTTTTGCAAATTCATTTTCATACTTTATTATTTTTTCTTTGTTTTCTTCGCTTATATTTGTATATAGTATCTTTATGACATAATAATAATCTTTAGATGCATTTTCTAGCATTGACTGCAGCGTTACTGCTAAGAATGGTATATATCCATCATCTACTGCAAAAAATATTGGTATTACTTTTGAATTATTTTCCATGCTAAACTTTAACCTCCGTTTGTTTTCCTATGTTTTCATATTTTGTTTTCCATTCTAAATACTCATTTAAGTCATCATCAAAAGCATGACACTTAAGTTCGCTATGTACTTTATCTATATGCCATTGCTTATAATTTCTAATTCTTGGATATGGAAATATAAGCATTCTTTTGCAAAAGTGGCATATAACTGTGTCTTTGTTATTAAACATTCTTTGTTCATTATATTTTCTAGGCAAAAGAAGTTTTTTTGTTGTTGACCAAAATATTGCATCTTGATCTGCAAATAACATCTTCTTATTTCTTATTCTATCTCTTGCTTTTTCTAATAATCTTGTTTCTTTTATTTTTTTCATATTTAAAAGTAGCATTCCAGCATTTATATAATCCCATCTAATTATTTTAGAACCATATTTTTCTTTAACTGCAGCATACTCATAATCTGTAATATCTATATTATATAATTCTGAAATATCTTTTGCTGCCATCATATCTATATCTAAATATAAAAGTTTGTCAGGCATATTTGGAATTAAGTCTGCAAATAATCTAAGTAATGTATAAGGTGTACAATATGCATTTTCATTTTTGCAATTTTCAAATTCTTTTTCATATATATCAGAAACATCTACTTTTTGAACACTATTTTCAGGATTTTTTGTTTTTATAACTTTATCTAAAAAATTTATTTGATCATCTTCTATTGATATATATTCTGGCTTAACCCTTGTTAAGTTCATAGTAAATATATAACAGTTTATTGGCTCTTTTGTTTTATTTGTTATAGATATTAGTTCTGAAAGTGCTCCATCAAATACTTTTTTATTTCCACTTAGTAATATATTTATCATATTACCTCCTTGCCAATTAATTGCTACTAATTAGATTTTCATATTCTTTTTTCCATTTTAAATATTCATTTAAATCATTATCAAAAACATGACAATTAAGTTCTTTATGAACATTTTCTATATTCCATTGTTTATAGTTTCTAATTCTTGGATATGGAAACCATAATAATCTTTTACAGAAATGGCATATTACTGTTTCTTTTTTATTAAAACTTATTTGTTCATTATATATTCTTGGTAAAATCATTTTTTTTGTTGTTGATTTATATATTGCATCTTGATCTACACAAATCATTTTTTTAGTCCTTATTAATTCTCTTGCCTTTTCAAAAAGTCTTGTTTCTTTTATTTTCTTTAAATTAAGAAGTAACATTCCAGAATTAATATAATCCCAATGAACAAAGAATTTACCTAAAAACTCTTTAGCTGCTGCATATTCATAATCTGCAATATCTATATTATATAATTCTGAAATATCTTTTGCTGCCATCATATCTATATCTAAATATAATACTTTATCAGGCATATTAGGTACTAAATCTGCAAGTAATCTTATCATTGCATATGGAGTATATTTTGTTTTCTCATTTATAGAATTTCCAAGTGTTTCTTCATATATTTTTGTGACATCGATTTTTTGAACTCTGTTTTCTAGATTTTTTGTTTTTATAACATCATTTAAAAAATCAATTTGCTTGTCTTCAATTGCTGTATATTCCTCATTTAATCTTTCTAAATTCATTGTGAATATATAACAATTTATCGCTTCTTTTGTTTTGTTTGTAATTGATATTAATTCTGTAAGAACTCCGTCAAATACTTTTTTATTACCTGCGAGCAAAATGTTTATCATTTTTCCTCCAACTATTGATTTATTATTTATTTTTGGTTCTTATCTCATTTACTATAACAACTATTCCACTAACAAGCATAGGTACATAGAAGTTAATACCTCTATTTAGTAAAGTTGCACTTTTTAGCATATGTTCAGGATATACATTTCTAAATATTTCTATAAACGCTCCTTCACTTACTCCTACTGATCCTGGAGATGGTATTCCTGATACTGTTGCAAATAATACTGATTGCATTGTTATTATTTCAAATATACTATGTTCATTAAATCCTAATGCTCTATATGTCCAATATGCTACACTATAATAAATTAAGAATTGTACTAATGTAGTTAATAATACTTTTATCATTAATTTTTTATTTTGCTTTACGTATTTTGCACTTAATTGGTAATTTCTAAGTTCCCTACCTATTTTTTTTATTTTCTTTTCAATATTTTTCACTCTAAATATTTTCATAATTTTAATTACAGCTTTCATTATCCATCTTGAAAGTCTTCTTGATAAAACTGCTATTAATAAAAGTGTAAGTGCACTAATATTTAATGTAATTCCTATTATGAAAAATATTATTAAAACTTTATTTAAGAACTGATAGTTAAATATTAAACTTATAAATGCAACACTTATAGTTATTATTTGATAACTTGTTAAATTAATTAAAAGTGCCAGAGTTGAATTTCCTGCAGAAAGTCCATCTTTACTCATATAATACACTTGCATTGGCTGTCCTCCACTTGCAGCAGGTGTTATTCCACTAAAAAAAGTTCCTATTAAAGCATATTTAAGATTTTTTAAAAAATCACTTTTTTCTCCTAATATTTTAAGTGTTCTTCCTATATTTACAGCTTCAAGTGATACATATATTGCCATACATACCATTCCTATTGCTATAAATCTCCCTTTTGACTCTCCTATTAATCTAAATATTTCTCCTGCATCCTGGTCCTTTAACATTACCCAAAGTGTTAAAATTATAAGTAAAGTAAAAACTATAAAGTTTCTTAACATCTTTTTAGCGTTACTTTTTTCCATGCTATTCCTCTTCTTATAATTTTTTATATTATTATAACATATTTTTTTTGTTTTGCAAATCTTTTATTACTTCTCCTGCAATTATCATTCCTGCTACAGATGGTACAAATGATACACTTCCAGGAACTTGTTTTTTTGCATTTTTTTCAACTAATTTATCATCCTGTAATTTTAATATAATTGGTTCTTCTTTAGAATAAACAACTTTTAATTTTGTTATTCCTCTTTGTCTTAATTCTTTTCTCATTACTTTTGCAAGTGGACATACACTTGTCTTATATATATCTGTAACTTCAAATTTTGTTGGGTCTAATTTATTTCCTGTCCCCATTGCTGAGATAATAGGAATACCTAATTTTTCTGCCTGAATTACAAGTTCGATTTTTGCAGTTACAGTATCTACTGCATCTATTATGTAATCAATAGATTCATCTAATATTTTTGTTTTACTATCTGGCATAAAAAATTCCTTAAATATTTCAACTTTAGCATTAGGATTTATATCTAAGATTCTTTGCTTCATGACTTCTACTTTATCTTTACCTATAGTTTTTGTTGTAGCATGTATTTGTCTATTTAAATTTGTTATATCTATTACATCTTTGTCTACAAGTATAAAGTTTTGAACTCCAGCTCTTACTAATCCTTCTACTACAAAAGATCCTACTCCTCCTATGCCAAAAATAGCTACTTTCGAATTGTTTAATTTTTCTATTCCATCTTCTCCTATTATCATTGCTGTTCTTGAAAACTGTTCTAGCATTTTAACTCCTTTTATACTATTTATTTTATTTTATACATTTTTAATATCTTTATTTTTGAATACAATTATACTCATTACTATCATAATAGCAAAATATATAATACATATTATAGTGGAAAATCCAATTGATAATCCTTCATATCTTGGCATTTTTCCAAATAGAAAAATTGAAAAATCCCAATTTGGTGTAAAAAAGAATTTTAGAAATTTTGCTTTCTCAAACTCTAAGAATAAAGCATTAATTATTTGACTTACCATATTTCCAACTAAAGGTAAAGCAATAGCAAGTGGAGTATTATTAAATATAACACCTAGTGAAAATGCTAAAGTCATAATTAAAATATACATTGGCATTTTTGATATACCTGTAAGTACTGTATATTTTAGTAAGCTTACTTGTTCTACACTGCTTTTTCCAAAATTATATATTGTTATTTGACTATTATATTTATTAAATCCATTTACTATTCCAACAACAATGAATCCTACTAATCCTACTATAATTACAACTAAAATCAATACTATTAAACTTGCTATAAATTTTGAAATTAATAATTTTGTTCTCTTATATGGTCTTACTAAAAGTAGTTTTATAGTTCCTTTGTTAAATTCTTCACTTACAATTGCTCCTGCAATCATTGTTGCTGCTACAAATATAAATAATGAATACTCATCCCATGTATTAATTAATGCTGTATCATTAGTTCCTGCTAAAATTCTTGTGTCGTTCACATATGCACTATTAATGTCATCATTTTTTACATTTTTTATAGCATATTCAAGTAAAGCTATTTCCGCTTCAGTTTCTTGTTTTTGACATCTGTCTGAATATGTTATTTTTTCATTATTTTTTTCTGCCTGTTTCGTATAATCTATCGTGTTTTTATTGTTTAACCAATCTTCAATAAATGTATTTCTATTACTTTTTGTATAACTAATATCATATTCTAATCTCCACTCTAAAGCTTGTTTTTGAGCCTTTAGAGTTGATAAATTCATTTCTGCACTTAATTTATCTATTTCTTTTGTTAGTTCTTTTTTACTTTCTTCTATTTCTTTAATTTGAGCATTTACAGATTCAAGTTCTTCTTTTACATATGCCTTCCAATCATTATTTTCTAATCTTTTTATAAATTCATCATATTCTTTTTTAGCATCTTCAAAATTTTCTTTTCCTTCAGAATAGTTCATATTAGATATTATTTCATTTCCTTTTGTTTGCACTATGTAAGATTGCCAAGATCCACTTTCAAACTTTTTATTAAGTAAAGCTTCATCTAATTGTGTTTTATATGCAGCATATAACTCTTTTTCTTCTGGTTTATTTTTATCCAAATTTTTTAGTTCTTGTTGCAGAAAAGCTATTTCTTCATCATTATTATATTCATAAAACTGATCTATATTTTCCAAAACTTTACTTAAAACATTTATTGTTGTAATAAATAAAAAAATTACAGCAACTACTATATATATTGCTTTCTTGTGAAAAATCTTTGTTAACTCATTTTTTATTAATTTAATCAATTACATTACCCCCTGTCTTTTTTAAAAATGCTGATTCTAAGCTTACTTGGTCCTCACACACTTTATATATTTTAACATTATTTTCAACTAATTTTTTTATTACTTCAGGGATTTCCTCTTTTGCTACATATACTCTTACCTGTTTTCTATCTATTTCTTCTATTTTGTTTGTTATTATAGCTTTTATTTTCTTTACATTATCTAATTCAAAAATATATATATTTTCTCCATTTACTTTTTTAGCTTCTTCTATACTTCCACTTTCTACTATTTCTCCATTTTTTATAATAACAATTTTATTACAAAAGCTTTCAAGTTCTGCTAAATTATGACTTGAAATCAATACTGCCATATTTTCTTCTCGTGCAAGATATTTTAATAAATCTCTTAAATCTTTTATTCCTTCTGGATCCAGTCCATTTGTTGGTTCATCTAATACTAATAGATTTGGTTTATGAAGTATTGCTTGTGCAATTCCAAGTCTTTGTCTCATTCCTAATGAATATTTAGATACTTTATCATTTATTCTTTTATCTAGGCCTACAAGCTTTACTACTTCATCTATTCTTTTTTGATCTATATTTTTATATAAATTGGCTATTAGTTTTAAATTTTGCATTCCAGTCATATACATATATAAATCAGGATTTTCAACTATTGTTCCGACTTTTTCTATAGCTTTTTCAAAATCTTTTTTTATATCATATCCATTTATTATTACTGTTCCACTGTTTATTTTTTGAAGTCCTAATATTAGTTTTATCGTTGTTGTTTTACCTGCTCCATTTGGTCCTATAAATCCTAAAATATCTCCTTGTTTTACATCAAAAGAAACATCTTTTAAAACTTGTTTATTACCAATCTTTTTGTTTAATTTTTCACACACAAGAATTTTTTCTTGTTTTTCTTCCATTGTATTTCCCCCTTATGATATATATTATCAAGCATATTTTATCATTTATCTAATATTTTGTAAAGAAAAAATGGACAGATTTATATATCTGTCCACTTCTTACATCTCCATTTTTTTTAATATCATTTTACCTTGTTTCATCCATTTTTTCTTATTAGAATTACTACTCTCCATATAAAGCATCATTGCTCCTGCAGAAACAGCAGCTCCTAATAAAACACCTTTTAAAAAATTCATACTATCCCTCCATTTTTATTTATTTCCTTTTTGATTTCTTTTTTATTATTAGCTTTTTTGCTATTTCTATACAATTTTGAAAAGGAATAAATTTCAAATATAGCAATTAGTAATAAAAAAAATCCATATATTACTTTTAACCTTGAAATATTAATCTTTTTAGAAATCTCAGCCCCAACTACAGCTCCTGTTACTCCAGATAAACTAATTAAAATGCATATTTTTTTATTAATATTCTTCTTTTTAATATTTACTAAAATCGAAATAATGCATGTTGGTATAAAAAATATTAAATTAATTCCTTGTGCTATATGTTGTTCTATTTCATATATATATGTTAATAAAAAAATTAAAACAGTCCCTCCTCCACAACCTAAGCTTGTTATAATACCAGAGACTATTCCAAATATTATTTCTATCATTAATATACTCCTATAGTTTTAGTTCCTGCATAAATTAAAAACATAATAAATATTATTCTTAAAATCCAATTCGGAATTTTATTTAAATAATTTGATCCTATGAATCCGCCTATTATTCCTCCAATGGCACATAGTAATCCCCTATTTAAAATTATATTCTTGTTTTTAGCATAAACTATACTACTCATAATTACCATTGGTAAAATACAAGCAATTGAGGTTGCTCTTGCTTCTTTTTCATCCATTTTAAGTAAATAAATAAAAGCTGGAACTAGAATCATTCCTCCTCCTGTAGAGAAAAGTCCTGATACTATTCCAGCACATATTCCTATAATCATTATTTTTAGCATACTATCCCTACTTTATAAGTAGTATGCCTAAAAATATTTTTTTTATGTTTTAATTAAGATTTATTTATTATAGTTTATCTAAAATTTCTTTTTATGTCTTTTTAGTTAAAACAATCTAGAATTCTTATCTCTTAGTCTTTTTTGTTCTTTATTCAAAAGTTTTTTAGTTTCAATATCATATGTTTCTTGATCAATATCTCCTGAATCTAATAGTTTTTTCCATTCTTCTAGTTCTTGTTTTAATTTTTCAGCTCTCTTTTCTTCTTTATTATCTGTTCTACTATCCAAATAAAACCAATCCGTATTATTTAATGGTTCTTCAGTAGTTTTATTTGTTGCTTTTTTAGCATTTACTTTATAGTTTTGTTTTGGTTTATATTTATCAGGCAATTTTGAATTTTTGTCAGTAATCATATATCCTGCTTTTATAAACATTCCACATTGAAAAAATATAGCAACAATTGCTAATAACCCAGATACAATAAATTCCAATAAAATTGCTACTCCACCTAGCACATATCCTCCACTTATTTCTGGATCTTTATTCATATTTACAAATATCATAATAATAGCACCAATTCCTAATACAAATTCTGCTCCACCAATAAGTGTAGTGATCCCCAAACTAGTTTCTGTATTGACTGTTCCTCCCCTAAAAATAATAGACATATTTGTAATAGCATTAATCATTACTATCAAAAAATTAATTATTTTGGCTGTTCCTAGTACTAAAAAGCCATAACCAAATATTGTATTAAAAGTTTTTACATTCATCTTTTATTCCTCTTCCAAAAAAAAAATTATACTAATTTTTTATTTTTTTCAATATTGTTATTTAGTATTTCATATCATTTTCCATAAAAAAAGTCTCATTTTTTGAGACTTTTTTATTTTATTTATTATATTTTTGAAATACATCTTTTTTCTCTCCACATACAGGGCATGTCCACTCATCTGGTAACTCAGAGAATGGTGTTTCCGGATGAATTCCTGCTTTTTCATTTCCATATTTTGGATTATATATATATTTACACATTGTGCAAACATACTTTGTGGTTTGTTCTTCACTATTTTTTTCAGCTTTAAAGTTTTTATACCCTAATGCTACTGCTGCAAATACCATTAGCATAAATGAAATTGCTTTCCAAATTCCACTATCTAAGAGTATAATAGCAAACATTCCAAAGATTGCACTTACTCCATAAAGGATCAAAACAGATTGTTTTTGTGTAAATCCTTGCTTTACTAGTTTATGATGAACATGTCCATTATCTGCTTTAAATATAGCTTTTATTGATTTTCCCTTTATAAGTCTTCTAAAAATTGCCCATACTACATCTAATATTGGAAGTCCAAGTACTAATATAGGAAGTACTATAACAGCTATTGTATATGTTTTTGCAACACCAAGTATTGATACTACAGATAACATAAATCCTAAAAAGTTAGATCCTGTATCTCCTATAAATGTTTTTGCTGGTGCAAAATTAAATGGTAGAAATCCAACTAGTGCTCCTATTAGAGTTGCAATAATTAAAACTGCTATTATTGGTGAGCCATTTAATGCAAATATTATAAGCAAAGAAATTAATGAAATAAGTGATATTCCTGATGATAATCCATCTAATCCATCCATTAAATTTATTGCATTTGTAATTCCAACTATCCATATAATTGTTAATATGATTGATACTTCTCTTGGAAGTCCAACATATTTAAGCATCGGAATATTTACTTGATCTATTTGTAATCCAAAACTTACTACTGCTACTGCTGCTAAAACCTGTCCAAGTAGTTTTTGATATGGTTTTAATGTTTTTATATCATCTAATATCCCTGTTATTGCAAGTATTATAATTCCTATAAAAATTCCTATCAACTTATGTAAATATTGCTCTGGTCCAAATAAATTTATGCTTCCTTCTATATTCATTACGAATAACAAATAAATTATTGATATTAAAAAGCCCGCAATTACTGCAATTCCACCAAGTTTTGGCATAGAATTTCTATGCATTCTTCTATCATCTTTTGGTACATCAATTGCTCCAACTTTATATGCAAATTTTATTGTCCAAGGCGTTCCCATAAACGAAATAATGAATGCAAGTAAAAATGAAATTGCTATATTTCCCCACATAAAAATCCTCCATTACTTCATATTTTCTTTTTCTATTTCATTTATCATATCTATTCTTTCTTGATATCTTCCACCTTTAAATTCTGTTGCAATCCAAGTTCTTATTATGCGAATTGCTTCTGCAGTTTCCACATAATCTCCACCAATTGTTGCTATATTAATATCATCATCAGCTTTTGCAAATCTAGCTTCTTCTTCACTCATAAAATTAGCTGCTCTAATTCCTTTAAATTTATTTGCTACTACTGTCATTCCGTGTCCAGAGCGGCAAACTAATATTCCTCTATCACAAGATCCTTTACTTACAGCTTCTGCTACTTTTTTTGCATAAATAGGATAATCTGTTCTCTCTAAAGAATCTGTTCCAAAATCTTTATATTCTACATCTATTTCATCTAAATATTTTTTTAATTCTTCTTTTAATTTATAACCACCATGGTCACTTCCAATTGCTATCATATTTTATCACTCCTCTGTTTTTTCTTTTTCTACTATACCATAAAGGAACTCTTTTTGCAATGATTTTTATCTACTTTTTTCCACAATTTCTATTATATCACTTATATATTCACCAATGACAGGAATATTTAATGAAACAATTCTTCTTAAAAATAGAACAAGTATTGCTGTAATTAATGTTACTCCTATACCTATTCCTATTCCCCTTGATATTCCTGCTAGTAAATTTCTCTTTATAATTTCTTTTTTATTTCCTAAAATATATGAAAGTTCATTTAAATTATTTTTCTGTAATATCAATATTAATTCATCTATTTTTTTATTAATTATATCTCTTTTCTTAAACAAATATAAAAGACCTCCATAAAATATCTCTAA
>OCTW011565197.1_pt1 | contig 11788 bp, 9 predicted proteins | sample 1539671 | NCBI WGS metagenome assembly OCTW01 (sample SAMN02144230, study PRJEB22623) | gut metagenome | biome: sheep rumen | host: Ovis aries | place: New Zealand | reverse complement strand
AAGGTAATCGGCCAGCCTCAGCTGGATGACCGCGTCATCCGACAAACCGAAAACTTCCGGCGACAGGATCCAGGATTCCGGAACGGATCTTAATGCGGCGTACATGCTGTTAAAAGACAGATCCTTCGTCGGAGATAGTAAAGAATGTGCCGGAAAGAGACGAGCGCTCCTTCCGGCACGTTTTCTTGTTTGAGAATCAAGTTAATCTGGCGCTGTACAAGGGCGCTGAGCGATAAGGTACAACAGGTTGCTCAAATTGGAGCAGGAAAGAGCTTTACTGTCGCTCTCATTTTGGGAGAGCATCACTTGATGATCAGGTTGCGGCAGTAGTCGCAGCTGTCGTTTTCTATCGGGTTCATTCTGCCGCAGAACAAGCAGGGGATCTCCGCATCGCGGGATTTGTCATACTTCTCAAAGGGCAGCGGAAACTGGGGAAGGTAGCGAAGGCGGTCGCCTTCATTCAGGTAATTGTATATGGTCGGGGTCGTATGTTTCTTATGCCGTTTCCCCTCTGCGTCCGTGATATAGAGGATATAGTCGTGCCGGGAGTTTCGATACCCGTCGTTGGAACGATGGATGCGGCGAACGTGCTTTTTGCGTGTCAGCGTTCCCTCAAAAGACTTACCCAGCCTCTTTTTCAGGGAGACGATGAGCACGCTTACGGCCATGATGACGGAGATCACAACGCCGGCAAACATCGCCTGCCAGAGCTCCATGGCGTCGGAAACCGCACCGTAGACGCCAAAGCCGATCAGCGGCAGGACGATCACGATCAGACCGACGATCCGCGTTGATTTTCTCTGCTTCCTCAGCGCCGCCAGAACAGCCTCGGATTCGAGCCTGCGGGAATAGCCCGGTGCGAGACGCTCCGGCCCCGGAGCATATCCGTAAAATGCGTCCGCATGGGAAACCGCCTGCCCTTCAAGCCTCGCGCCGCATTCCTCACAAAACCTGGAGCCGTCCTTTATGGACATTCCGCAATTGGGACAAATCATTTTTTCTCCTCCCGGTGTAAAATTAGCGCAGATCAGGTTGTTCGATCCTGACCGTCTCGTATGCTGCTGTCATTTGATCATGTAGCCGGAAATATCAAAGAGAGCTTCGTTCACGGCGTCGTCGATGGTGTAGACGGTATAAACCGTTTCCCCGATCTCCGCGACGGTTTCGACCACGGGGGCGCCTTTGAGGCAATAGACCAGTCGGCCGTCATCCCTGAAATAGAAGGCCGCCTGGGCTGTGCTGTCCGTCTCCGGAAACAGCTCTACCGTATAGGAAACGCCCTCGATCTCCTGCGTCTGAGTCGTATAGTCCTTCCGCAGCGCGTAGCCGCGGATATCCGAAAGCAGGTGATCCATCAGCATGATATTTTCAGCAATATAAGAGGAAGTCGTTGTCGTGGCAATGATGCCGGTCATATCATCCGGGTAGAGATTGTACGCCGTGCCGTCCCGGAAGAAGGTCACCACCGTATTTTCGAAGCCGGACACCCGGGTCGTGCGGCGGGAGTAGTACACGCTGTCTTTCCCGTGGACGTCATAGCTCTGGTCGGCGTCCATATAGTCTGTGTGCATATCGTAGTTCAGATGAATGCCCGCGTTCAGGTCGAGACCTGCCCACAGCGCATACAGCAAGGACTCCGGCTTGCTCCGGTATTCTTCCATCGTCATGGGCGCATAGCCGGAGAGGTCGGCTCCTTCCTTGGCATAGAAGAAAATCATATATCCGGTTCCGTAGATATCAAGCTCAATGACGCCGCCGTGAAGCTTGCCGCCCGCGGAGCTGCCGTCAGCCAGGGTGAGGGAAAACGCGCCTCCCTCTTCCGCCCATTGGGAGATATCCATGGCCTCATCATCTGAGGTCATGGTTCCCGTTCCACCTTCTGCCAATGTAAGCGTGGAGGAAACTCCCAGGTCGGCGGAATACACGAGCGCGCCTTCGTATTCCACGGCAAAGAGCTCATACTCGCCCTCGACGGGCAGCTCCGCCGGGACGGACGCGGCGGGCTCCGGTCCCCGCAGCATTGACGCAAACTCTCCCAGTGTGATCGGCTCGACGCCGGAAGTATCCGCACCCGGAGCGGCAAAGAGGGCGGAAAAGCCGTCATCGATCGTCAGCGTCATCAGGCCATCGGCGATCGTGCCGTCGATCACGGCTACGCCGGCCTGGAACTGCAGCGCGTCACCGTCCATCTTCCACCAGTCGATCGGCCCCTGATTGTTCTCGCCCCAGTACAGATAGCCGCTGCCATCGGCTTCCAGAGTCACAGTCTCGCCCACCATATCCGGCATGGCGACATACTGATCCGGAAGGTCACTTCCCGCGCCGCCGAGCTCATACATCCGATCCATATAGTCGGCGCTGAATCTGGCGCACAGGAAGGTATACTCTCCGGCGTTGGCTTCCTGCTCCGTCACGACGGGCTCTGGCGTCGGTTCCCGGGTTGTTTCCGCAGGCGTCGCGGCAGGTGTCTCCCGCACAGGCTTCTCCGGCTCCGCTTTCGTACCGCCGCAGGCACAAAGCGTCAACAATAGAGTCAACACAAGCAAGATGTACAAGGAACGTTTAACCTTATTCATAATGTAACCTCCTTTGCCTATCAATAATAACCCACTTGTATAGTACAGTTGATAGGATACCAAAGCAACAGGTGGACAACTTTTTTTCATTGCAAAAAAGTTGTCCTCTATGCTATAGTGTCCTTGAGCCGGAAAAGAAGGAGTGAACCGCCATGCTTTCAGAGAGGATAACCGCCATATTCACACTTCTGCACTGCAACAACACGGAGATTGCCCGTTACGCCGGCTGTTCGTCGGGCAATATCTCCAAACTGAAAACCGGAAGGCGCTCACCGAAGTCCAGCAGCCCTTCCATCGCCTCGCTGGTGAGCGGCATCTATGGCTATGCCGACTACGAAAACATGTTGCCTGCGCTGCAGGAGCTCTGCGGCAGTATGGATACTGCACGGGAGACCCTGCTTCCTGCTTTAGTCGCATGGCTCTATGAGACAGACGAGATCGTCCTGCCAGCTCTCACAGACGTGCCGAAAAGCAAGCGGGCGCGAAAACAGCGGCGGCAGGCCTTTGGAGAGCGACTGGATCGCGCTGCCGCCCTGTTGGATCTTTCCAACGCAAGACTTGCCTCGCAGCTTAGTATCGACGTCTCTCTTGTCAGCCGTTTCCGCAGCGGTATTTATTCGCCTCACGGGAATGACCGGCTGGCGGAGAAGCTGTCCGATCTGCTGTTCTCCCGTGCGCAGCAGGTCGGGAAAGCGGAGGAGCTTGGCGCGCTTTGCGGCGTGGGCGCAGCGCAGCTAAATGCCGATTCCGTGGCAGCGTGGCTCTATGAGATGCCCTCCGAAGAGGACAACGCGGGTATGGCCGGGCTGCTGCTGCGGTCTCTGGACGAGTTCAAGCCGGGCGGAGGCCTGCCTTCTGCCAGCCCGGATGCGGCGGAGAACCCGGTTGAAGCCTGCTATTATGGCACGGAAGGGCTGCGCAGCGCCGTGATCCGCTTTCTGACCGACGCCGCGCGGGAGGACGGCGAGCTTTTTCTTTACTCCGACGAGCCAATGGACTGGATGACCGGAGACAGGGCTTATTATGCCCGGTGGTCTTCCCTGATGGCACAGTGTGTGAGCCGTGGTGTGACGATCAAGATCATCCACAATGTTGACCGCATTGGAGAAGAGATGGTCGACGCGATCCGCGGCTGGCTGCCCCTGTATGTTTCCGGAAGGATCGAGCCGTTTGTTTTTCGTAAAGAGCGAAACGCCCGGTTTTACCACACGGTATTTCTCCGGTCCGGCAGCGCCTGTATCCATGGTTTCTTCCCCACGGAAGGCAGGGAGAGCCGATGGTATGAATATATCACGGACGCAAAGCGCCTCGGCCTGATCGAACGGGAGTATACCGCCATGCTGTCCGCCGCATCGCCGTTTCTCCAGGTCTACCGGGAAGCGTCACGGGAGGAATACCTGTCGTTCCGCTCTGCCGGGCAAGGGGCAAGAGCGTTTCTGCTGTCCGACTTTCCTGTGTTTACTATGCCGGAGAAGCTGTTGGAGCGGATCCTAAGCCGCGCGGAGCTTGAGCCGGCGCGCAGGAGCTTCGTGCTTTCTCTCTACCGCCGGGAGCGAGAGCTGTTTCAGGCTTTGCTTCAGCAGGATGCGGCAAACATGATCCTCTGCTTGCCGGAGGACAGCTTGGGACAGCCGCGGTTCGTCAACTTCGGATTTGATCTGCTGGATCTCGTGATGGAATATACGCAGGAGGAATATGCCGAGCACCTGGCGGCCATCACAGAGCTTGTCAGAAACGAGAAGAATTTTCATTTGACGCTGCTGGCTGAGTCACCGTTCCGGGAGATTCAGATCGCTATGCCGGGGGATGCTGTGGCCGTTCTGCGCAGCAAAAGGCCCTATGGCGCGTTTGTCTTTTCCAATCCCTCTCTGAGCCAGTCTGTATCGGGTTACCTTTCCCTGCTGACTGAAAACCATGCCGCAGACAGAAACTCGACAGTTGCGGCATTGGAAAAGCTGATCCGGTAAACACTTTGTATCTGTGAACTGTTTTTCTCCTTGCAAAAGCAAGGAGCTTGTTGTACGAAAAGTGCGTCCTTTTACGCTGGACACATCCTTCTTACTCGGAGGCGAGGACATGGCAAGCAAAGTCAATACAAACGCCCTGATGAAACGCCTGTTCAAGGCAGCAGATCTTGACACCTACCTGGAAGGAAACGAAAGCAATCTTCACGCCCCGGACTTTTATTCGCTCCTGAAGCAGGCCTGCGAGAAGCGGAATATGCTCCCGGCGCAGGTGATCGAGCGCTCTCAGATCGAGCGGACCTATGGCCACCAGCTGTTTAACGGAACGCGCCGCCCCTCACGCGATAAGGTGCTCCAGCTTGCGCTCGGCCTCGGCTTGAGCGTGGACGAGACCCAGCGTCTGCTGCGCGCGGCGGGAAAAAGCCCGCTCTATCCCCGGCTGAAACGGGACGCCGTGATCCTGTACGGGATCGGGAAAAAGCTCCCCATCCTTACCGTTCAGGAGAACCTGACGAAATACGGGCTGACCCTGCTGGGAGGGCTGAAAAATGGAATCGACTGAAACCTGCGTCATGATCCCGAATCTCCCGGACGAGTCAGAATACCCCGGGGAGCTGACGCGGCGCTATGAGCTTTTGGAGTGCTTCTCCGACAAAGAGGACATGCGGACGCTGCTGGCCGCCGACCGCGAGAGCGGCGAGCTGTGTGTGGTCAAGTGTTATCTCCGGGAATGTCCGCTGTACGACCGCAGCGAGCCGGAAGCCCTGCGGTTGATCGACGCCGCGCCCATGCCGCGCTTTCTGGCGGAATACCGCAATGAGCAGATGCGCTGCGTGCTGCGGGAATACGTTCCCGGCGAGACGCTGTCGCAGCTGGCCAATGATCAGGCTTTCACAGAGGAAGAGGTCATCCGCATCGGCCTGCAGCTATGCGATCAGCTCCACGCGTTGCATAGCATGACGCCGCCGGTGATCCACCGGGACATCAAGCCCCAGAACGTGGTCCTCCGCCCGGACGGGACGGCCGTGCTGATCGACTTCGGCATCGCGCGGGTCCGCACGGAAAAGGATGCCGACACCGTGGCGTTCGGCACCCAGGGCTTCTCCCCACCGGAGCAGTATGGGTTTTCCCAGACGGACGCCCGCTCGGACATCTATTCTCTCGGCATCCTGCTGTACTGGCTGCTGCACCGCGAGACAAAGATCACGCAAAACAGCCTCTCCCCCTTAGAGAAGGTCATTGCCCGCTGTGTGTTCTTTGATCCGGACAACCGTTTTTCCGACGTTGGCCAGGTAAAGCGCGCGCTGCTCGCCGCAAGACCGGAAGCGCGAAAGAAGCAAACACGCCTGTGGGCGCTGGCCGCCTGCCTTTTTCTGGCCCTGGCCGCCCTGGGGGCGGGGCTCATCGCCCATCACCGCCAGCAGCCGGTCTCTTTTTCCGAGCCGCTGATCGAACAGGCCGTGCGGGCCGATCTGGGGCTCGACGCCGACACGCCCCTCACCGAAGAGCTGCTGCAGCAGGTCCATGCCATCTACCTGGTGGCGGACGCGGCCTATCCGGACGCCGACAGCTTCTACCCCGCCATCAACCGGTGGTATGCGGAGGGGAAGCCGACACGCGGGGCGATCACAGATCTAAATGACCTCGCGGCAATGCCCAATTTGGAGCAGGTTTGTATCGTCGCACAGGAGCTGACAGATATCTCAGCCCTGGCAGAGCTTCCCAAGCTCAACAAAGTGGAGCTCAAGCACAACTATCTCACGGATATTTCTGTTCTGGCCGGGATGGATCACCTGACCTACGTGGGGATCAACGACAATCCGGTGCGGGATATTTCCCCGCTGGCCGCCTGCCCGAATCTGGCTTTTCTGGATCTGTGCGACGTGCGCAGCTACGAGCCATCCGTGATCGCGCAGCTGGGCAACTTCAACTTTCTGGACATCTCGAACCCCACCGAAAACTATCGGTATCTGGACGGAAAAAGCATCCTCGATCTGCGCCTCGCTTGGAGCGGTCTGGACGATCTGCATTGCCTGGATCATGTGACACGGCTGGAACGGCTGGAGATCGACCATACCGCTGTCTCGGATCTCTCCCCGTTGGCTCTGCACAAAGGGCTGAAGGTGCTGAAGCTGGCAGGGCTCCCGGTCACCGATCTCAGCGTTTTGCTGGAGCTGCCCCAGCTTGAGGAGGTTTATATCAGCGAGGAACTGCGCCACGCCGCCGAGGCTCTCGGCCCGGTTCCTTTTAGCTTCGTGTATGAATAAATGAATACCGCGAAAAAGTACCGAGAAAAGCGCCAATGTGTGCAGCCTGCACACCAATTGGCGCTTTTCTTTTGCTATACTTTTTACTGGTTTATTGTAAGCAGATTTGCTTCCGAAAGAAACAGGAGGGACGGTACCATGGCCTATACCGCAATCGAAAATATGAGAAAACGGAATGAAGCGCGCTTTGGCTCGGATGTGGGGCCGCAGCAACCGCTTCTCTATCAGGACCATTTCTGTCAGCAGGATCTGAAGTCCGCGGCGCTGCGCTTTCTCCATGAACGCTGTGAGCAACTGCTGTTTGACCCTGCGAGAGAGACGGAAGAGCGGCAGACCGGCGTTTTCCTCGGCAAGAGCCTTTCTGCAAACCAGATCCCCTTTAACATGGAAATGGACGTCAACCGGCTTTGTCTCGAAAAGGCGCTGGAGGCCTTTATCGACTCCGGCGTGGCCGAGGACGCCTATACGGTCTATTACTGCTATCTGGACATGTTCCTGGGGCGCTACGGAAACTCCAAGCGCATGGTGGAGCTGCTGAGCGAATACGAGGCAAACGGCAGCTCGCTGCTGATGAAGCACCGGGATCACTATTCCCATTCGGTCTACGTGTTTGCCCTTGGCCTGTCCATCTACGAAACCAATGAAGCGTACCGGAACAGCTTTTGGCGCTTCTATCGGTTGGAGGAGCGGAAAGAGAACGAAAGAGCCAATCTGTTTTTGGAGTATTGGGGACTGACGGCGCTCTTTCACGACATCGGCTATCCCTTTGAACTGCCTTTCGAGCAAGTGCTCAGCTACTTTGAGGTGGATCATCAGGAGCGCGGCAAGGGCAGTTTGTACCTGGCCTACCACGATGTGGAGGCGCTGACCGCCCTGGACGAGGTGGCGAAGGTTCATTTCGAAACGCTTTACGGAAAACGCTTCGAGACGACCAGCGCGCTGCTGGCGCATGATCTTGCGCAAAAGCTCGGCGCAGCCTATGACTTCTCCGAGGACTACCTGCTGGATGTCCTGGACCGGAAGCCGACGCAGCCCAACCGCTTCGGCTACTTCATGGATCACGCCTTTTTCAGCGCCTCCCGCCTGTACCGGGAGCTGGCGGAGGAGCTCGGCGCGGAGAATCTCTCTCCCATGCATGTGGACGCGCTGTCGGCCATTATGCTGCATAACAGCCTCTATAAGTTCTCCATCGCATTTTATAAGGACAACGAAAAACGGAAAGCGCCGCTGAAGGCGGAGCTTCACCCCCTTGCCTGGCTGCTGATGCTCTGTGACGAGCTGCAGTGCTGGGACCGCACCGCCTACGGGCGCAATTCCCGCACGGAGCTGCACCCCATGGCCGTCGATTTTGACTTTTCCGACAGCGCGATCCGCGCCATCTATTACTACGACCGGGAAGAACAGGAAAAAATCGATGCCTTCAAGCTGAAATACGCCTCCTGGGAAGCGGGCGGCGAGCAGGGGAAGCCTCCCCGGCTGAAGGCATACAGCGATATGGCGGAGAAGGAGCAGCGCTTTACGGCGGATATTGAAAAGATCGTGGACACCGGGTTTTGTCCTCTGCATATCCGACCGGACATCCGGCAGGTGGATCGCCGGAGCAAGCACACCTATCTCTCCGGCAGCAACTTCCTGCACTTATACGATTTTGCCGTGGCGCTCCACGGACGGAACATGCCGCCGGAGACCGGCGCGGAGGAACTGGAAGCCAAATTCACCTCGCAGTCGCTGGAATACCAGCTCTCCGGCATCAACCGCGCCAAGAGCTTCGGCCGCTATCTCAACGCCCTGGGCTGCTTCTACACGGACAGGCCGGTGGATTATGAGATGGTGACAGCCTTCACGCCCGAGCAGGCGCTGCAGATCGCGCCCCTGGAGCATGAGCGCTGGGTGCGGGAGCATCAAGGCATGGGCTGGCGTTATGGCACAGCTTATGAGACCCTGCCGCTCCCGGAGGATAACCGGAATGCGCGGAGAGCGCTGCGGGAGCAGCTGCGCTGCCACAAGCTGGCCATGGACGGAGATGTGACGGGTGAGGAGATTCGCGCGCATTTCTTCTCCCTGCCGGAGAAGGATCAGGACAAGGACTGGAAGCCCTTCAACAGCATGCTCAAGCTACTGAAAAAGTTTGACGGGCTGCGCATCTATAAGCTGTAAGCAAAGGCAGGTCAACACAATGGCAAACCTTGCATCTGTCAAGATCCTCTTTGAAAACGAAGCGCAGGCCGAGAGCGCTCTTGCCATCACAGAGGGCATGATCAAGCTGCTCTATGCCCCGCCGACGCTGCCCTGGGCGGCAGACGCGCAGCAAATCCCCTCGCTGAGCAAGCGCTATTTCCGCTTCTGTGAGGAAGCCACAAAGCTTGACGTGCTCGCCGAGCGCCCGCACTGCGCGCTCAAATGGCTGCAACGGGAGGGCGCGCAGCTCGCTCTTACGCGCTGCGCCGATATCCAGTCGCCTGTGAATGAACGCTCGCCGGGTGACTTTTTCAGTCAGCTGTGCCTTGTTCTGTCCAAGTGCTTTCCGGACAGTGCTTTTACGGCTTTCTGCCGCCATGAGGAGACGGTGAGCGCCACGGTGCAGCTGATCCGCATCCTGCATCGGGATAACAAGCTGATTTTCGCCGAGATGTACCGGCTGGACGGAGATGAACGGGACGAAGATGACTGGTCCGGCGCCGCCACATTTTTGTTGCGGGACAGCGACGGCGTTTTCGTCTGGTCGAAGAGGTAAATAAGTATGACCCCGAAATGGATGAAACAGATCCCGCCCTATGAGGGCGATCAGCCCTATTTATACCTGGCCTTTGCCGAGGAGGACAGCGGGCGCGTCTGGAAGCTCCTGCGGCCGCTGCTGGCGCGGGGCTGCCGGGTGTGGTACTGCGTTGGCCCGGCGGGCAGCGCGGAAGAGCTGCTGCGCCGGCAGGAGCGCTGTGAAAAGGCCGCGCTGAGCGTGGTCTATCTGACGGACGCACTCTGCGCGGACCGGGACAGCAAAAGCGCCGTTCTTGTCAATCAAAAATATAACCGTCCGATCCTCTGCCTGGATCCGGACGAAAAGGACCGCCGCCTCGACATGAATCTGCGGGAGACAGTCCCGCACGTATCCTTATATCAGCTGCCAAGCAAGGAATGGGAGGGCGCCGTTTTGCACGCGGAGGGCTTTTCCCAGGACATGCTCGGCGAGCCGATCCCGATCGGAGGCGACAGCAACACCATCAAAAAGCTCACGCTGACCTTCTGTGCCTTGGCCCTGTTGCTGGCCGTGGTGTCCTTTGCGGGCTTTCGGGTGTTCGGCTGGTTCTCCCCCGCGGCGCGGGATGGGCTGGAAATCCGCGACCCGGTGATCCAGGCCGCGGTGCGTCAGGCCGTGGGCGGCGGCGCCATCAGACAAGAGGGCATATCCGAACTCACCTTTCTGCGATTGAAGACCCTGCCGGAAAGCTGGGACGAGCTTAGTCTGCTGCCCGCTCTGGAGCGCATCGAACTGCCGCAACGCTCGCTTCTGGACGGCGCCGAGCTGCCGGAGGGCGACTATGTCATTGAGCTGAGCGGAGGTGACGGCGCATGAGCGGCTTTTTCAAGCCCTATGAGGGCAGCCGTCCCTTCCTGTTTATCAGCTATGCCCACCGTCAGTCCGATACAGTCCTCGACACCATCCGCATCCTGCACGAAAGGGGCTGGCGGCTCTGGTATGACGAGGGCATCCCCGCCGGCAGCGACTGGCCCACCAACATCGCCCAGCATATGCAAGACTGCGAGCGGGTCATTTTCTTCCTCTCCGCGCGGGCGATGGAATCCCACAACTGCTACAGCGAGATGAAGGCCGCGGCGCGGCTGGGAAAGCCGATCCTGCTCGTCCGGCTGGAGGACGCGGCGCCGGACGAAAAGTGGACAGAACTTCTGGGCGCATGCCCGGAGATCCCGCTGCTGGAGAATCCGGCGGAGCGGGCGGAGACAATCCTGCGCTCCGGCTTTCTGCCCCGCCGCCTGCACCGCCGCTTTACCGAGCGCATCCCCTGGCGGGCGCTGGGACTGATCGCCTCGCTGCTCTTTTTCCTGGCGGCGGCGGGTGTGCTCGGCGCGCTGACTACGGGAATCTGGAACCCGGTCACGGCAGCTGAAATCCCCACAGAGACGCCTGTTTCCCGTGAGGCACCGACACCTGTGCCCATTGTGGAGCTGGGAGAGGCGGAGCGTTTCTTCGCCGTCAGCTTCCCCGATAAGCAGCAGGAGCGAGCCATCCGCCGGGCGCTGGATATTCCCGCGGACGCGATCTACCGCTGGCAGATCGCCGAGATCCCGGAGCTGTATTTCTGCGGGAATCTGACGGTGGACGGCAAGGCCGCCGTCTCCTTCGACGCAGATGGAACATGCCGCGTCAACGGAGCCCCGGTGATCCAGGGAAATGTGTCCAATCTGCGTCTGATCGAATCCATGGTAAAGCTGGAAAAACTCGCCCTGATCTTCCAGCCGCTGGACGACCTCTCCGGCCTGAACGGGCACCTGCTGCTGCGGGAGCTGAGCCTTGCGGGCAGCAGCGTGGACGATCTCTCCGCGCTGAGGGAGCTGCCCAGTCTGGAGACGCTGCACCTGGAGCACACCGGCGTGCGCGACCTGAGGCCGCTGGAAGAGCTGCCGAGCCTGAAAACCGTGACGGTCAGCCGGGATATGCTGCCGCTGACATGGAGCGAAGAGGCCGCTTTCGCGGTCGTTTTGATCAGAGAATCCTGATTCTTTGAAGGAGGATGCGATATGAGTAAAAAAGTGATCCATCTTTTATGCAGCGATGCCGACCGCGCGGCGCTGCAGCCGGTGCTGGACGCGCTGAAAGCCAGAGGGCTGCGCGTGTCGGAAGAAACGCCGGGGAAAAACGATCTGGTGCTGGCGGTTCTGTCCGAGGCGTTCTATGCCGACGAGGGCAAAACGGGCACGCTGCTTGACCTTGTCGCCGCGGGGGCGGAGAACGTGTTGCCCGTGC
>OCTW010982104.1_pt1 | contig 11789 bp, 12 predicted proteins | sample 1539671 | NCBI WGS metagenome assembly OCTW01 (sample SAMN02144230, study PRJEB22623) | gut metagenome | biome: sheep rumen | host: Ovis aries | place: New Zealand | reverse complement strand
AATATCTAAATGAACATGATAAGTTTCAGTGCCTTCTACATCAGCCTCAAATTCATATCTATTTATTTGTTTTAAAGACTTAACACGTTTATTTTCAAAATAATCTAAGCCTCTCCAATAGGAATTATAGCTACATACATCAAGGAGACCCATCAGTTTATAACCTCCCAATATCCAAATCTATTTTTACCGATTCTGATTAAATATCCAGAACTAACTAAACCATTGAGTATTCTTTGAACTGTTCTTGTATTTTTTTAATTAACCTTGCTAGCTCTTTTCTCGTTATTTTGTTATTGTTTTTGATTGCAATCATTATTGTTTTTTCTTCGTTGCTTAATTCTGGATATAGAGTGACATCTAGGGTGACATTTGTCCCTCTATAAAAAGTGAAATAAAAGCCATATGCGGTTTTCTCATATGACCACTTTATCCCTTCTTTTTTACACTGTTCATTCATGCGTTTAAACTTATATTTAATTTTATTATACAAATAATAAGCCGATATTTATGCATGCATAGATTTTTGCCATTATTTTTGCCATTATTTTTGCCATCGATAGGTATAATTGGAAAAAATCGATATTAGCAATAATAAAAATCCCTGTTTTATATCATGGATAATTTATGAATCTGTAACCCTATTAAAAAACGTGTCCACATAGGTTTGTGACTTGTCTAATGGTATTAGTCATTTTCTTACTGTTTATCTTTAAAAGGTTCTCTATTTTTGCAAAACCATTAAAATAAGAAAAAATGCCCATTTCTGAGCATTTTCGCTACGTTTTGTATATTCTACTTTGTATCAAAGTATGTATACGATTATGAACTCAATGTACGCCTTAAATGCCAAATTTTCTATGTTTTGTACGCCTTAAATGCCTTGACAAATTAATTTTTTGTAAAGCAAAGCGCCTAAATCTTACGAAATTAATGGCTAAATGGCCCACGATGGGATCTACCACTATAGCTAACGTTTTTATTGACTTCAAAGCTTCTTCCTTTGTGCTAAAAATCTACTACTTCTTAAATGAATGTCGCCTTCCGTGCCTAAAGGCCTGACGGTGATAAAATCCATAGTCTTTTTAGTATTTCAACTTGTCAAATTGAGATTCACGACCTAGTTACTACCGAGGTCATGAAAAAAGACCCACCACTAAGTGAGCCTTATTCGATTTTGCCTTAATACTTTGTATTAGTCCTTTTCCAAGACACATAACGAGAATTATTTCTTATTGGATAAATCATAGAACATTAAAAACAGCCAACAGGATTAGAATCACCATCGTGAGCACAGAAATGCCTGTCGTTATGCTCATAGCAAGAAATAGTTTTCCAGCTTTTCTTTTTTCTTTTTTATAACTTTCCAATTGGTATTTAAGGTCTTCGTATTGCTCTTTATATTGAGTTATCGTTCGAATTATCTCTTCAGCTTTAGAATCAAGATCTTCAAGTTCTTTTTTGAATTTTAGAGCATTTTCTCTCCAATTCTCTGAGTCAATTCTACTCAATTCATGGCTTACCTTATCGTTGAATTCTTTGATTTTTTCAACTGTCTTTTGGAGAATATCAACCGTTTTGTTGACATCTTTTTGGGCATCGTCAGCCTTTTTGGCGGCTTCAATAGCTTGATTAAAAGCACCAACAATTCCTGAGATGTATTCCTTATCCAATGTTTCAAAGGCAGTATAGACATCTGAAAATTGCTTATAAAAGGCGTTAATTTTACTGTTCATCTTCAAAAGATTATCTTGAAGTTGAGCGGTAAAAGCATTCATTTCTTGACCAGTTACCTTCTTAGGAAATAGACCAAAAAGACCGCCTTTTTCATCGAATTTTTCTAATTCGTTTAGATCTTTGTTCTTTTGAGAATCCTTTTCGATTTTAGCGAGCGCATTTTTAAACTTATCTTTTTTTACCACTATCTCTTGCATCTCAATTGCCTCCTTACTCTATGCCATCGGCTAATGACGAAATGCCATCTAGCTTATCATCGTTTTCTGTTTTTCTTTCTTCATCAAGCGAAATACGCATTTTTTGCATCTCTACTACAGCTTTGGTCATATCATCATGTATTGTTTCGGCAGCATGAATAGATGCATTGCTTACCTCATCAAGTTCATACATAAACTGTGTATCTTGCAGTGCAAGCGCGTTTCCTTGAATCACCAATTGCTTGGATATATTTTCGCTTAAGAGTTTACCTTCTAAAGCACCTTCAATATTGTGAAGCACTATAGCACCGCAAATTCCTGCTGTGAGACCACCAAAAAATATACCAAGCAAACCGGCGGCCGAACCTAAAAGCGGAATCTGGAATGCCGCCAACGCAGGAACATAATAAGTTAGAGCTCCTGTGATAACCATTCCAAGTCCAATGGCTCCAGCGGTTGTCAAACTAACAGTAACGATTTTGCCTATTTCTAAAACTTTGACAGATGTATCCTTGTTGGCATTGGATGGATCTCTTAGGTATTTTGCCACCTTATAAATTGATTCCCCACCTATCTTAGCAAACAACAAAGCCTTTCTTATCATCGGAATAATTTCGCCAAAAATCTGAGTTAATAAAACTGTTACACCTACATCAATAGACAGCAAAACGTTATTTTTGAAATCGCTTAAGAAATCCTTAATAGCTTTTTTAAGATGTTCAAGAAATGTCTTGGCTTTCCTATCTTTTTCTGATAGCCATCTGATTAGTTCTTGGAAAATCGTTCTTGTAAGTTTTGCCATTAAAGCAACAGCGACCGCTTGAGTCACATATGATGCAGAGGTTAACGCTTCCTTTTTAACCGATTCTTTGCCTTCTTCTTTAGCTCTTAACTCGCCTTCTTTTTTTAATGATTCGTATTCTTTTCTTGCCTCAGCATCCTTTTGGCGAAGCTGCTGTTCGTCTTTTTCCGATATATCAAATATATCTTTTGGCTTTTGACCTTTAGCATTGGGGTTATCAAGCCAATCACTTGTGGAATAATCACTCTTGGATCTATTCCAATCAGAGGGCATTTCGTTTAAATTCGCCTCACTATTAGCGAATCTGACTTTTTCAGATTCATCAAGATAGGTTGCAGCAACAGGATCCCTAAGTATTTCACCAGCCGAGACCGTATGATCCATATCCGTGTGATTTATTTTTGATCCAGATGGGCGGTCTTTATCAAACATGTTACGTGCTGTCTTTGTCAAAGTTGCCTCGTCGGTACCCATCCTTGTTTTGTGAGTTACAATATTCCCGCTTTCATCTCTTACAAAACTTTTTGAATGAGTATCATATCTTTGCTGATATTTTCCTAAATTATCGGAATTATGAGACGGTAATTCTCCATTATTAAATGAATCAGTATTTAAAAAATGATCTGCTTTTTTTAAGCTAAGATTCAAATTGTTATTTTGTTTAATGAAATCTTCACCGGCCTGACCAGCTATTTGCAAGACAAACTGCTCCCATACTATTTGAGAAATTGAATCAACAAGTTTTTTGGGATTTCCAATCTCTTTAGCTTCAGCCTTAACATCTTCAAGCTCTTTTAGTTGTTCGTCGATTTTCTTCTCAATTTCATCATTAATTATTTCAAAATCAATATTTGAATCTTTATTCATCTTAATCTTTGATTAATTTCTTTTTCTTCTTTCCCTATGACACATAACAAGGATTATTTCTCTTTAATATCCAAGCATCTTGTTATATGTATCCAATACACATTCTACAATTGTTGGAATTTCCTATCAAGAAAGTTCACACCCGTTCTTCCAAGGTGGTTATTCATTGTTGGGTGGTGCGAGAAAAGTCGGAAATCGAACTTAGCAAAACACATTAATTCGACTATGAATTCGAACTTGCGAATTTACACTTTTGCTTTAAATATATGAATTTAGGGCTTCTAACTAACAAAAATGCCCATTTTGGGTGGGCATTTATGCTGTACTTTAAGAATGGGGCGGCATACGGGATTTGAACCCGTGAATGGCCGGTTCACAGCCGGTTGTGTTAGACCACTTCACCAATGCCGCCAGCGTGATTAAGTTTAATCAAGAATAAGACTTAAGGCAAGTTAAAACTAATTGTTAATGATTTTTTCTGCCAATTTCCATATCGGAAGTTCCCTTCTTTTAAGAAGCAGAGGGATTTTTTCGTTGGGAAGAGCTTCATATTTCTGAATGATTTCTTTGATTGGGAGGTACAGGGTTTCCGCAATTAAAGTGTCGCCGTCGCTAACGAGATGCTTGCCGACGAATTCTCTCGTCTTGCAAAGATAATAATGATTGATATTTGTCCTTCCGATCAAAGCGTATTCGTCTTTGATCGTCCCAAGTTCTTCGATGATTTCCACTTGATATCCCAATTCTTCCTCACATTCTCGAACCACCGCTTGCTCTGGGCTTTCTCCATCGTCAACTCCGCCACCTGGGGTCTCAAAATAGGACCAATCGCCGAAGGCGTCGTTCCTTCGAATGAGATGAATGGCAAATAAACCGTCAGGGCGCATGACAATCGCTCGGGAAACTTCTCGCGAATGGGCTTTTCCCTTTCTTGGGTATTGGTCATCTTTAAAAATGTCTATAATATTCATAACTCTCTAAGTTTATCTTCTCTTCTGAAGAGAGGCAAAGAGAGGCATAATTATGGTCTTCCGCAATCGAATTCTCATATTCACTTATCGCCTATCTGCGACTTTAGTCGGTATTTTCACTTTGGTCACGGCCTTCAATCTCGATGCCGTTGAAACGGCAAGCTGGAATTCCATCCGTTATTTAGGAACCGAGATTACGCTTTATGCGACGATCATTCTTTTGATTGAAACGATTCTTTCCATCAAAGGTTTGCGAAAAAGTAACAAATCGGGGGTTCCGGCGACATTCGGGCAAGTGCTTTTCATGTCGGTCGCACTCGAGATGGCCTTAGCCATCGGCCACCCTTTCTATTTCCTATTTATTAACATTGGAAATTCTAATTTGGTTTATTTCAGCCAAGAACGGCTTTTGATTCAGCTTTTGATGTATATCGTTTTCCCGCTTGTCGTTTTTCTAGATTGGCTCTTCTTTTCCGAAAAGGGCAACTGGAAATGGCATTGGCTCATTTATTTCGGCTCTGTCCCGGTTTATTATGCTGGTTTCTCTTTCTTGAACCATTACATTAGAACATCGACTACTTTCGGCACATTGATTTTCGATTACCGTACTTTCGTGAATCAAGGCGTAATGGGCCAATTAGGGGGATGGGCAGGCGTGATCATCTCCTCGCTTTCGATGTTTGCCATATATCTTGGCGTTGCAGCATTGCTCCTCTTCTTCAGTTTTTTGCTTTCGGGGAAGTATGCGCGCAAGAATTCGCCATCTTCTTCCGAGCTATGAGTTTCCATTCGACCCCTGGATGAACGATTTCTTTCGATTTGATCTCATTTAAGGCAAAAATATCCACCAAATGGGCTTGCTTGTGCAAGTCAATCTCAATGCCGGCCTTAATAAAATAAGGCCCTTTTACATATTCTTTGATGAGATATAACGTTTTGCTCTCCTCGTTATAAGCCCCATATAAAGGGTAACGCAGAATATTCCTGCTTTCGGAAATCTTTCTAAGGTAATCCTGGGGCCAACGTCGAGCAAATTTATCCAAATCCCTAGACAAAGCGAAAACAACATTCCCCTTCCCTAAAGCAAGCCCAAACTCTTGTTGCGTCTCCTTAGAAATCGTTCCTATTTTTGCTGTTTCTTCTTCCATCATTTTTCCTCCTCACTTATAAAAAGACGGGGTTGGAAAGAAAATGTCTCCTTTTGGAGAATATTTTTAAAAACATCGCACACCGTCGAACCAATATTTTTCTCAAAATACGTGTATACTATGGTATATGGCCAAATATGAGAAAAAAGGGGAGCTCTCCTACACCTTAGGAACTACCTTGACTTTCGAACTATTGCTTCGAAAAGCGGAGGTTGCAAAACGGATTTATGTCAATCCCAAGCAAAAACGAGATGAAACTTATACGAAATTAGTTCATCTTGCTGAAGCCAATCACGTTCCTGTAATCACCAACAATCAGAAAATATTCTCGCTTTCGGAAAAAGAAAATACGATGGTGATCGGAGAATTTGAGAAATTCACTTGCAAGAGAATGCCTCAGGGCAACCATGTTGTTTTAGTCCATCCGTCGAATATGGGAAATTTAGGGACGATTTTCCGTTCTTGCGCTGCTTTTAATATCGATTATCTTGCCATCATCTCCCCTGCCGCCGATTGTTTTGATCCCAAATGTGTCCGTTCCTCTATGGGTGCCATCTTTTCCGTTCCTTTCGCTTATTTTTCTTCTTTTGAAGAATATTTAGCTCTCGCTGGTCAACGGCATTTATACCCTTTTATGCTACAAACAGAGAACGCTTTGAAAAGCGTCAAGAAAGAAAAGCCATATTCTTTGATTTTTGGCAATGAGGCCACGGGATTGGATTCTTCCTTTTTGAACGTAGGGACGCCGATAAAAATCGAGCAGTCTTCAAAAGTCGATTCCTTGAATCTCGACAACGCCGTCTCCATCGGCATTTATTCCTTCCTTGATTAAAAAACCTCCCAACGTTTTATTTTACGCTAAGAGGTTTTTTCTCTCTGTGAACTAAATGGGGTTCACTTCATTGCCCGAGGTTTCGTTTTTTCTTTTTTATTTTGCCCGATTCAAACGGTGCATCAAGACAGCCAAACTGGATGAAAAATTAAAATTCTCAATCACGACATGATTTGGCACGGTGACGTGGGTTGGGGCGAAATTCCAAATCCCTTTGGCACCCGCTTTAACGGCAGCGTCAATCGCGCTTTGGGCGGCGCTGGCAGGAACGGCGACAATGGCGATTTCTCCACCAATACGGGGGAAAATATCACCGATTTCTTTCAAATCATAGATTTGTTTGCCATCGATCTTCTTCCCGATCAAAGATGGCTCGACATCAAACCCCGCGACGATCGACAAACCCATGTCATCGAAATTCGGATAATGCAGCAAGGCCAATCCAAGATGGCCGCAGCCAATGATGACGGCGTTGGTTTCGCCTTTGTAACCGAGGAAGGTTTCCAAAGTATCGACAAGTTTATCGACGTTTCTCCCTTTTTTAGGGCGGCCTGGAATACTCGAGACGGCTTGCAAGTCTTTTCGGATTTGTTCTTCGCTGTAGCCGAGGACCTTGGCGATCTTCGGCGAAGAGATGGTTTCCACTCCTTCGGCTTGCAATTCTTTAAAATATTTCAGATAGAACGGATAACGCTCTAATTGGTTTTTTGAGAATTTCTTCATCTGTCATCCCTCCTTTATCGAATTACCGACTTATTTTAAATAAGAAAACAACCTTTTGCAAACAATATCGGTACTGTTTTATCTATTTGCTTAGAAAAGGTCACAGAATGGCAGATCGAAGAAATAGGCGAAATCCGATAAAGTGGCCTCTTTCAAATCAGGGAAGAGGGAAGAAACTAAGACTTTAGAATCGTATGGCTCGGGGATAGAAACCGGTCTTTGTTTCGCGTGGTTCAAGGCTTCTAACATTTCCAAGAATTCCTTGGGACGATAAACACGGATCATCTCCCTTTGATACAAAAAGACTTTGCCACCCTCTCGATAACAGGCTTGAATCAGAGGGAAATTCAATGAATTGCAATAAAGGCTGATTTTCTTTGGTGGGAATAAGCCAAGGACATCTTTCAAATGGCCAAGATCTTCCATCGCAAGTTCGAGAATCATGTCTTCTTTCATCGAAAGATAACCAGCGATTTTTCCTTCACGCAGAATCAAATAAGGTTTTCCTTTTTCCGTGCCTAATGTTCTTAAAAAAGTCTCTTTAGTACGGATTTGATAAGGATCGTTCTTTTGATAGAAAGAGAAGGCTTCGGGAAGATATTTTTCTTCAAAAGGAAGCAAATGGAAATAATCCGAAGGGGACGTTGGTGAGAATTCGAAAATAAAAGACACGGGTCCATTCTCATAACCTTTCCGTCCATAACGTTCCCTTTTTCCCGTAAGGACAGAAAAAATAGTGCCTTTTTCCCAATCTTCCTTTTCTACTTCGTCTAATAAGGCGGTCATTAAGCCTTTCCCACGATGCCCTTTCTTCGTGGAAACAGAACCAACTCTTCCAAAAGGATATTTTTTCCCGTTGATCTTGATTTCCCCAAGAAGGTTTCCGACGACAGCGAGGATTTCTCCGTTTTCTTCATAGAGGAAATGAGATTCGGAGGTATTCACCCCTTCGCCATAGGCTTGGGGCTGTTCCTTGGCAATGGAGAAAATCTCTTCTTTGGACTCATCCTGAAAAGCGTTGTCAATGGCTTGGATGATCAAATCTTTTTCTTCTTTTTTTCCTTTGACAATCATGAAGTTATCTTAAATCATTTCTTTGGAAGGTAAAATAGAGGTATGGAAATTATCGAGACTTCTGACGCATTGTTCCAAGGTTTCTTGCCAAAGCGAGAAGAATGGACCTCAAAATTCGATTATGGTCGTGCCGTCTTATTGGGCGGATCGAAAGATTATGGAGGCGCGCCTTTGCTGTCGTTGTCCGCTTTATCTTCTCTTCGTTTAGGCGCGGGGTTTGCCGCTCTTTATGTGCCTGAACCACTTTATGGCTTCTACGTAGGTCGGGATCCACAAATCATCGTCCAACCCTTCCCAAGCAAAGACGGTAATCTCGTCTATCAAGAAAAAGCAGTCCGTAAAATCATGAATAAAACAACCGCGATCGCTTTAGGAATGGGCGTGACTGGATTTGAAGAAACGGCCAGAATCCTCTTGCATCTGTTCACTTCTTATGAAGGTTACCTTATTGTCGATGCGGGTGGTTTAACCGCCTTAGCAATGTTAGATGCGAATTATCTCAATATGGCTGTGCCTAAAATCATTCTTACCCCTCATACCGGGGAATTTTCTCGTTTAATCGGTCTACCAAGAGAAGAGATTGAGAAAGATCCCATCCGTTATGCCGTCGAATATGCCAGGATGCATCACGTGACATTGATTTTGAAAGGTCATGAAAGCATCATTACCGACGGAACGGAAGTCTATCGCAACAAAACAGGGAATACCGGTTTAGCCAAAGCAGGATCAGGCGATCTTCTTTCTGGCATTCTTTGTGGCATTTTCGCTCAAAAAATCAATGAAGTAGATGTCAAAAAGGCTGCTTTTGGTCAATATCTTTTAGGGAAAGCGGCCGATTTGTTGCTTGATGAACAAAGCGAATATTCGATTTTAGCCGAAGATATTATTCGATCTCTTCCAAAAGCCCTTGAGCCGTGCATTCAAAAATAGCCGTCTTTCCTTAGGCGATTTTCTAATACATGCGTCTCTTCTTTTATCTCAAAACGAAGGATTTTTCCATTAAAAAATGGATCTTACCATTTAGAGCCAATGATGAGATAAGAACAATCGTTTTCTTCCGCATAAAGGATGCGGAAATCTTTTTCAAAATGAACGGCTTCTTCTACCGGAGACAAAAGATGGCGCGTTACCGACTCATTCATTCCGTGATGAATGTTTTCCAATGATTTCCGGCTTAAAGAATGAATGATTGCGAATCTTCCCCCTTTCTTCAAATGAGAAAGGAAGGCTTGATTCAATTGTTTTGGGTCTAAAAAATGAGGGTAAGCATTATAAAGAACCAAGACATCATATTCTTCTGGTTGTGAGGAGAGGAAATCTTCGTGGCGGAATTCCGCCCAAGAGCAGGATTGATATTTCTCTTTAGCAATCTCAATCATTTTGGAAGATAAATCGATTCCCACCACTTTTTCTTGACTAAGCGAATGGAGCAAGCCAGTGATCCTTCCAGTTCCACAGCCAATATCCAAAACGCGGTCTCCTTTTTGGATTCCAATACGTTTCAATAAGGCTAAGATTGCTTCGTCGTCAAGAATTTCCGCTTCGTCCCATTTTGGAGCAAGACGGTCAAATAAATTTTCAATATCGTTGTTTTTCATAAAGCGCTAAGTCATTTTATCAAAAACAGGCACAAAAACGAACAAAAAAGGCATTCTTTCCGTGAAACTTTCGTCGGTGCTGTTATTGTGCGATAATAAGGCGTTAAAACGGAGGGTTTTATGAAGTTAAATCGAATCGTTCCTTTACTCGCAGGCCTTCTTTTGCTTTCTGGATGTGCTGGAAATGAAGAAGTTTCTGTTTCCTTAGAAAGCTTAACGTCATCCTTAGAAAGCGAAGAAGAAGTCATCTCTTCCGAGGAATCTATCGTTTCTGAAGAGATCATTCCTTCGGAAGAAAGCACAGAAGAAATCACGACCACTTATTCTTTCGCTTTCGAAGATGCCCCACAACGGGCATCCAGTGGCTATCCTGCCGATCAGGAAATCACCGCCGGAGATGGAGCAAAATATTTTGTGAGTAACGTGCAACAAGGGGGCGGTAAAGGAGAGGGTACCGTCCAGATGAAAAAAGAGGTTTCCTATCTTTATAACATCACCCCAATGGGTGGCACGATTATCGCCAAAATCATGAGAAACATCGTCACCTATAGTGGAACCGAGCAAGACCAGACTGGCATTCCTACGATTTATACTGGCGAAAGCGAACATCCTAGTGAAACAACGATTGAGTTAACATCTAAAATTGATGGCGATTATATCTATTACATGGGCAAAATCGGAACCTATTTTACTTTTGCCGATGAGAGTTCTAACGCAATTTATCTAGCTAGCCTCACGATTGCTTTCTAAAGCAGAAAAGGTTGCTGGATTACGATCAATCCACGGTTATAATCAAAAAAGACAAGGGTACGTCCTTCGTCTTTTCGCTTATAGCAATGGGGCAATTAAACGCATCACGGCCCCCATGAATTTTCTCCAAAGGCTGTTTTTCTTCACATCTTCGTAAGTGATTTCATGAGACTTGGCCATGGTTTCGTCAAAATCCTTGTCAATGTCTTTGATACAGGAGTTATTCGAAAGATAAGTCGCACATTCGAAATGATGATAAAGGGAACGATAATCTAAATTGATGGTTCCCACTACCCCTTTTTGGTGATCCGAAACAAAGACTTTGGCATGAGTAAAACCAGGGGTGTATTCATAAATATGGACCCCAGCATCCAGAAGTCTTCGGTAATGAGCTTTAGCAAGGAACCAAACGTTTTTCTTATCGGGAATCCCTGGAACGATGATTCTAACATCTACTTTCTTCATCGCTGCCACCCGTAAAGCGGTCATCAATTCATCATCAAGAACAAGATATGGGGTGATGATATGGATGTAGTCTTTGGCGGTGTTGATGAGATTGAAATAAACCATTTCTGCGATCTTTTCGTGTTCTAATGGATTCGTGGCATAAGGAATGACGAAGCCATCCGAAGGGACAGAATGATGGTTTTTAAGATACGGGGAGAAATCGATAGGGCCGTGTTTGTAATCTTCGGCGTGCCAATTGGCAAGGAACATCGTCGTAAAACGAGAGACGGCCTCTCCTTCTAAACGGACTGCCGTATCTTTCCAATGTCCGAAACGTTTTTTCCGATTGATATATTCATCGGCTAAATTAACGCCCCCGTTATAGGCGATTTTATTGTCGATCACTAAAATCTTGCGATGATCGCGATAATTGAGGGTTGAAGAAAAATGAGGTTTGATCCGATTCCAAATTTTCGCTTGGATGCCGATTTTTTGCAGTCTTTTGTAATAATGGGCGCGAAGATTGGACATCGAACAAGTCCCGTCATATATCACACGGACGTCCACCCCTTCTCTCGCTTTCCGTTCTAGAATATCTAACATGTGACACCACATATAACCTTCTTCAATGATGAAATATTCA
>OCTW011586391.1_pt1 | contig 11790 bp, 15 predicted proteins | sample 1539671 | NCBI WGS metagenome assembly OCTW01 (sample SAMN02144230, study PRJEB22623) | gut metagenome | biome: sheep rumen | host: Ovis aries | place: New Zealand | reverse complement strand
ATGTATATATCAGTCAATCACATATTATTGTCAGATATATGTCTAAAAAAATCCCGGAGAATCATTAAAAATATGCTATAATTTTAAGCTGATGATTTTAATTATCGTCACTGGGAAAAGTTTTATAATACGGGATATTTTTATGCTTAAGAGAAAAAATTTTGTAGCTTTTATTATGACTATGGCTCTATCTATGACCATGTTATGCGGGTGCCTTAAAAAGGGGCCTGATCCTAACGCCGAAAAAATAGCACATCTGTTTGATGTCACCAAAGAAAATCTCTTTTATGCCACTAATTTATCTGTCTCAGGAACAGGGAGCTGTAATATAAATTGTACCTTTTGGACTCCTACAATGCCTTCTGACAGTGAGGGCCTCGATACTTATACAGCTACTGAAGATATAAATATTTCTTTTACAAGGCAATACGCCGGAACCAGGGATTATCATAATACACTTGTAATAGATGATGCATATGATCAGAAAGACACTTCCATAACATCTATGTATTTAGATCACAAAATATATGACAAATCTGAGCGCTACGGATACACTTTGGTACAAAACGTAAATAATGGAAAAACCAATTCTTCCGGAACCTTTGGAAATAGTTGGAGTCCTATTCCTGATATAGATCTTATGAATCTGCTACTGCCTGATCTTGATCAGTGCTCGCTATACATAGATCTATCCAAAAGCACAAATACTACAGTAGTACTGACTCAAGACCCCGCATATGGTTTTGATTATTACAGACCATTCGTAAATGCTTTTAGTAAAAAAATAGACAGCAACTATATTGATGATGTCAGATATACTTTTGATGCAGATACTAATATTCTAACAAGTATTGATATAACAGGACGCTATAGAGACTCTGAAAAAACCATTAATGATTACCAGGATAAAAGAACTTATTACTACCGGATCCAAGTAGTAGTTGAGGGCTATGAATTCTGACAGCGCTATCAATATATAACAGGTGCCCCTGTTGTACCGGATCATTTATATTTGATCATACTTTTTATCGATGATTTTAATTACATCATCAAAAATAGTTATTTACATTATAAAATATCTTTTTATACGCATTACAGGCTTTTAAAACAGTATTTTAGCGGCTGATAAGCAAGGGCCTTCATTTTATAATTATTATAAAAGTGAGTTATATCATGGAATTATTACAAATAAAAACTTTACAACGAAAGATTGCAGAGTATCCGGAGCGTATATCAAAACTCCAGGCAAGGCAGAAACTTATAGTCACGCCTTCTGCAACCGAGATAGGACCAGCTATTAAGGGAATGGATGCATATCTTCTTTTTCTAAGGGCCGGAATAAGTTCTTACAAAAAGCTCTACGAAGAGGCTTCCGTAGATTTCGCGGGACTTAATTCATATATTGAAAATAAAAAAAGTATCGGAGAAGTAGTATCGGATTCTGAACGGATAAGTCTCGTGCAGATACAGCAGTATATGGCAACTATCCAGAATTATATTAAAATCATGGATTCACAGATCGATAATGGCGAAGTTGTAAAGCAAAAGCTAATGCTTGCTCAGAAACAGAAGGAAGCTGTTGATGTCGCCAATCTATTATATATTATCAAAAAAGGGGATGGTTACAGAGTATGAAAAAAGTAAATATTATTAAAAAGGCTGTCATTATGATCGCAGCTCTAGCTGCTACAATAGCTGTTTTTTATTATAGGTCAAAGATCATTATAAACGCAGGCATAACAGTCTTCAAAGCACTGTCGATCATATGCCTTGCCATTAGTATCATAAGCGCAGCTGTATGTATATCAATGATCATCAGATATCGTGCCAAAGAAAGCGCAAGGCTCAAAAAGCTCGCTGCCGAGGAAGCTGCCAGACAGGAAGAGATCCGCAAGAAAAAAGAAGATGTACGTGGTCTTATTAGAGATCTAATGAATGAAGAAAGCGGCTTTGTTCCCACAGGAACTACTCTCTTACATGATATGGATCAGATAGATGAATATGTAGAGAGAAATGAAAAGCTGTTCGAATTCAACGATATGTCTGAGTTCACCAACATGAAAGAAATCATGGGAAGCGTTAAATCCGCTGTATATCACAACTGCAGGAGCATAGTCAATCTGTATGTAGCGCTGGAGTCAGGCGATGAGTTCAGCTCTGAATCACAGATAATCCTTGATAATAACAAAGAGCTTATGAACAATTCCAAAGAGTTCCTTCTGCAGATGGCAAGATATACCAATGAGCAGAATGAAGACACAGATGCAGTTACAATGATCCAAGGATATGCTGATGCTATAGGAATGTCCCTAAAGCATTCATATAATTAAAAAATTGGAGGAGTTACTTATGAAAAAAGTAATCAATGGGGTAATCTCACTTGCCCTGGCTGTATCACTTACAGCCTGTTCCGGCGTCAAGACCGGAAACTCAACTCTGGACAATGCTCTAAGCTATGATGATGCTGTTTCGGAGCTTGACACTTTTGTAAAGGATATCAAACCTACTACTGTATCACCAAGACTTGACGTAGATATGTCAGAAGCATCAGTAGCTGATTCACTGGCAGATATTGATACTTTTGAGATGATGCTGACAGGCAGCGGAAGCATTAACATCGAAATCGCTGCACCTTCAGAGTTCTCCGGTAGCAGTTATCCGGATGAATGGCTGGTAGCTGTAGGTCAGAACTTCAACAAGGAAGGCTATACTATCAATGGCCAGAGTGTAAGCGTCTCTATAAGGAAGATTTCTTCAGGTGAGACTCTTACTTACATAACAGAAGGCGGCTACAAGCCCGATGTATACATACCTTCTAACTACATGTGGGGAGATATGCTTAATGCAAGCGGTGTCAACACCACTCTCCTTGCTGACAGACTTGCAGGTAATACCGCAGGTATCCTTTTGTCCAAAGATGTATATGATACATATTCAGAAAAACACGGCGAAGTAACTGTAGACGGCATACTTCAAGCAGCCATCGAAGGTGATCTTGTATTCGCTTATACTAATCCATATACATCTGCTACAGGTATGAACATCCTGTGCTCCATGCTTCACTCTTTTGATCCTTCTGATCCTCTTTCAGAAAATGCAGTATCCAAGCTTGTAGAGTATCAGAACAATGCGCCAACTGCAGCATATACTACTTCTATACTCAAGGCTTCTGCAGAAAAAGGCATCATCAATGCCATGGTTATGGAGAAGCAGACATATATCAACACAGCTGACCTTAAAAACTACGTATATACTCCTGCAGGTGTACGCCACGACCATCCTGCCTATGCCTTCAGCTGGACAGAAGGTGACAGACTTGAAGCTGCTAAGATGTTCATAGATTATTGTCTTACTGATGAAGCTCAGAAGATGGCTACTGACAGAGGTTTCAATCTTGATGATGATTACGTATCTGAAGATTATGGTATGACAGGTTCTGATTATCTCTCTGCACAGAAAGTATGGAAGACCAACAAGAACGGATCAAGACCTACAATCGCAGTATTCGTCACTGATATATCAGGCTCTATGAATGGTACTCGTATCAATTCACTTAAGGATTCACTTCTTAATACGATGCAGTATATTGATTCCAGTAACTATGTAGGACTTGTAAGTTATAGTGATGATGTATATATAAATCTTCCGGTTGCCAAATTCGATAATACTCAAAGAGCATATTTCAGCGGCGCGGTCAAAGATCTTAATGTAGGCGGTCAGACTGCTACCTACGATGCAGTTCTTGTAGGACTCCAGATGCTCCTTGATGCCAAGAAAGATGTTCCTGATGCTAACTGTATGCTGTTTGTATTGTCAGATGGTGCTCAGAATGCCGGATACAGCTTAAACCGTATCACTCCTATCGTAGGCGGACTTGGAATATCTGTATATACAATCGGTTATGAGATGAGCGATTCAGACAAAGCTCAGTTAAAGAGCCTTTCAGAGATCAATGAAGCTGTCTGTATAGATGCTGATTCAGAAGATATTGTCAATGAACTTAGAAATCTGTTCAATGTAAATATGTGATATTTTCTTTAGTGTTTGTTCAAGACAATTGTTTTAGATTTATCATAACGTTTGTTCAAAACAATTATTTTAGATTATCCTGTTGAGATTTGCTATAAGCCTTATCTCAACAGGATTTTTTCTTTAACCCAAAAGCGTAGCTATATCAAGTATTGCAATTAGGTCATCTTCTTTTTCTTAAGATCAGGAGTGGTGAGGCTTCCTGTGTTTCCGTTTCCATTAAAGCTTCCGAATGTAAACACCCTTGCAGGTGAAAGGATCATTCCAATAATAATTCCAATAAGAATCAGACAGATCGCGATAAGTTTGATCTCCTTTGCGCTGCACTTGCCTTCTTCAACTTTAGAAATATAATCTTTGATCAACGTAGTTTCCTCCATTTAAATTCATGTTGCAATTCATTCTTCTATAATCAATACATGATATTGTCTCCTGCCATTCTAAATTATATGCACGAAAAAGCATCCTTGCCATAATTCTATATGACATGAATGCTTTTTACAACCTATCGCCATTGCAGAGGTATTCCTTGAAAAAAGAATTATGTGTTCCGTAGTCGCTGTAAAACGGTGGATTAATAAAAGTATGGCGTGACCATACTTGTTGATTTTAACGTTAGCGTTTTTGATATTTTTGCAATATTGCAAACGTTAAACTTGATTCTGATGCTTAGCTTTGATAACATATGAATGAAAACACCTTCGAAAGGAATAATGATATGGATTGGTACCCTCGAGAAAACTACTTGAAAAAGATCCGCGACTTTTATCATACGACTGACATTATCAAAGTGATCACTGGAGTCAGAAGATGCGGAAAATCCTGTCTCATGGAGACGATTGCTTACGAACTTAAGGAATCCGGAATTCCGGCGGAGAATATTATTTATTTTGATCTCGACAGCAAAGACTACAACAAGATCCTGAAGCCGGAACAGCTGGAACAATTGATCGAATCGGTTTCTGCAATAAACGGTACAAAGTATCTTTTTATCGATGAAGTACAGAATGTAAAAGGGTTTGAGACTGTCCTAAATGGATTTCGCGGAACTAACGAATGGTCAATCTTCATTACCGGCTCAAATTCATATCTTTTAAGTGGTGAGCTTATGACAAAACTTACCGGAAGATATATCGAATTTGAAATGTTCCCACTCTCTTTCGAGGAATATGAAGACATTAAAAAGTTCTACGGAAAAGAGATCGCACCGGATCGTCAGGAAGAGTTACAGAACTACATATTGGAAGGCGGATTTCCCAGAACGATCCTTCTCGATAATATGGCTGCAAAACGTAGATATGTACAAAGCGTTATCGATGAGATCTTTGAAAAAGATATCAGAAGAAGATTGAAAATCCGCAATAAAAGCACTTTTGAAACTGTTCAAAAATATATCATTAATAATTTCGGTGCAACAACAAGCCTGAAAAGTCTTAAGAAAGCAATTGAGAAAACCGGGACCCCAATCAGTGAGGCAACAATAGCACGATATATCAAAGCCTTACTGGATGCTAAGATCCTATATGAATGTCCAAGGTTCGACATGAAATCGAAAAAATCCTTAAGCGGAGAGAAAAAATACTACCTGTCCGACACCGGGTTTTATTATGTCCAAAACACCGATAATAGGATAAATTTCGGTCCCGTCCTTGAAAACATCATATATATATACGCAAGATCCCACGACTATTCTGTAAGTGTCGGAAGGATTGGGAAACTGGAATGCGACTTTATCCTAAGGGACAATGAGATGCGTTATTCCTATGTACAGGTTGCTTATACAATAGCACTGTCCAAAGATACAGAAGACCGCGAATACAAACCTCTTGAATCTATAAAAGACAATTACCCTAAATATGTTGCCACTGTAGATTCGCTCCTTCAGAAGCGCAATGGTATAGAACACATTAATCTTGTGGACTTCATGAGAAAAGGTAAAAACTTCTAGCGTTTTAACGTGTGCGTTTTTGACATTACATCAATTTCGCACACGTTAAATGCTTATATTGGAAGAATCTCCGCTTCATCATGATCTTTCCAAAATACTCTGAGACACCCTGCAACTCTGCCGGAATCATTCCAACCAAAAACATGGATCGCATCCTGGTCACTATCGTCTAGATCCTGATATACACAGTCCTGCTCTACTACAAAAATCTCAGCTCTGGTTTTTAATATCTCATAAAGCTCTGTGGTGCTAAGCTCTTTAAAATGCTTTATTACAAATTCCATCAGTAAATCTTCTCAACATTTTCCGTAATCCCATACTGACGCATAAAATCAGCGATTTCTGCATCGCTTCTTACAAGCATCACTTCCTCAAAAGCCCCGGTATGAATATCCTGAAAACCAGCAACCATTTCACCATTACAAATACTCGCTCTGATAACCGGCTTCTTATTATCCTTGTCATAGGTTAGCTTTTCAGGCTTCTTCTTGAAAAACATTCTACTCATCCCCCTATTTAAGCGTTACGGTTACATCCTTATTTACAAGCAAATGTCATCATGTGCTTTTACACTTTATACAAAGAGTCAGGTACCTGATCCGGCTGCTGCCCATCGTGAGCCTTCCACGCACATTCTGTCAGCTCCATATTAGTAAACACTGCCTTAAAGCTTGAGTCTTCCGGACTACAAGCATATATACCAAAAGAAATCTTCCCCGCACCTTCCCACATATGGCATACTCTCATCTGAGAAAATTCTAATCCATCGTAAGAGCATTCAATGCAGTAATCATCCTCTCTTCTACTGAATCTGTACCACATCTCTCTGACATCTGCAGGAATTGCAGTAGTAGCCCAGTCAGAATATCCATGATTAGTAACAACAGATCCAAGATGCTGGAAATTATCATTTTCATACTCAACGGAAGCCTTAAGCCAATTCTCTGAATCAAGATACATGACTATACCGCACTGATCAAAACGATGATGGCTGTCTGTAAAATCAGTCCTAACTATAAATGAAAAGAACTTTTCTTCTGTATCCATCTGAAATACAGGCGCATTGTCATTTCGAAAATGGTAATAAGTCCTCTGCCAGAGATCTGTATGCGGCATTGTTGTTACTTCTATACTATTTTCATTAATCTGAAAATCATTTGGCTGTCTGAGCCATTTCATTTTATCAATCATAGTACAATCCTCTTTTAATCAGCGAAACCTTAGCTCAACAATCTGTTAAGCAGCTGTTCCCTATTCTCTATAAACATCTTTGTAACCTGATAACTATCGGTATCCTCATAATCTATAGGATGTATCTGCCCATCATCAAAGCTTAATATCTCTGCTCCAGGTATTCCAAGAAGAATAGGGGAATGTGTAACCATGATAAACTGAGAATCTTCCTTGGCACAATTAACAATCTCTAGTAGAAGTGTCAGTTGTCTCTGAGGTGATAATGCAGCCTCCGGCTCATCTAAAAGATAAAGCCCATGCCCTTTAAAATTCGTTTGAACCAGCTGTAAAAAGCTTTCACCATGTGAACGCTCATGGAAGTGCTGTGGAACTCCACCTAGTCTACTATATTCTTCCTCTGCTGATGCCACATTATAAAAACTCTCTGCTCTAAGGAAATATCCCCAACCCGGCTTATTGAATCCTCTGGATAGCCTTATTGCATCACATAACTCCGAATGAGAATCATAGGTTGAAAAACTATAGTTCCTGGTGCCACCCTCAGGGTTAAATCCATAATTTACTGCAATAGCTTCAAGCATAGTAGATTTACCACTGCCATTCTCACCCACAAATATAGTAATGTTTTTCCTAAAGGTAAGATAATCTAAATCCTTAATTGCATCTATCCTGCGCAGATAGCTATTTTCATCTATTTTGTCCCAATCAATGCTTACACCCTGTATAGGTAAACTGCAACCTTCATCTAGCAATTTATATCTCCCTATTCCAACGTCACTGTTACTTCCAAGCAAATCTGTCAATACTTCCGTCTCTCTAGCAGTTTAATCGGTCACTATTTCACCAGTCCAATCGACTATCCCACCAAACTCATAGACATTCGTATATCCGATATCTGCAAGCTTCTGAGAAGCTTCCTTGCTCCGCCTTCCACTTCTGCAGTAAACAAGAATAATCTGATCCAGATCCGGAAGCTCTGATGGTTGCTCTGTGCCTATACTTTCATTAGGAATCAAAATAGCTCCCGGGATATGACCCTTGGCATACTCATCTTCTCTACGCACATCAACGATCACATGACCGTCATCAAGTTCCATCATAAGCTTTGCAGTCTCCTGATCAATCTGCGTGTAATTACCGGAGTCATCATTTTCTTTTAAATAAATGGATGTCGGCCCATCCGCTCCACCTATGACAGATACACTATCATCATTTTTGCTTCCACAGCCTGATAGAATCAGCAATGTAGTTATAAGACAGAATGTAATAAATCTTTTCATATAATCCTTACACCTCATAATGCTGTCTGCTGCCGTAAATGTAGTCAGGTACCTGATCACTGTTGCATCACTTGAAAGGCCAAGCTTCTTGTAATTATCATATCTATCATTTTGGAAAAAAAGTAAGCGTCAAATAATCCGCTTGCTTGTAAAATAAACGCCGCAGTTTTATTTGCGGCGCGGTTTACGGCATCTTTCTGGTAATAATTCGGACCAAGGTAATAAATGATCCATACCAGCCGTATCTATATTTCCTTTTTCATCCCGGAGCTTTGGAAGCTCTGTAAGGAGGTGCTCAACATAGTAATAAACATTTAGATGATTGGCCCTGGCTGTTTCCACAACTGAATATATCAGAGCGCTGGCTTCCGCACCTTTGATGGTATTCATGAATTCCCAGTTCTTTCTGCCAATTGTGAAAGGTCTTATTGCTCTTTCGCTGGCAGAATTATCCATAGGGACATCGCCATCTTCAAGGAATACTCTGAGGTACTTTTCTTGGTTGATACAGTAGTTTAGACCATCAAGGGTTTTACCTTTTGTAAGGATACCGTCGGCAATACATTGTTTTGCCCACTCGAAGAAATCATCCACAAGCAGTTTTATCTCTGCCTGTCTGCGGATGAGCCTTTCTTTTGATGGAAGTTCCTTGAGTTCACCTTCGATGTGGTACATCTCGGCTATCCTTTCAAGAGCTTCATTAGCTACCGAATGCTTGATGGATTTCTGATTCTTTTTGCCGATTGCCTTTATAGCATCGGAGAAATCCCTTCTCGCATGGGCCCAGCAATTCGCGCTGGTCACACCTTTTAGATTTTTCTCTATCAGGTGGTACTGCTGAAGTCCGTCGGTCACAAGAACTCCTTTGTAATCCCGGTAGTAATTCTCAGGATGTTCATGATGCCTAGTCTTCTGGTATTCATACAGGACTATCTGTCTGTCCTTATAGAACTCACCAGATCGATGAACCCACATGTAGCTCTTGCTTCCAGCAGGGCGATCGTCATGTATGACATTCACTGGCGTTTCATCAGACTGAGTAACATGAAGAGATAAAAGTATTTCTCGCAGTTTTTCACAGAAGGGTTTGAAATAATCCTCAGCACATCTAATAGTCCAATTGGACATGGTCTGCTTGGAAAGATTTAATCCGAACTGGCTGAAGTCACGCTCGATACGATCGAGCGGATTAGCATTCGCATATTTGGCATTTATGATCGCTGCTTCAAGCGAAGGTGTTGCAAGGCTCTTGGGAATCATCTCAACTGGGCGTTTTCCTCTTAAGAATTCATCCTGATGATCACCAGACTTGCCAACAACAACATCAACAGAGTGTCTTTCAACTTTCCAGGAAGCCGGTGTGTAAAGCAGTTTTGTGAATTCATCGGATTTCATTCTTCTCCAGCATCCTTCACCAAAGAAAGCATCTGCTTCGTCATCGCTGACTGGGTGTGAGATGAACTCTTCAGGGAATCCCTGAAGATCTTCCTGCTTTTTACCTTTGCGTTTTCGAGAACTATTTTTGGGTGGAAGTATATCTTCCGGATAAGCTTCAGGTTCATCATCAGCGAAGTACTCGGCATCATTGAAAAGAGACATCTGACCGGAGATCTGATCGATCTTTTCAGTCTTCCTGCCGAACTGTCGCTGATTGGCTATACGCAATTGTTCAATGAGCGCTTCCATGTTTTCATTCATGCGCTCCATTTGATCCTGCAAGGACAGAAACATGCCGTTAACCACTTTGGGACCTAACATATTTAATTCATCTTCAGTGTATTTATGCGCCATATCATGTCCTTTCCTATGCATCTATTGTACAGGAAAAGCCCATAAATAGCGAACTTGGCGAGTTTTTGCCTTGGTGATTATGCCTATGGATTATTAATTAATAGAGCTTCATACACCAAAAGGAAATATAGAGTTTTCAAAGTGCAACAAACGCTCACCAAAACGCCTTCAAGGCGCATATGCAGGCGCTTACAGGCATTTGAACAGTATCAGAATGCCGTGTTTATTATGAAAAACAGAGGAGGTTAAAATTCTCCGTTTTGCACAAGCGTATTAGTATATATGCTGTGGGTTTACCTGTTTTATCTTAGGCTTTAATGGATTTAGTCCTATGAGAAGATAGTGGTACTGCTCAGTAGTCAGACTCGCTGCCTGAGCTGGAGTTCGTGGCCAGTCAAAACGGCCATCCTCCAAACGCTTATAAAGTAGCAGAAAGCCATCGCCCTCCCATAGCAGTGCTTTGATTCTGTCGGATCTACGTCCGCAGAATAGGAACAGAGTTCCTTTCTCAAATGGGTTAAGATCATACTTTGTTCCAACGACCTGTGCAAGACCGTTGATGCCAAGTCTTAAATCGGTATACCCTACAGCAAGGATTATCTTAGTAACACCACCAAGTTCAGCAAGCATAGGCAGCTACCCTCAAGATCTTGCCTAGAAGCTCGTCTGATATGCCGTTATGAAGTTCAATTTCAATCTTGCCGACCCGAATCAATGCTGCTGGTCCGGAACTGCTCACTATTTCTTCAGTACGCTCAGCTGGCAATTCATTTAGAGATGGCATCTCAACAAATGTCACTTCCTCTGAAGAACGAGTTTTCGGCAAAGACTTATTGGTGGTTTCGGCAGCTAGTATTCTTAACCTGCGCTGCCAATAGTAGTATTGTTTTACATCAATCCCGTTTTCAATCAACCAGGCTTTGGCTGTCTGATTCTCGGGGCGTTCGTGACACTTACGAACGATTTCAGCCCACTGGGCTGTACGAACATCGTGTGTGATTTGATCCATTCCTAGCCTCCTTTAAAAAACTAGTTAGTTTTTTCGGTTTTTTAAAGTAAACCATAGAAGCGGATTAAATCATAGGCGGGTTATTTGACGCTTACAAAAAAAACAATAAGTCTCCCACGATGCAAACGCCGCATAACAATGCAAAAATAAGCAGCTGCGAAAAATGATGCTTCATATCTCGCAGCCGCTTGCCATGAATCAGCAATATTCAATTATCAGTATTTCCATACTGTTGTCTTGTCACCAGTCACAGGATCAATAAAATCATGACGTTCCTGATGTCTAACCTTAGTAAAGCGCTTGATTTCGATAGTCCCATCATCATATTCCTTGGTCCAACCGCCATCTTTGCCCTTCTTTATAATTCTTCCTTCGCCCATCTCGCTCATAGTGTTCTAACCTCCTATAACAAAGCTTGGATAAGATCATATTCTACATCTAGTCCAATACCGTATTCTTCTTCTACCATAAAAGCCATCACAATATGGACAAACCGGATCATCGGATTCATCATATACCTTTCCACAATAAGGGCACTG
>OCTW011598879.1_pt1 | contig 11791 bp, 8 predicted proteins | sample 1539671 | NCBI WGS metagenome assembly OCTW01 (sample SAMN02144230, study PRJEB22623) | gut metagenome | biome: sheep rumen | host: Ovis aries | place: New Zealand | reverse complement strand
TTAGCGTAGATGATAATGACGATGATGATAATTAAGACTAAAGCCACGCCACCAACAATGACAAAGAGCATGAAGTTTGGTCCTTTAGCTTCTTCAGCAGGTTTAACTACATTGATTTCATATGTTGCTGTTTTGCCTTCATAGGTTACAGTAACTATTTGTTTGCCTTCTTTAGACATGTCTGGACTACTGACTGTATAGCCAGAAGAAATGACTTCAGTTGTGCCATTATTATATGTAGCAGTGACCACTAATCCTTCGCTAGAAAAAGTGTCGCCAACTTGGAATTCAGTCTTAGCACCACTAACAGAAATGCTTTCAACGAGAACAACAACGTCTTCACTAACTTTGACATTAATTGATTTACTGATTAAATCACCATTAGAGAAAGCTGATGCTCTAATGACCGTACTACCATCTTTTAAAGCGGTAACAGTGATTTCTTCATTGTTATGAGAGGTGTCTTTACTTAAACTCACCACTGTCTCATCATCAACCGACCAAATGATATCATCGTCAGCATTATGACCTGATACTTTGCCTTCTTGACCGACTTTGAGTTCTAAGTTTTCAATCGATACATCAAATGGTTCATTAGCGATAGCACCACCGATTCCATCAGTTAATGGATTAGCCGCTTTTGTAGGAGTTGGATCATAGTTTTTGCCATCAAGATCCGCAGTACCCCAAATAGCGTCAGCCCATTCTGGGAAATCGATAAATGGGTTTCTATTATTTGTAAAGTTCTTATAAAGAAGATTATTTCTATGGGTTTCGTATTCATCAACTGGATCAAGTTTATTCCAGGCTAATAAGTCGCTTAATAAACCCATGGCAAATGGAGAAGTTGCGCTCGAAGTACCAGTTCTACTATTTTCGGATAAATTATTGGCTAAGACGAGGTTTGGATTATTGCCATCAATACCTGTTGAATCTGAACCTGAATAGTAATTATATCTAGCTGCCATATAGAAAATGGCTCGAGCGATATCACCTTTATCGCTATCTTGTGGTTCAAAGACTGTTTCATTGCTAGTACTGATGTTTAGCGGTTTTCCAGTTAAATTGCCCCAAGCAGTATTATACTTAGTGCCGGCATCACTATAAGATCTATTTTCATCAACATAGGCAAAGAAATAGTTACTATGTTCATGGTTAGCCCAGCCATTACCAGCCCATAAGTGCATTGGATCACCTCTCGCTCCACCAGTACCATCACTGCCTTTCGTGTCAAAACCATGCGATTTAGCCCAGATATGTTCTTGGTTAATGCCCCAACCATCTTGGTTATGGTTACCCCAGGCTTTGGCTTGGTTTTCTATGTTTCTATTGTTATATAAAGCATGAACATATGGATTATTTTTACCATCTGAATTAGTGCCATATTGATAATTTGTTAATTTATTGTTTACCGCATCATATGTGCCATATGTAGTTGAACTAGCGGGAGATTTTACCCAGTCACGATCGCTAATTTCATACATCTGCCATATTTTGGTATTGCTATCATAGCTATAGTATTTTTGATTATTCGCTAAAATTGGCTTTAAGTTCTTTAATAAATTTGTGCCTAATCTTTCATTTTCGCTAAGTGAATTAAGACCAGCATAATAATTTCTAATTTCAGCTTCCGTATTATCATTTAAATCAATTGTGGTTGGTAAATTAGCGATGCTATAAGCATCCACTTGTTGATAATTTTGGTTTTTGGTCAGAACAAAACCAGTAGAAAAAACTAAAAGACCAACTAATATAGCGGGAGTAATCAATTTCTTCATATGGTAACCTCCATATAACTTCATAATTATGATGCCACATTTTAAGGGTTATTAACAATCTTTTAAGATGTTAACTAATAAAAAACGAGATAACATCAGTAACCTCGTCATATGCAATTGCCTAAGTGCTACGAGAATGATACAAGAAACCATTTTTCCTTAAGTGGAACCAATTTTTGAAAGTCGGAACCACTCGTTATTTTAAGTCATTTATAGCAAGTAACACCAATCTATTAAACTATTTTTATTATACACTTATTCTACACTTTATTACCTAATTTGTAATATTAAGCCGGTTCTATTTTGATTCTAATAGAAGTTCAAAAAGATGAAAAGGTCCGATACAGAAAAAAATCCTCAATACAAATAGTATCAAGGACTAAGTGCTTAGATGTGTTGAATGAACAATATTGATACATTTAGCCCATTTTACTAGGGTGTGTGCAACAATATTGATACATTTTTGCTGGGAAGGTCAAATTCGAAATTGATTAATTAAGTAATCTCGCTAAAGACATTTTGTTCCTTTTGGCGTTAAACACTGCTCTAACGAGACCAAGACACTCCTCTTCGCTAGTTTCGTAAACATTAATTGTCGATTCACTTTGAATTGTTTTAATTAATCGATTTTCTTTGCCAAGTATAAGCAAGTTTATCTCTTCTTCTTTTTGAATTTCCCACACTTTCTGATTGGTATTTAATCCAACTGTCTTGAGAAGTTTTTCGGCATCTTCTTGGATTCTTGTTTTGTATGAAGGATTAAAATCAATACTCTCGTTTTTAAGTTTTTCACGTAAATGCTTCAAAACATCGGAGAGTTTAGTAAAATCAACCCCAACTTTGCGATAAACAGATCCCATAAAATCAACGAGATAATTATCTCCCACTATTTCGTATAACTGAGTCTCATATTTATCTAATGCATCAAGAGTGATAATGTCACTGACAAGGTTGAAGCGCAAAATAATAAAACCAAAAAACGGAACAATCACATATTCTTCGAAAACTACATGATGATTAGTTCTTTTGCCAACTTCTACCTTTATGTGTTCAAGATAATCATTAAACTCTTTTTCTTCAACAAACATGTATAACCTCTCTCAAAACTATTTCATTATATGATAGCCACCAGTCTTTTTAGATCCTTTTAATACAACATATCTTTTTATTTCTCTTTTGATTATATTTCTAATAATGTCTAATGTTATATTACTATGGCTTCCAACAATGGCATCGTAGATGCCCTGAACTTTTATTCCTGGGTTATTTTGAATTATTTTAAGAATTTCTAAACCAATGTCGCTTATTTGGTCATTTATTTGGTCATTTATTTGGTCATTTATTTGGTCACTGGAATTATTGTTGTAATTTAAGTTTGGTAAATAAACTATGAAGAAGTTTTCACTATCATAGAACGATGGTTCTTTGCCAGTACCAAAATAAGCTTCAATTGTACGTGGAATGCCTGTTCCAAAATTTTCAATGTATCCTAACTTATCCAATAAATGAACAAGCCTTTCATTTCGATATGTTTGAACACCTTTTAAAATGTCTTCCAATGTCGTTTTGTACAAACCACCCGGACTAGTAATTTTTGCCTTATCCTTATAAAACTCAACCTTGATGTTCGATCTTATGAAGAAATCAGTATGACAAAAAGCATTAAGAATGATTTCTCTTAAGGATTTTTCAGGATAAGAGTGAGTTTCAATCCTCTTCCAAGTTTTTCCATCAATAATTGCCGAAACATCATTCAACCTTTCGGCTTGTTCTTGTGTATCGTTTAAAACCTTTAACAAGGAACCAGTAAAAGTCTTTTTTAGTTTAAAATTCATTTCATCATCATATTCTGCAACTTTAACGGCAATGGGAGACTGATCAGACAATAACAAGCCAAGATTGGTGTACTTTCCTTTTGAATTCAATACTCCTAAGCCCAATAGTGTCTTATTATCAAAAGGTATCTTTCTATCTTCAAACACTCTTTCAAGATATTTAAATGATAATTCTTGTTCTTCTGAAATATCGCTTTCATAAACGTAATGATTTGACTCCATAATCATTTTTAATATTTCATCATCACTACACTTGCGAATAGATGTTCCTACTCTTTTATAGACTCCGCTTGGTTTTGGGCTTTTTTCTCTTAAATAATATGGTTTGTTATTACCTTCTGAGACATCGATGACTAATATACCATCATCACTAAAAGCAAAAGAAACTAATGTTGAGGGAAGAGGGAAGAACGATTCTTGAAGCCACGAAGATAATATTAATGACAAATCATCTTGTTTTGTTTTAAGGAATGGTTCATAAAGCGTTCCGTCATCATTAACCCCAATATAAATGTGTCCACCTTTAGTATTGAGAAAAGCAATAATCTCTTTTTTAACATCATCAACTAGTTCTCTTTTTAATTCGTTTTTATTATCTTCTTGATACATTAACAATGCCTCCTAAATTTATTTGGTCTTTTGATACTATTATTATACCATATTTGACCAAATAACACTAGATTAAACCACATTTTATAAAATAAAAAAGCCTTGATATTTTGTATCAAAGCAATTTGATTCAGATGGTGCCCAAGGTCGGAATCGAACCGACACGGTATCGCTACCGCTGGATTTTGAGTCCAGTGCGTCTACCAATTTCACCACTCGGGCAGCGTGTTAATTATATACCAGAGTGGGTATTTATTGGCAACAAAAATATATTTTGTTAATCTCTATTTTCTCCGACGTAGAAAAGGGCTAATGAGTCTGGACCAATATGAGCGCCAGTAATTAAATCATAGAAATAGATTTCTACATTTTTAACACCGTGTTCATTTAAATAGTTTTTTAAAGTTAAAGCATCGTCATAGACATCGCAGTGAGAAATATAAACGGTTTGCTTTTCTGGATGTTTAATTTTAGCAAGGCAAGTTTCAGCGAGTTTTCTAAGCGCCATTTTACGGCCACTTACTTTACTAGCTACTTCAATCTTTGATTTATTTGATCCTTTTAAGATGAATTTAATTCTTAAAAAATTAATGAATTTAGCAAGAAGAGCGCTTACTCTACCTTTAGAAATTAAATATTTAATATCACCAACGGTGAATTCACTTCTCACTTTAAATTTAAACTTTTCACATTCGTAGCAAATATCTTTAAAAGACATGCCTTTTTTAACAAGTTCATAAGCGTGAAGAGCTTGCATGCCTTCACCAAATCCCGCGGTGGCACTATCGACGATATAAACCATTTCTTTACCTTGTTCTTTATTAATTGTGTCTCTTGCGATACATGCGGAATTATATGTTCCTGAAATACCTTTAGCCATCACAAAGCAAATGATTTGATGACCCGCTTCTATATCTTCTTTAAAAGCTTCTAAATATGTGTATGGAGTAATTTGACTGGTATTAATCTTTTTACCTTCTCTCATCTTTTGATAAAAGGTATGGGAGAACTTATCGACATCAATTTCGTCTTCATAGCAATTATAGATTTGGTCATCGACCGCTAATGACATGTTGACGATTTTAATATCAGCGTTTCTTTTATTAATAATGCCTTTAAATAAATTACTACCTGCATCGGCGTAGATTTTGATTGCCATAAAAAATGCCTCCTTAATACACTTTCAATATAAAGAGGCAAATTATATAAATAAATCTATTAATCGATTTATTAATTCTATTTAGTAAAACGTTAACTCTACTAGCAATTTTTCATTTAGTAGATTATCTAAAGATAATCTTAATTTTCGAATCCACCGCGTCTAGCATAATCCGCTAAGCAATCTCTAGCGTAATATCCACTAGTGCTATAATCTTCCACAACCGTTAAATGGTTAGGGGCATATTCAGAAGTATAAGAATCAACAACGACGTAATATATAGCGTTCATATCGATATTGTCTTTAACAGAATCGCCATAACTAGAATAGGCGTTAAAGTAATTAGTGTTATCGGTAGTTATGAATTTGTAATAGAGATAATAACCGGTTAAATAACAGAGCTGTAACTTATTATCAAATGGGAATAAGGTATATAAATCAGAATAAAGGACATTGCCTTCATATAAGTTATATGGTGAACGACAAGATATATAGCCACCACCTAAAACAATATTGTAACTACTACCCCATTTTTCTAAGCCTTTTTCTAAATAGAGGGAGGCCACCAAGTTACGTAAATAAGTGCTATTACGATTACGATAGTTATAGCCAAGATTTTCATTAACAGCATTAATTTCACTAGCGTATTTAGTAAATAAAGCTTCGGTAGCACTATCGTTAGCGTAAGATGAATAATCTAATGTATAAATCGGATTAATCTTATTAATGACAAAGGTATCTTTAGTGGTATTAATCGTTAAATCGATATAACCAATTGTGCGATTATAGCCAGCACTTTGGATGTGATATGTCCCTTTAGCGTCAGTTCTAATATAGTTTTCATGACTATGACCTTCAAAGACAATATCGACATAATCACTAATGGAGATGTCATAACCCTCATCAGCAAAGTGGGTGGAATAAATGATGAAGTCACACTTCTCTTCGTTTTTAAGTCTAATAGCTTCATCTTTTACTAAAGTAGATAATTCATCACCGACTTTAAAATAGATATCGCTGACCATGGAAGGAGCAATGGAAGAATAGCAATCACCAATGGAGCCGATAATACCAATTTTTGCACCGTTTTTATTAACGATAACGGATGGATCAAGATAATCCACTCTTTGATTGCTCGTTTTATCGTAAACATTAATACCTAAGAATGGAAAATCCGCTAAAGTGGCATTACTTGAAACATATGATGTGCCCCAGTCAAATTCATGGTTACCAACAGTCATGGAAGTAAAGCCTAATTGATTCATCCAATCCGTCATTAATTTCCCTTTTGTGGCGTTAGATTCCGCACCACCTTGCCACATATCACCTTGTGAAACATATAAAGCGTTATTAATGTTTTTTGGATATTTTTTTAATAATGTCGCGGTTTTAGAAATACCTAAACCACTATCTCCATCTTGAACAGTACCATGATTATCATTTAAAGCAAAAATTTCTAAATTAACAAAGTTATCTTCTAATGGTTCACTTGATGAACTAATTGGTTCACTAGATGAACTTATAGGATCACTAGAAGAAACACTACTACTAGATGGTTCAGAACTAGAATCTTTATCACTTGTTAAGCTATCAGAACTTATAGAACTAGAAGAACCGACTAAAGAAGTAGCTGGTTCATTACTACTAATGGATTTATTGTTTTGCGGTTTTTGGCACGCTGTAATTAATAAAGCGATAAGAGGTATTAAATAAAGTGCTTTCTTTTTCATATTGTTTAGATTATGCCATGTTTTTATTATTAGTAAAATAAAAAACCGCTTGTAGCGGCTTATAAATTATGAAACTTTAACGTATGTCCCACCTTTAAAATCGTAAAGAATATTATCTGGCATGCGGTCAACTTCTCCACTTAAATATGGTTTCCATTCTGCATCTGTCCATGGTCTAGAAAGATGCTCAAATGTGAAGGAATTTAAGACACCGTTTGAGAAATCGATTTCTCCATAATGGAAAAGCATATCAGTATCTTCACCATGACCTTCAAAGGTGTTGTAATAGAAACTAATTCTTCCTGATTGCTCTTTACCCCAATCAACAGCATCTCTATAAGTTCTAATAAAGAAAGTTTTTCTTTTCACGTGATCAGAACTCTCTGCGGAAAAGCCCCAGATAAAGCCTTCGATTGGTTTATCAAGTTCAGAAGAATAATATTGGAAGAATGATTCAAGGAAACCACCATTAGGGGTCGCCCAACCACGTGGATTTAAGAAATAGAAATAATGGTTATCATCTAAAGCGTATTTACCATTTATTGCCGCGGTGAAATCACTATCAGTAGGAGTTAAATAATCCCGATCATTTTTATGTGGCGCTTCCGGAACGAATGTTTCACCTTCTCTAACATAAGTACCCATGATATATGGAAGTTCTGATAAGTAATATAAGTCATCACCAGGATTATAATATTCTTGGATGATTCTAAATTGATTAATTGGTTCTAAACTTTCAGTATAGGCAGAGATATGCTCTGCAGTTTTATCAACCTTCACATTAAAGTGAAGAACACTGCTATAATAGCCAATATAGTCTTTTTTTGTTAATAACTTTTGAATTTTGCCTTCTTTTTTAAGGCTACCGTTTTCATAGTATTTTAAAGACATGGCTTTACCATCGATTTCAAAGTAAGTATTTGAAATATCAGTAATTCTTTTATCAAGGGCATCATATAAAACATATTTACCAGTTACTGGTTCATATGATTTGGTATGAACGACATCTGTATCTTTGGCAAATATTTCCTCTAAAAGATCACATCCAGTCAAAGAAACAAGAAGAAGAGGGATTACAAATAACTTGAATATTTTTCTCATAAACCACCTATTAATTCATTTTAGCATAAGTCCCAGGAATAAAGTTAGCGGGATCATATTCACACTCGGTATTTTCATGGAAATACTTACCTTCTGTGAATGAGAAGGATTGATTATCAATATCAATGTCAAAATCAAGTAAATGATAATCTGGAGGTAATGAAACACCTTTTTCTTCAGCGGGTTCATCTTGTCCATGTAATATGTAAAGTAAAGCAACATTACGACGACCTAATTCCCAATCGTCATAAAAGCTCATCGAAATTGTGCCTTCAATAGATGTGTGATTGACGTTATTTTCGTAGCGCATGTAAATGAAGTATTCAAAATAATCGCCGTCTTTACTATTAACCGGAGCATAAGAATTGCTAGTGAAATAGAATTTATTACCCTTATCATCAAGGAAACTACCTCTTAAAACACTACTAGTTAAATAGTTAACTCTATTGCTTTTATATGTATAACTTTCAGTATTTTCTTTTAAATATGTACCAAAAGCATATGGCATCTCAGATAAATGATAATCTCTAACAGGGACACCACCCATTCTTAATGGTTTAATTTCATAACCAAGTTGATAAATTGTGAATTGATGAAGATTTTCTCTTTCATCTTCCGTGTAGCAATTTAAATAGCCGTCTTTGCGATGATCTTCGTCTTTAAATAAACCAATATGAAGTGGTCTAGTATTATTAACACCAAAGTAGCGGCTCATGCATGTGCCTTCTTCTTTTAAGGCACCATCTTCATAATAACGATATTTATCTTTAGAAAATTCAAAATAGGCAGATGTCACTGGCCGACATTCATTGTTATTCTCAATTAGGTTCCATTTGACATAGTTATCTTCGTTGCCTAAATCAATGTTATATTTCTCATTTTCGTTAAATTCGAAAAACGCACATGAAGAAAGCGACATTGCAATAAGAGGAAACAACAAAACTTTACTTAATTTATTCATATTTATTACCTACTTTTGGTGTGCTTGATGCGATTCGAACGCATGGCCTCAACCTTCGGAGGGTTGCACTCTTTCCAAACTGAGCTACAAGCACAGCTTAAATTATACCTTATTAGTGCCGGCTTACCCAAACAAAGGTTGAATTAGAATTATATTCCCCATTATCAACAAGGATATCTTGTCCGGTCATTGATTTATTAGTAATGGTTAAAAAATAGACCCAGTCACATACTTCAGAAAGAGTCATCCACTTTTTAAGTGGGGTGACTTGCATAATTCTTTCCCAGCTTCTTTTATCTTCCATCACAGGAGCATTACTATCAGTTAACACTCCCCCTAAAGAAAGAGCGTTACAAGTCGCACCGTACTGGGCAAGTCTAGCGGCGCAATTTTTCATATAGCCCACTACTCCGGCCTTACTAGCAACATAAAGCGGGAATTCAAAGCCACTTCTTGCGGAAGCAGAAGCATTAAATAAGACTGATTTAATGGCGGGTTGGAAAGCGTATTTTTCAACGACATTCATCGCGCCGATTAAATTATTATCAAGGTCATTTTTATTTTGTGTACCAGCGTTATTAAAAATAATTTCAATACCTTCAATAGGAGGTAATGTTCTTTTTTTAGAGACATCTTTTTGATAATGGATGTAGTTAGGATGGTCAATCGCAGGAGGTAAAATATCCATACCTATAACAATATGACCCTTATCTAAAAACATTTGGGCCACCGCTAGACCGATACCTTTGCTTGAACCAGTAACTAAGATTCTCATTATTTTCCCTCTCTATTTAAATAATTGAAATATTGCTCTCCGACATTTTCTTTTTTCCATCTTTTGGTTACAAAGTAGCCAATAGGTGAAAAGAGAGCTTCCATAACTAATTCTAAAATAGCGCCGAGCAATGAACAAGTTAAACATTGAATAAATGTCCAGTGGAAGCCATCCCAGAATATTGGCGCAAAGATCATAAAGCAAAGAATAGCGAAGATAAAATTATCAAAGAATTGAGCAATAAAAGTAGAAACATAACTACGAGTAAAGAAAGCGAGTTTACCGTCTGGATTATTTTTAAATAATTTTCCCACTGCAAAGTTTAAGAAATTATTAATTAAAGCCGAGCATAAAAAGGCGATTGTACTACTTAAAAGAATGAACCATGTGCCTCCGATAATGGTATTAAAAGCGCTATAGTCATCAGCGTTACTAGGAATGATACTAACGATAAAGAAAATTAAACAGATTAGTAAATTTACTAAAATAGCAAATATCGACATTCTATTACTTGCCTTAGGACCAAAGTGTTTAACGACAATATCCATTGATAAGAAAGATAGCCAAGAAATAAGGATACCACCATCAAGAGCGAGATAATCAGTTTGGACCAAAGTTTTATTAGCCAAAATATTCATTGCAATAACGGAGATAACAAAAAGCGCGACCACAGGAGCGGGAATGGATCGCAACAAAATTTTAGTAAGCTCGTATTCATCATGTAGCCATTTCCCAAGACTACGACGAGCCTTTTTTTCTTCATTCATTAAAAAAGCCTCCTTGGTTTTATTTTATATAGCGAAGGATTTCGAGATCGAACTCCGCTTGGCAATTGCCTTTTATTATTATAATAAGGATATATTTAAAGACAAGAAAAAAGAACCCCTCTCTCTAGCAAAGAAGGGTTCAAGGAAAAACTTAATTATAAATCGAGAATATCGTTATCGACAATCATTTGACCATACGCCATGCCAAGTCGGACACAGTCATATGTCTTATAGTGATAATTATCAACACCACCTTCAACATCGCCTCGATCTGGATTGATGTTTAAGCACATCTTTTCTTGTCCATCTTCATGGTGATAGGAAGTATTAATAACATAGTTATTTTCTTTTTCTTGGGCTAAAAGGTCTTTTTGTTTATTAACGGTTAAATCTTGATCAGCACCATATGGGCTTCTTGGACCATCATAGATGTAGCCATCGATGAATGGAATATTTTGTCCATCTTGATCAGGAGCATAATCTTCATAATCGCTTCTAAATCTTTCGACTAGACTTCCTAAATGTTTAGCATAGTTATTGCTTCCGGCATCGGATTCACCTTGGTGCCATAAGAAACCTTTGATAACAGGAGTTCTACCAATTTCGTCTTCAATAATTTTGAGGTTGTTATCAACAAATGGTTTGAAATATGTTTCGTATAAGTTGTTATTAGCGTTATAACCACTACCGAAGATTTCACTATTATGTGCCCAGTTAGGCGCACTATTAGTGAAGCCTGAACCAGAGAAAGCACATTTAATTAAGTAAATTGGTTTATCTTCTGTCGCATATTCTTTTAAAACCATCGAAATACCGATTTCTGGACCCATGAATCTTTCTTGGTCACCCATTGCAACATTAGTTGGTAAGAATAAACCCGCTCTTTTATCTTGTTTATTAGAGGCATTAGCACCATCTGGACCACTTGGTGGATAAAAGCCAAAGAAGCTAGTCATGACTTCAGGTACGCCAGGAGCTTTAGCGCTGACATTACCATCTTCATCTTCAAAATAAGAGATATCTAAATCTAAATCGTAGTCATCATTGAGTTTTTCAAAGGCATTTCTTAACCATTG
>OCTW013424765.1_pt1 | contig 11799 bp, 9 predicted proteins | sample 1539671 | NCBI WGS metagenome assembly OCTW01 (sample SAMN02144230, study PRJEB22623) | gut metagenome | biome: sheep rumen | host: Ovis aries | place: New Zealand | reverse complement strand
TACAGTCGGAGCCCGACCGTGGCCTTTACGATGCCATGAACAAGGGCTTGCAAAAGGCTACTGGCGATTACATTGTCTTCCTCAATGCAGGCGACTCGCTGTATGCCCCTGATACTATCCAGACGGTAGTGAAATCGGCGCAGAACGCCGATTCACAGTATTCGTCGGGTGCTTTGCCTTCAGGCGCGTCCACTTCTGATGCGTCGCTTCCTGCTGTCATTTATGGCGATACCGCTATCACCGATGGCGAGGGCCGTTTTCTCCATCTGCGTACCCATCGGCCGCCAGAACACTTGTCGTGGCACTCGTTCCGACAAGGTATGCTGGTGTGCCATCAAGCGTTCTATGCGCGTTTGGATATAGCCCGCCAGATACCTTATCAGCTGAAATATCGCCATTCTGCTGATGTCGACTGGTGCATCCGTGTTATGAAGGAAGCCGAGCGTCAGGGCTTGCCATTGGTCAATACGCATGCTGTGTTAGCTAATTTCGAGGAAGGTGGCAATACGACGCAGAACCACCGTGCCTCTCTTCGCGAGCGCTTCCTGGTGATGTCCAGTCACTATGGCTATATCCAGACTGTCGCCCTCCATCTTTGGTTTGTCTTACGTGCCCTGTATAGGCGTTTTACCTGATATGAGCATGAACGTCCTGTCCAAATTCAGAATGAACAAGGAAAAACGCGACTTGCTGGCCGCCATTCGCGAAGATCGTGAGATGACCCAGCGAGAGAAACTCTGGCTCATTGTGAGTCTGAGTATTCCCAGCATTCTGGCACAGATATCCGCTACGGTGATGTTTTTTATCGATGCTTCTATGGTGGGACATTTGGGTGCACAGGCTTCTGCTGCTATCGGACTTGTGGAAACCACAGGTTGGCTGATGGGCGGACTGGGTATGGCGGCGTCGATGGGGTTTTCCGTTCAGGTAGCTCATGCTATCGGGGCCAACGACTTGAAACGCGCCCGAAGGGTAATGCGACAGTCGTTGGTCAGTTGTCTGTTGTGGAGTCTTTCCATTTCAACAGCAGCGCTGGTCATCAGTGGTCGGTTGCCCTATTGGTTGGGGGGAACAGAGGAAATAGCTCATGATGCGACCATCTATTTTATCATCATCGGCCTGTTTGGCATTTGTTTCCAATTGAGCGGTCTGGCGGCCTCTATGCTGAAGTGCTCGGGCAACATGAAGATACCCTCTGCCCTGAATATTGCCATGTGTGTCATGGATGTGGTCTTCAACTACATCTTTATATATGTATTCCGTTTGGGGGTGTTGGGCGCTGCGCTTGGAACGGGTTTGGCAGAACTGTTGGCCGGTGGCCTCATGCTATATTTCCTGCTGTGGCGCTCAGATATGCTGGGCATCTTCGGTCGTTATCACCGCCGCAAACTGACGTGGCACGACTTCCGTCCCAAGGCAGAGGTGGTGCGTAACGCTTTTAACATTGGCGGTCCTATGGGGTTGAATCACGTGTTGATGGGCTCTGCCCAGATTGTCAGCACCCTGATTGTCGCTCCTTTGGGAACGGTGGCCATTGCTGCCCATTCCTTGGCTATTACCGTTGAGAGTCTTTGCTATATGCCCGGTTATGGCATTGCAGAGGCTGCGACCACGCTGGTTGGACAGAGTTTTGGTGCCGCTAAGGATCGTTTGTGCCGTTCCTTTGCTTATATGTCGGCAGGGCTGGGCATCGTAGTGATGACGGCCATGGGTGTGCTGATGTGGGTTTTTGCCGCAGAACTGATGACTATCATGACCCCAGTTGACGATATTATCCGTATCGGTGCCGAATGTCTGCGCATCGAGGCCTATGCCGAACCCATGTTTGCAGCAGCCATTGTCTGTAACGGCATCTTTGTAGGAGCCGGCGACACGTTGCGCCCGGCACTGATGAATCTGTTGTCTATGTGGGGCGTTCGTCTGACGCTGGCAGCGCTGTTAGCTACTACCTATGGCCTGCCTGGCGTTTGGACGGCTATGGCCGCCGAGCTAACCTTCCGTGGCGTCATCTTCCTGGCGCGGTTGTTCCAGGGCGGCTGGATGCGAAACATCAAGACCTCAAACGGATAGAAAAAAATAATGCAGTCTACGAACCAATCGCCAACTGCATTCAACTTATCAATAACTAAAAACCTTTGCTTTCTCTAATTACCTTAGAATACTAACACCTTAAAAACTTTACTACTAACTTATAAAACTACTAACCTAATGCGTCTTTTTTGTTATCCTTACAGGCAATCTCTTTTACCTTGATACCTATCAGTTGTCTCTGAAAACATCTCTTTGTTTCCTTTTGACGATGCAAAGGTACGACGATTTTTGAAACGTTGTTCCGTTTCTTTTCATTTTTGCGAAAAAAAAGGCTTATTCTTGATACAAATCAAGGCGTTGTGTCCGCACACACATCATTTGTGGTCGCACACAAGGCTTTTTCTACCATGTTGGTAAGCTCTACGAACTGCGCAATGGTCAGTTGTTCAGGGCGTAATGTCATAAAGGGGTGCTCAAAAGGTTCTTTGACGAGCTGACGCAGTGAGACACGCAGCATTTTGCGCCGCTGGTTGAAGACTGTCTTCACCACTCGTTTGAACAGTTGCTCGTCGCAACCTAAGTGCTGAACCTCGTTGCGGGTCATGCGGATGACGGCACTCTGCACCTTGGGAGGCGGGTTGAAGACACTGGGCTCTACGGTAAACAGGTACTCCACGTTGTACCACGCTTGGATGAGAACCGACAGAATGCCGTATTGTTTGTTGCCGGGCTTCGCAGCCATACGAACGGCCACCTCATGCTGAATCATGCCCGTACAGCAGGGAATGAGGTTGCGGTTGTCCAGCATCTTAAAGAATATCTGCGACGAGATGTCGTAGGGGTAGTTGCCCGTAAGCACAAACTGTGCACCATCGAATACTTTGCTCAAGTCCATCCGCAGAAAGTCACCCTCTATGATGGGAGAGGTGGGAGATGCTTCTTGGTCCTCGCGGAACAGTGTCCCTTTGAGGTACGCAACACTCTCGCGGTCAATCTCCACCACCTTCAGCGGGCGTGGCTTCTCTACCAGAAACTGTGTCATCACACCCATGCCAGGACCCACCTCCAATACGGGCAGGGCGGGGTAGGGCTCGTCTACCGTGTCGGCTATTCGCTTGGCAATGCCGAGGTCAGTCAGGAAGTGCTGACCCAGATTTTTCTTCGGACGTACTTGTTTCATGGTTGCAAAGTTACAAAATAATGAACGAACGGCCAAATAATCTTATAAAAAAGCCGCTGACTTATCACGGTCAGCGGCTTCGTATTTGCTTTTTGCAGGTTGTTTTAGAACAGTCCCTCGAGGACGTTCTTCTCGCACCAGTAGTAGATGATACCGCAGAGATAGCCTATGAAGACAATCCACGATACCTTCTTCATGTACCAGCCGAAGGTAATCTTCTCGAGTCCCATCACAACGACACCAGCGGCTGAACCGATGATCAGCATCGAACCGCCTACGCCGGCACAGTAGGCCAGTAGCTGCCAGAAGACGCCGTCTACGGCCATGTCACCAGCAGCCTCGACAGGATACATGCCCATGCAACCTGCTACGAGAGGCACGTTGTCAACGATAGACGACAGCACACCGATGATGCCGGTGACGAGGTAGTGGTTGCCCTGGAAGATCTCGTTGAGGCCCTGTCCCATAGCGGTCAGAACGCCTACCTCAGACAGTACGGCAACGGCCATCAGGATGCCGAGGAAGAACATGATGGTAGAGAGGTCAATCTTTGACATAATGTCGCTGACACGCTTGGCCATTGTATCGTTCTCGTCAGTGTCGTAGTGGAATATTTCAGTAGTTACCCATAGCACGCCCAGTACGAGCAGGATGCCCATGAACGGAGGCAGGTGGGTGATGGTCTTGAAGATAGGTACGAACACCAGACCGCCAACGCCGAGCCAGAAGATGGCGGTGCGCTGTGCCTTGGTGAACTGGCTGGCATCCGACTTGGGCAGATTCTGCGCCTTATCGAAGCGGCCTTTCAGTTGTGTGCTGATGATGGCTGCAGGGATAATCAGCGAGATGAGTGAGGGGAGGAAAATCTCGGTCAGCACACCCTGAGTGGTGATAACACCCTTGATCCAAAGCATGATGGTGGTGACGTCGCCAATGGGTGAGAAAGCCCCACCGGAGTTGGCAGCGATAACAACCAGGGCAGCGTACCACAGACGGTCTTCGCGCTCCTGGACGAGCTTGCGCAACACCATAATCATCACGATAGAGGTGGTCAGATTGTCGAGGATGGCCGACAGGAAGAAGGTCATGAAGGCCATGCGCCACATGAGTTTGCGCTTCGAGCTGGTTTTCAGCGAGTCGCGCACGAAATTGAAGCCCCCGTTGCTGTCGACAATCTCGACGATGGTCATAGCACCCATCAGGAAGAACAGCGTTCCTGCTGCGTCACCCAGGTGGTGCTCAATGGCCTCTGCAACGCGGTGTGCAACTTCACCAGCGGCAATAGTGGGATAGTAACTGGCTGGATCGACCATCAGCAGCGTCCAGCAAACGACACACATCAGCAGGGCAATAGCAGCCTTGTTGACTTTCGTCACGCTCTCCAGGGCAATGCACAGATAGCCTATGCAGAAAGCGATGACGATGCAAAGTGTTAATGTTGACATGTTTTAATAGGTTTTTTATAGATGTTTTCTTGTATCTGGGTGCAAAGGTACGAAAAAAAGTTAAAAGTGAAGAGTGAAAAGTGAAAAAATTGCTACCGCGTGGGGATAATCGTAAACTTCATGCTTCAATCGTCACATCAACAGCTTTTCTATCATCGGAATTTCGATGCGTCCTCGGTGCAGCGAGATGAGTCCGTCGGCCTGCATCTCGTTGAGAGCCTTGCTGATGTCCAGTCGGCTGTCGTTCAGCTCCTGGGCAATCTGTGTCATCAGTACGTTGAAAGTCTTGGTTCCTGCGGGGTACAGACAGCGTGAGAAGAAGAAGCGGACGATGCGCTCGCGAAGGCTGCGGGGCGCAGACCGCCAGGCATGGCGGCGAAGGCGCTGTGTCTCGGTTGCCAGGATGTTCACCAGATTGAGGCGGAACACCAGCTGTGTCTCCATGAGCAGCATGACCTCCTGCTTGTCGATGGTGATGAGATTGCAGGGTGTCTCGGCCTTGAAGGTCGATGTGTAGCGTTGTGACAGTCCGAAGATGCGCTCTGGCTGCACGATGTAGGGTGCCGTCATGTGTTCCGTGACGCGGCAAGTATGGTCGTCGCTCTGTGTCTCGCTCTGCAGCGTGCCGTGCGTCAGGAAGAAAATCTGTGAGCACGGGTCGCCCTCCTTGACGAGGCGTTTGCCGGCTGTTACCTTGAGGAATCCCAACTTGGTGTGTCCCACCACCTCCATGAGGTCGGCGTGACTCATTCCCTGAAACAGGGTAAATCGCAACAGCTGGTCGTATATCTCCATGGGGGATGTGATTTTGTCTATCCACTCTCCTCCCTACAGGGAGGGGCAGGGGGAGGGTCTTCTATTTCCCGATAGCCTCCTTCAGTGACGGTGAATACCATACCTTGTTTTCGCCCTTGTCGTCGTAGATGAGGTAAGCCATCAGTTCGGGGTGCTTGTCCAGAATGCGACGAGCTCCCTCGAAGCCCATGACCATAAAGGCCGTTGCATAGGCGTCGGCAATGGCACAGCGGTCACATAACACTGTGGCCGACAGGATGTTATGCTGTACGGGATGGCCGGTCTTGGGGTCGATGGTATGGGCATATTTGCGACCGTTCTTATAATAGAAGTTGCGGTAGTTGCCACTGGTGGCCATCGCCTTGTCGGTAATGTTGAGTACGGTCTGCAGCTCACCGCTGACGTGGAGCGAGTCGTCTGTAGGCTTGGTGACGCCAATCTTCCACGGCAGTCGCTTCTCACTAATGCCGCAGGTGACCACCTCGCCACCGATTTCCACCAGATAGTTCTTGATGCCTTTGTCTGCCAGCACCTTCGCAACGGCATCTACGCCATAGCCCTTGGCGATGGCCGAGCAGTCGAGCATGGTGCGAGCGTCCTGTTTCTCAATGACGCCCAGTCGTCTGTCTCTGGCCTCTTCAAACTTAACCTTCTGATAACCAACAAACTGCCGGATGCTGTCCACCTGTTCGGAGGTAGGCATCTGTCCGTTCTTGAAGCCGAAGCCCCAGGCGTTGACCAGCGGTGCCACAGTCATATCGAAGGCGCCGTCGGTGTCCTTGGAGATGTTCATGCCCAGCTGGAAGACATCGAGGAACATGCGTCCCGTCTCCGAGTCGGGAATGATGCCGTCGCCCGTGTTGACACGGGTGATGACGCTCTTTTCGTTGAACATGGACAGGGCGGTGTCGACCTGCTTCAGCTTGTCCTCAATCTCTGTCTTCAGGTCCTCATCGTATTGATAGGTGATGCTGTATGTGGTACCGAAGATGAATCCCTGGCTGTGCTGATAGGGTATGGACCGCTGCTGACGAATGACGAACACCGTACCCACGATGAGTAAGGTGAGGAAGGGCAGTTGCCAGATGAGTTTCTTCTTGCGTGTAGAATCCATAGTAGTGGGTTTTTAGCTGTTTGTTCTTTCTATAGTGTCTAAATGTCTATGATTACGTTGACATTGCCGACGAAGTTGTCCTTGCCGTTCAGACCGAAGCCCGGCACGTACCAGGCGTCGCCGATGTCGTCCGACTTCTGGGCGAGTCGGCGCAGGTAGCGGATAGTCCAGCCTAAGTGCAGCGGACCGTATATTTGGGCATCGATGCCGAAGACGGCTTCTGCCCAGTGCTGCGAACAGCTCATGCCCTCGACGCCGAAGGGTGCCTGGGTCTTGTAGACAGGATCCTTCAGGCTTGGATTTTGAATGTCGGCCTTGAAGAAGGTGCAGGCATAGCGCAGTCCGGCATAGAGTCGGTTGGGCTGGTGTTTGTTCTTCAACACGTTGATGTCCATACCCAGTCGGAAGTAGGGGGCCGTGGTCTTGTATATCAGCCCCGTTGGCTCTTCTTCCTTATGGTTGGCACGTCCTATACCCATCTCGAAGACGGGAAACCACTGGTCGTGCAGGTTGATTCGTAGCGTTCCCTCTAATTCTCCGTGGTCGCTGAGCATCAGCTGTGCAGCCGACGCCAGGTCGAAAGACACCTGAAAGCCCTTGAAGAAGGGTATTGAGTCCTTCTCCAACCGGAATATCTTCTGGCCGTAGGCTGCTGATGGTGCCAGGAGCAACCACAGTACAAGACTAACGGCGATCCTTGAGACGAAGCAGGAAATGGGCTGTCGATGCGTCATAGGTAACTTCGGATTTGTTGATGATTACGGTGTCGATGATGTCGTGAGTGCTCTTTACCGATGTCAGCGTATGGAAGTAGGTGGCCTTGCAGTCCACGCCCTCGAAGTGGGGGCGGTTCTCCTTCTTCACCTGGATGTTGTCAATCCACTCATGCTGTCCCGTGTTGATGCAGGTGTCGCGGATGATGATGGTGAGGTTGTCCTCGCTCTGCGTGTGACTCAGCGGAATGCTGAACTTCGTGGCTTTCGTGCCGCACAGTCTGTTGATAATCAGCGTGTCAGTGCCATCGCTACGCTCAGCGTAGACCCACATGGTGTCAATGCCCAGCGTGTCGGGCGAGCCGTCAGAATTCTGCAGGCTATAGACGGTCTCCACCATGTTGTTGACGGGACAGTCAAGACTGGTACAGGCCGCCAGCAGGCCGGCAACGAGTGCTGCTATGTAATAGATGCTTTTCACTCCTTCACTTTAATCGTTTCTTCTATCTGGTAGTCGTTGCGGCCGGCGCTGCTGCGGCTGATGAGGTCGCCCAGGAATCCTGCCAGGAACAGCTGCGTGCCAATCATCATCATGGTCAGCGCGATGTAGAAGTAGGGCGAGTCGGTAATCAGGCGCATGGGTACATTATTATATAGTGCCCACATCTTGTCGATGCCCAGCCAGAGTGCCGAGCAGAAACCGATGAGGAACATGATGGTGCCCAGGAAGCCAAAGACGTGCATGGGCTTCTTGCCGAAGGTGCCCAGGAACCAGAGCGTCAGCAGGTCCAGATAGCCGTTGACAAAGCGGTTCCAGCCCATGAACTTCGACTTGCCGAACTTGCGGGCCTGGTGGTGCACGGGCTTCTCGGCAATCTTGTCGAAACCGGCATTCTTGGCCAGATAGGGCATGTAGCGATGCATCTCGCCGTACACCTCGATGTTCTTCACCACCTCGTGGCGATAAGCCTTCAGGCCGCAGTTGAAGTCGTGCAGGTTCTTGATGCCGCTCACCTTGCGCGCTGTGGCGTTGAAGAGCTTCGTGGGAATGGTCTTCGACAGCGGGTCACCCTCCTTGCGGTTCTGCTTGTAGCCGCTTACCAGGTCGTTGCCGTCCTCCTTGATCATCCGATACAACTCGGGAATCTCGTCCGGCGAGTCCTGCAAGTCGGCATCCATCGTGATGACCACGTCGCCCTGAGCAGCCTTGAAACCACAGTACAGGGCGGGCGATTTGCCGTAGTTGCGACGGAACTTGATGCCTCGCACGTGCTCCGACTTCTCCGACAGTTCCTTGATAACATCCCATGAGCGGTCCGTCGAGCCGTCGTTGACAAAGATAACCTCGAAAGAGAACTTGTGCTCCAGCATCACACGCTCTATCCAGGCGTACAACTCAGGCAGCGACTCGTCCTCATTATATAAAGGTATAACTACTGATATATCAAGCATGATTTACTATTTGACAATTACATTTTACGATTTATGGATGCAAAGGTACGGATATTTTGTCAACAAGCAAAATTTTTTTGGCATTCATTTGCGCATTAACAAAAAAAGTGTTACCTTTGCACCCGCAAAACGGGCAGTCCTGTACGGCCAGCTCCCTCGGAATCCCCCAGGATGGGAACATAGCAAGGGTACTTGGTTGTAGCGGCGCGATGCAGATCGCTGCCCACCCCGCCTCTTTAGCTCAGTTGGCCAGAGCACGTGATTTGTAATCTCGGGGTCGTTGGTTCGAATCCGACAAGAGGCTCTCCTTTTTCCTCTTCCCCAATCATCCTTTCGAAAGAGACTTCCTCGTGTTTCCACTTTCCATTAACTTTCGGAAAAACGCCTTCGAAATTTTCGCATTTTTCCGCCTATCTATTTGTAACAAAATCGGCGAACCCCCTCATTTTTGGAACAAAATCGCTCGCAATGCCGATGTACAGGGCGTTTTAGCGATGAGGGGGTTAGGCTTTATCCGTCACATTACCCCCTCATAACCCCCTCATCAGTGAATACAGAGTCTTGTTGCCTGATAAATGGATGACATATAGCCTGCAAGGCGTCAGAGCGGATACGCTTACAAAAAATGAGAGGGATATGTGACCGTTATGAGGGGGATTAGGCTCGACCCCCTCATGCCTTCAATCCCTTTGTACATCGGCATTCCAGAAGATTCACACCCCTGAAATGAGGGGGTTAGGCAAAAAAACTCTATTCTTTCTATATTCTTGTGGTGAACCTTCTAACGACAAAGCACCACTTTATCGGCATCAAAGTACCGCTTTCTCGCTAACAAAGTATATCTTTGTCGGCATCAAAGCATACCTTTATCATTGACGAAGTGCCGTCTCGAAGGCCTCGAGGATAGTCCTCGCGACCGACGAGAATAGTCCTCACGGGCCTCGAGAGTAGTCCTCGTTCGCATTTATAAGAGAGTCATCAATTGCGTCTTACTCGAGGCTCGTTGGAACAGGTACCAGTCACTAGTGTTCTTAATGTTCTTAATATCTATGTAAAAGCTCCCGTCATCCTCACGGACAACGGGAGCCAACTAACATTATAATTCAATATATTATTCGGGCTCTGCGTGCCTCGCGGCACCGTGATTTCTAGGCCCTATAGATATTTTATAATGACTTTATGTGTCTTACCATTCGTACTCGTCTTCGCGAGCACCCCATTCAGAAGGAGTCTCTTCAGAAACGCCTTTTAGTGAACCGGCCAACAGGGCAGGTGTATGCAGTTTTACCTCTTCCATAGAGGGTTTAATATATGTCTTTTTCATTGTTTTTTCTTTTATGTCCCCTAAGTTAGGGGGTTGGGGGTCTGAACAAGCGTTTATCAGACCCTTTATATTTTTGACTATCGAGGAGCCTGCGCCTGTTCAGACCCCTGTCGTCCCCTAACTTAGGGGACTAATACCTTCTTACCATTCACGATGTACAGGCCCTTGGCAGGCTGAGCCACACGCTGGCCTGCAAGGTTAAAGAACACTCCGTTCTCAGCCTTCTTAGCCTCCACCTTGTTGATAGCGGTTACGTCATCGCCGAAGCTCATTGCCAGGAACTCGTGAGCGCCAGTGCTCGTTTTCACATCGTCCTTGTCGATATACACCACACCTGAAGCGGGAGCAGCAGCGTTATACTTATAGAAGGCAACGCCCGTTCCAGATTTGTAACCCAGACGATAACCATTAATAGTACCGCTTGTAGCAGCTGCAAGAAGGTTATATCCCAAATCGGCGTCAGTCTCAGTCTTGGTCAGCACCATCTTGTGGTCACCGGCAGTAGTCTTTAAAATAACAGGAGTCTGTCCTGGGATAATCTTTCCTGCAGCAGCTGTCAACTCCACCTTATTTTTCTCACCAGTCTTGCTGGCAACGGTATAAATAGTGGTATTTGCATCTACCTCATAGTTTTGCGTCGTGCTCTCATAGAACGAACGCCAGCCATCCATGTTGTCGGTGGTGGTGAGATATAGTTTTGTTGCAGAGGGGATATCATATGTTAATGTTATCTTGCATACCACCAAATCTTTTTCTTGTTTCAATATATCACAGGAGCCATTTATCCCGATTGTACCATTAAATCCACTTACAGCATCTTCTTCCCATGAAATTGCATACTTGGAACTAGAAATAGCAACTTGGGGAACTGTTTTTGTTGCACACAAAAATTTAACTTTTGCATTAATTGCACCTACTGGCAAGGTAATAGTAATCTTATTTGTTGAACCTGTTAAATTGAAACCATATGAATATCCATCTACGAGTCCCGTCGTTTTTACACTTTTTGTAGTAACTATAGCGCTAGATGTGGGAGAACACACACATGCTCCTGTCGAAGTGATGGTGGCAACTTCTGTATACGAATCTACTTTTGTTTCTATAGCTGTAGGATTTGCTGTTTCATCTGTGACTACAACAATACTCCATATTCGTATTGCACTATTAATCGAACAAATATACAAACCTTTTCCATCGTATTTGGTAGAAAGCGATGTAAAATCAAATGAATAGGTTTTTGTAGCATTTGTACCATTACCTATTTCTAGGATTTTATTTGCTGGAACATCAGCTTCGTCTTTGTTAAATTCTGTACCTTTAACTATACGCAAAGCCGTTTTTGCTCCACTCCCATTAGAAGAAAGTGAATTGGCATCTGTTGCTGTAATTGTTATACTTATAATGTTGCCCTTATATCTTGGTAAAGCTATATATGGACAATCAGAAGTAGCATATTTCTTTAGTTGAATCATCTCTTTTATACCACTACTATTAACATAACACCAGTTTCCTGTGTACACATTGCCTTTGTCATCCGTTACGCCAACAGTATGATAAGCATAAGCAGTACATTGCGTTCCTTCGCCTTCGAACATGGCTTCACCAGTTAAGGTTGCAGTAATATTGTCTGCCCACACACTAGTACTTCCCACTACGAGGGCGCATAGCAGGAGCATCGATTTTAGTAAAGTAATTTTTTTCATAACGTTTGTTAGTTAATAAAGTTAATACTGTATTTGAATTGT
>OCTW011595968.1_pt1 | contig 11800 bp, 12 predicted proteins | sample 1539671 | NCBI WGS metagenome assembly OCTW01 (sample SAMN02144230, study PRJEB22623) | gut metagenome | biome: sheep rumen | host: Ovis aries | place: New Zealand | reverse complement strand
CTTCCACCTGGTCGGTCTGCTCACCTGAAACCTCCACCGGAATATGGTTGGCTGCAAATCTCACTTCCTCTGGTGTTGGTGAGTACTGCAGGTTTGTAACTTCGGATTCGTAAAGCTCAACTTCCTCCACATATCTTTCAATCTCATCATCAATAGGCTTGAACTCGTCAATGCCTATTGCACGGCGAATCTTGTCTCCCAAAAGAACTGCCAGCGCTGCGGCTGTACCTCCCGCACTTCTGATTGGTCCTGCAAAGTACACTCCAATATACTTTGTCCCGTCAAAATTCTCCTTGATTTTAACATCGGAAATGCCTTCCAGAGGCGCTGCCACAACCCCTTCTGTTAGAATCGCAAGTGCAGTTCTCAAACCCTGGTCTGACCTTTGCTCCTCATCCCATTCGGCCTTTTCTCCGGTAAGCTTGAATGTGCCGTCTGCAATCTCGGCTGCAATTTCAAATGCAACGGATTCCCTGTCCATATCCTTTTCCAATTCCTTGATCCTTTGAGCCACACCCTCAGGGCCTACAAGCCCTTCCACTCTTTCAGCTAAATCCTTTGCAAGTGGAACTTCAGTTTCTGTTTCAACATCCAAACCTTTAGAACGTGCCTCATTAGCTATATCGTATAGGTGATTGGTTTCTTTCTCTAATCTTTCAAAATAATCCATGGTATCGCCACAAGTTACAAAAATTAATTTAGTAATTTACTATTGTTTTTCATATGATATTAAGTTTTTTAGAAAATACTTAAATATGTCAAAATCTTAATTTTATAATGTATCTCGTAGTTGAATTTTTAAAATTATTGTTGCTATTATGGTGATTTTAATGTCTGATAATAAACCAATAAACGCTATGTATGGTCAAAAAGTAAAATTAGACTTAGATAAACTTAAAAAGAAAACTAAAACTGAAGATAAAGAAATTAAAGAACCTGTTGTTGAAACTAAGGCTCCTGAACCAGTTGTAGAAGAGCCTGTTGTACAAGAGGTTGAAGAATCTGCTGAAGAGGTTGTTGAGGAAGCTCCTGAGGAAGAGCCTGCAGTTGAGGAACCTGCAGAAGAACCTGCTGAAGAGGTTGTTGAGGAAGCTCCTGAGGAAGAGCCTGCTAAAAAAGAACCGGAAGTTAAAGAAAAACCTAAACAAAAAGCTTCCAAAAATGATGGCTTGAAAAAGAAATTAGCAGATAAGGATAAAAAATTATCAAATCAATCAAATGAACTTAACTACCTGACTAACAAAGTAATTCCTAAACTCAAAAAAGAAAACGCTGAGTTAAAAGATGTTAAAGTGGAATTGACCGATGCACTTGAAAAAACCACCAGAAAATACTTCGATCAATTGGACATCAATGCTGATTTAAGTAACAACATAGGTAAATTGGGTGCTGAAGGTGCGGTCAACAAGGTAAGGGCTGATAAATTAGAATCCGAATTGGACACAATCAAAGAGGAATATGAAGCCAAAATTTCAGATCTTAAAGCTAAAATTGACACAAACGATGTTGACACTGTCAAAAAGGAAAATGACAAATTAAAAAATGACATCAATGAAGTCAAGGACAAATTGGCTAAATCCAGAAAAGAAAACATTGACCTTTCCGAAGAAGTTGACAAATTGAGAGCTGAAATCATCGAGTTTGGAAACTATAAAGAGGAAGTCGAAGCTCAAAGCAAAAAAGAAGTCGACGGATACAAGGAAGAAATTTCCACTCTTAGAACACAACTCAAAGTCAAGGAAAGCAGTTATGATAAACTGTCAAATGAATCTAGCAAAACAATTTCCGATTTAAGAAAACAGGTTGCAAAACTTGAAGAGAAATTAGAAAAAGAATCCAACAAAGGATTGTTCAACAGATTCAAATAGATGATTAATTTCATCTATACCTTATTTTTTTTATGAAAAACGATACTTATTTTATGGCTGAAGCTTTAAGGGAAGCGGAAAAATCCCTCACCGAAGATGGCATTCCGATAGGAGCCGTTCTTGTTAAGGATGGGGAAATTATTTCAAGAGGCCACAATAGACTGATACAAAATGAATCGGTCATTCTTCATGCTGAAATGGATGCAATCGAAAATGCCGGGCGTCTGAATTTTGAAGATTACAGAAAATGCACATTATACTCCACATTGTCACCATGCCCTATGTGTTCAGGTGCCGTAATTTTATATAACATACCAAGGGTTGTAATCGGAGAGAACAAAACCCTGATGGGGGCGGAAAACCTGCTTGAGTGCAATGGTGTGGAAGTGGTGGTTCTAAACGACTTGAGATGCAGGGACCTGTTTTTGAAATTCTCATGCAACAAACCTGAAATATGGGATGAGGAGCTTAAAAAAGTCGGAAACACTACAGAGGTGAAATAAATGGAGATAACAGTAACAGATGAAAGGGATGAAAGATTTATTGAAATGTGCTCATCATTCGGATGTAAGGTTGAAGACCCTCAGGTAGTGCTCCTTTTAAACAACTATAAGAAGACCGTAGGCTGTGCCAGCTTCAAGGTATATGACTCCGAATCCGCTGAAATCGTCACTCTTTTTTTAAACTCATATGATGACAGGGAAAAGATATCCTATAAGCTGATAAGACAACTTGAAAAAATAGCAATGGACTATGAATTCAAAAGCATCGTGGTCAGTTTCGATTCAAAAGATGATATATTAATTGATGTTTTTGAAAAACTTGACTATAAGTTTGTTGATGAACTTTTAATGAAAAAGGAATTTAAAAGTCTGATTTAATTTTGAAATATTGATTTCAGTTTTTAATGAACCTTATGAAAATATTGTAATTTTAAAAAAATAAGTTAAAAAAGATTAAGCTTCTTTTCTTAATCTTTTTACAACAAAATCATTATCCAGGCTCAGCAGGAATGATGCTGCTCTTGGGCCTTGTTTTTGACCGAGTATCATTTTATAGATTGCCTGGAATCCTTTTTGAGGTTTCAATTCTTGGGCTTCAAGGATTTGATACATTGCATCGTGCAATGCGGTTGCATCTGCAAAATCATTGTTTTCCATTAAATCCGCAAGCTCTGCAAGGAACTTGTCCTGTTCAGGAGTCAATGGCAATTTAGGCACGCTTTTTTCCTGCACCTGGAATTTCACGAATTTAGGTGCATAGGTGTCAAGCCAGTAGATGACATTGTCAACCCTTTCACGGTATTGTGCAAGTTCTGTTTCGGTCAAATCACCGAATTCCTTATCCTTAAAGCTTTTGGTAAGCTGTGAATTTCTCTTAAGAATATCAAAGATTTTTTCCAAATCATCGCCGGCAATCTGATATGCATTGACCAGGAATCTGAAAGGCGGTCTGAAAGGCAGAGGACTTCCTTCATTGATTTGAACGATTCCGTAGATTTCCTTGAATTTCCTTTCCTCTTTTTCTGATGGTGCTTCAACTTCATCATAGAATACTTTTTCAACAGTGTCGAAACTGTCTATAAAGTCTAAGAAAGGCATTTTTGGTGAGAAATCTTTTGCCTTCATAGGTTTTGACCTGAACAGATAGTAGTTGAGACTTTCAGCAGGACCTATTTTCAGCCATTCATCAGGAGCGAAGAAAACTCCGTGGGATTTGCTCATTGCCTCACCGTCAAGGGTAATCCATTCGTATGGAACCGGGTATGGTGCAGGATAGTCAAAGATTTGCTCTGAAATGACGCTGCTCACATCATAAGATCCGCCACTTGCGGCATGGTCCTTACCGAATGGTTCGCATGTTGTTTTAAAGATTTTCCATCTTGCTGCCCATTCCACTCTCCAGGTCAACTTACCGTTTCCTGACTTTATGTCCATTTCACCGTCATGTCCGCATTCACATCTGTATTTGATGATGTCTCCGTCATGGTCATAAGCGTAAGTGGTATTTACACGTCCACATTCTTCACAGATTGGATTGTAAGGTAGCCAGTCATCTGCCAGTGGTTCCCTTCTGTATTCGTTGAATATTTCCTTGATTTCATCAACCCTTTCCAAGGATAATCTTATGTAATCGTTATACACTCCGGACTTGTACATTTCAAAACCGGATTTGGTTTCCATTTCAATGCCGTAATCATCCATAACTGAAAGCAAAGGCTTTTCAAAGTGTTCAACGAAGTTTGCACAGCATCCGTCAGGACATGGAATCATTGAGTATGGCATTCCAAGGTACTTGTCGTAATCTTCAGGCAGAGGATATGGAACTTTTCTTAATGGGTCATGGTCATCTGCAATCCAGATTGTTTTAGCTCCCTTTCCAAGTTCTCTTAATTTTTTTCCGATTGCATTTGCGATAAATATGTCGCATGAGTTTCCAATATGTATGGAACCGGATATGGAGGTTCCACTTGCGATAATATGTTCTTCTACATCTCTTTTAGCAAGCTCAGTTGCTATATTTTCAATCCAATGTGTCATTTATTATTCTCCTTATGATAAAAAAATAAGTTTTATAATAAGATAATATTGTTTTTTGTAATATAAAAAGATTATTTTAATTTGGACGATTCAATGATTTTGTCGATTGCATCAAGGAAATCTTTTGTAATTACTTTTTTCCGAGCAGACCTTATGGCAAACATTCCGGCTTCGGTGCATGCCGCCTTGAGATCGGCTCCCGAAAATCCTTCGGTTATTTCACTGATGTCGAAGTCGATATCGTCATCTATCTTCATGCGCTTTGTGTGGATTTCAAGGATATGTTTTCTTCCCTTTTTTGAAGGTGTCGGCACTTCAATTGCACGGTCAAACCTGCCTGGCCTTAAAAGCGCATCGTCCAGTATGTCCGGACGGTTTGTTGCACCGATGATTCCGACATCTCCCCTTGAGTCAAAACCGTCAAGTTCCGCCAACAGCTGCATCAGTGTACGCTGCACCTCACGGTCCGCTCCGCTGGTGTCGCCCATCCTTTTTGTTCCTATAGCATCTATCTCATCGATGAATATTATTGCAGGGGTTTTTTCCCGTGCAAGCTCAAACACCTCCCGCACGTACCTTGAACCTTCACCGAGATACTTGTTTACAAATTCCGATGCGACAAGCTTGATGAACCTTGCATTTGTCTCATTGGCCACTGCCTTTGCAAGCAGGGTCTTGCCTGTTCCAGGTGGACCATATAACAGGATTCCCTTTGGAGGGTCAATTCCGATTTCCTCAAATATTTCAGGATGCTTTATCGGAAGCTCTACGGTTTCCCTTATCTCCACAATCTGATATTTCAAACCTCCAATGTCATCATATGTGATGTCTGGACGCTCGTCAATCTCCATTGCGGTAATGTTTTTGTCTTTCTTTTTTGGAAACACGTTTACGACCGTCAGGTTGTTCTGGTTCAGGGCCACTCTTGCACCAGGCTCCAGGTGTTCTGTGTTGATTGATTTGGGATATGTTACCAGAAACTCATGGCCGACATTTCCCTGGATGCCCACTGGTTGTCGTCAAACACTTCGGTCACTGTTGCAAGAATCAGAGGATTTTTCTTGAATGACTTGATTTCACCTTTAAGCTCTCGGATTTTTCCTTCAAGCTGGCGGTTGCTGATATTGCTTTTAAGCTGTTCGCCTTCAAGTTTTCTGAGTTTTTTCCATCAGTTCCTTCTTTGCCTTTTCGTTTTCTTCCTGCATGGATTCGATGGTGTCAATCAGTTCCTCTTTTGTGGCATTTTCTATGGATTCCATGGTATCTACTCCTATATATGATAATATAAGAGTAAGATTATTTTAACTTTTTGAAAAATAGTTGGTGGTGTTAAAAAAAGAAAAAGATAAATCGTAATGATTTATCTATTTGATTACGGATTCGATAGTTGCATCATCCGGTCCGTTAACTTCAACGATTTTACCGTCTTTGATGAATTCAAATGTTGGAGTGTTGTCATCATATTTGTTTTCGAAGTAAATTCCTTTGATTCCAGCCATTGTTTTTTCAACAGAAGCGTCGTCTTCAGGAGTTAAACTATTGTATTGGGTATCGTCTGAGAAGTATACTTTTGTAATGATTTCTTTATCTCCATTGATGAATGAGCATAATGAGTATTTTGCATCTTTTGGATCATCAGCTTTTTCAGCTAATTTTTGTGCACTTTCGTTTTCTTTGTATCCGTCAGGGATGGTAAAGTCAATACCTTGTAAGTTCAGTTTTCCGTTATTGAATTTCACTTGTCCTCCATCGGAGTTGGTGCTGTCGCTTGATGAGAAGTCGAAACTCCATCCTTCAGCACTCACTGCACCGATGGTGATGCAAATTGCGAGTAATACTACTCCAGCCATTAATATCTTTTTCATTTTTTCACCTTTTTAAATTTAACATGAATAATAATGCATGTTATATTATTATTTGAAAGTGGGTTAATATATATTTTTCACAATATTCTGAATATAATGGTAATTTCGGTTGAAAAAAAATAAAGAAATAGATTGTGAGTAATCTATTTTATCAGTTCGGAATCTGATTGGTCGAGCCATTCGTTAACGATTTTCACAGCACAGAAGTTTCCGCACATGGTACATGTGTCTTCCTCTTCAGGTGGTCTCTGGTCTCTTTTTGCACGTGCGGCTTCCGGAAACATTGCACATTCATATTGTGCTTCCCAATCAAGTCTTTTACGTGCTTCTGCCATTGCAAGGTCTTGTGAACCGTCGATTTGGCCGGTTGCAAGGTCTCCTGCATATGCGCCTATTTTGGTTGCGATGACTCCCTCTTTTACATCCTCAGGATTTGGCAATGCAAGGTGTTCTGCTGGGGTAACGTAACATATGAAGTCAGCTCCGGCCTTGGCGGATGATGCCGCACCGATTGCGGACACGATATGGTCGTAACCTGGTGCCACGTCACACACGATCGGTCCGAGCATATAGAATGGTGCATTTGAACACATTTTCTTTTGAATCATTACGTTTGTTGGAATCTCATTGATTGGAATGTGTCCTGGTCCTTCAATCATACATTGGACGCCTGCTTCACGTGACCTGTCGATTAGCTCTCCTAAAATGATCAATTCTTGTATCTGTGCCCTGTCGGTTGAATCGGCAATGGAACCTGCTCTCATACCGTTGGCCAATGAAAGGACTACGTCATGCTCTTTTGCAATTTCCAATACGTAATCGAAGTTTGCATACAGCGGGTTTTCCTTTTCGTTTTCAACAATCCATCCGGACATGAATGATCCTCCACGTGATACCAGTCCGGTTACACGACCCTGTCTTTTGAGTCTGGTTAATGTTTCAATGTTGATGCTGCTGTGAACCGCCATGAAGTCGATACCGTCTTTTGCCTGTTTTTCTATGGTGTTGAACAGGTCATCCTCGTCCATGTACACCACTGAACCGTCTCTGCGGATGCTTTCAATTGCCGCCTGGTAAACTGGCACTGAACCTACAGGAAGTGGGGACATGTCCAGTACTCTGCGTCTTATCACGTCAAGGTCTCCGCCGATACTTAATTCCATAAGGCAGTCTGCGCCGTTGTCGATTGCAACCTGTGCCTTGTACACCTCTTCGTCAAAGTCAACGATATCTGTTGATGTTCCGACGGTTGCGTTTACTTTTGTTCTAAGTCCCGCACCGATACCTGATGCTTCTATGTCCCTGTTGACATTGCTTGGTATTACTATGGTACCTTCAGCTACGGATTTTAGGATAAAGTCTTCTGAAACATTTTCAATTTTTGCAACATGCTTCATTTCTTCTGTTAATATTCCCTTTTTTGCATCACTTATTTGTGTCATAATCAATCCCTCAATTGTCTTTTAAAACAGTCAAATTTATTTTAACTTTTTCTCGTATTAAATTGATAATTTCTTATTTTAATTTAATAGTATTTAAATTAATAGGATTAATTTCAATTCAAACTTTATTGATTTAAGTAAAGTTTTTTTTAAAAAATAGAAATTTTAAGTAAATAGAACAAAAATAAGATGATATTGAAAAAAATAAAGTAAAATTGAAAAAATGTAGGGAATTAATAAAATTCGCTCATTCTTTCAAAGGCTTCATCAAAAGTAGGCATATTGGTTTGACAACCCTGATGCTGAATAATGAATGAAGAAACGGATGATGCAAACTTGGCTGATTCCTCAAGTGATTCTCCATTCAAGAATCTTGATAAGAATCCTGCCCTGTAGGAATCTCCCGCACCGGTAGGGTCAACGGCTTCTGTTGGAATCGCATCGATGACTATTTTATCCTCACTGGAATATATTTCACAGCCTTTTGCACCGCAGGTCTTAACGATGATTTTAGGACCCATTTCCCTCAAACCGGCCAGGTCAACTTCCAATGCATCAAGAATCCTTTCGATTTCATGATGGTTACCAAAGAGAATGGTGGTGTTTTTGATGACATCAACCAGTTTTTTGGTATCATACATTCCAAGGTCCTGACCCGGATCAAATGAAACAAGCAGGTCCTGATTTTTAGCTTCCTGTGAACATTTCCAATTGAATTCAGGATCTCCTGTTGCAAGGTGAACCGCTTCGGCATTTTCAATTGCCTTTACCGGAACTTTGCTTTCACCAAACTCCTTTGCGGCGCCCCAGTAGAAATAGCTGATCTGGTCGTCATTGTCATCGGTAAGGACAAATGCTGTCGGTGTTTCCTCACCCGGAACAATAATCAACGAATCAATGTCAATGCCTAAATTTTGCATATGTTCATAATATTCTGTTCTTTTAAAATCCCCGCCAACTGCAGAGACAAGTGAAGTTTTTAATCCTAATTTCGCTCCAACACAAGCTACATTTGCAGCTGCTCCACCATTGAAAGTTTTCATGTTGGTTATAGGAGCTGAAAAATTAGCTTTTGGAAATTCAGGCACTCTAATAATGTAATCATGAGCAGAGTGACCAATTGCTAGTAAATCTCTGTTTTTAACCATAATATCGCCTTTTTATCTTTCAATTTAATATTGTGTTTCATCATTCTTTAATGTTTTGAAAGTGCATATTGGTCGTGTGTATGCACCTGCACAAAAACATATTGTAACATGAGTGAATACACATACTTATAATATTATTAATAATTCAAATTTTGCCGAGAGCATTTGGTAATCTTTCACCTCAACCCATCGGAGTGAAACCCTGATTTTCAATGGATTTTTGAGCGTCATTAAGCAGAAACCTGATAAAATCATCAACTTCTGCCTTATCTTCATTGACCTTGACGATACTGATTACATGTTGTGTATCATACTTCAAAAGCTCATTTCCCTTAAAATAACTGGCATTTAAAAAAGTGTATAAGTTTTCTGAATTCCTCACCATCTTGAATGCATCGAACTGTGAACTTACGCTTTCAGCTATATTGTATTCAATGTCATAATGCCTCAGGCTGTTCCATGCAAGCCTTTGGGCAGATCCGTTGACGTTTACAAAGTCAAGGCCCTCAAGATCAGAAATGCTTTCGATGCTTCTTGACTCGGGACTTGAAACCAGAACAAGATAGTCATAGGCTATGGGCATAAAGTTGATGTCCCTTTCATAGGCGATTAAAGGATCATCCAATGTCAGAATATCCACAGCACCTCTTTTTGCAAGTTCAAAGGCATCCTCATCAGTGCTGCTGTAAACGTTTATCTCGAATGGGGTCCTGATGCTTTCCAAAAGTCCCGTGCTGATGTGGCCTCCGGCAATGTTGATGTCGGATGTTTTTTCAATCTGAATAATATATTTTTTAAATTCCTCCAAAAGCTTCAAACCATCCTCGGTCAGATAGCTTCCGTTTCCAACTTTTTTTGTAATCTTGACTCCCAGCTTTTCTTCGGCCTTAAGCAGTCTTCTGTTGAACACAGTATGGGATATGTTCAGCTCCCTTGCAGACTGCCTTTGGGAGTTGGTCCGGGACAGTGACTCCAGACTTTGATACAACTTATAGTCATAAATTTCACCATTTATCTCCAGACTGATTAACCCCTTGCTTTCAAATTTCATTAATTATATATAAAATTGTAATCATAATTAATAATATTGATTTGTAGGTTAGATAAAATGGAAATAATGAAAACCTCTATTAAAGCTATATTGGATAATATTGAAAGTGCACAGGATTTTTTAGATGAAAAAGCAATTGATGAGTTTGAAAACATCATCATTGGCTCTAAAAATATTTTTGTTACAGGAGCAGGAAGATCAGGACTTGCTGCAAAGGCCTTTGCAATGAGACTGATGCATTTGGGTTTAAGCGCCTATGTTGTTGGGGAAACCATATCTCCTGCAATTTATGCTGATGACTGTATTGTGGCAATTTCAGGTTCCGGTGAAACAAACACCATTGTGTCTGCTGCAAAAATCGCCAAAAATAGAGGTTCAAAAGTCCTTGCTTTAACATCTTATCCAGAATCCAGTTTAGGCCAACTTGCCGACAGCTTCATTCTCGTTAAGGGAAGAACAAAAAAAGAGGTTGATGACGAAAACTATATGAAACGTCAAATTCACGGAAACTACACATCCCTCACACCTTTGGGTACAGCATTCGAGCTGACCACCCTTGTGTTTTTGGATGCAATAGTCTCCGAGCTTATGGAAAAGATGCATCAGACAGAAAGTGACCTTAAGGCAAGGCACACAGTTCTAGAATAGAATCCTATTCTGATTATTATATATATTACAGCGTTGGCCCCTTAGGAATCCAACCAATGTAATATTACCTTTTTTTGCAATATTGTATCCTGAATTGGCTGGAGCAGCATTTGATGCCAGAATTGGCACGCCCGCTCTTGTCATCTTTATGACCATGTCCGCAGGCATTCTTCCGCTGTAGATGACATATGAATGATTCAAATCAAAGCCGTTAAGTATGCCGTAACCTATTACCTTGTCCACTGCAACATGGCGGCTGACATCCTCTTTTACTACAAATTGTCCGTCATAAACGATTCCGGCAACATGTGTTCCTCCGGTGGCCTGCCAGATTTCGGCATTGTCCTTCAGCTCTTCAATGCGGTCTATCAGTTCATGGACATCGACCTGGAAATCTGACTCAACAGCATTGACTTCCTTAATTTTGCTTCTCCATCCTCCTGCCGAATCCGAACACAGCACGGTTTCATTGGTCCTTAGAAGCGTGTCGTCAATTTCAACATTTATTTGCGGTCCGTCGATTTCTATTTTTTTTATGTCCTCAAGGGATCTGACCATATTTTCATTGAAAAGGTATCCTACCGCAAACTCTTTTAGCGAGTCTTCAATCGCTGATAGGCTGCGTGAAATATTTCCGTTGATTGTCAGGGTTATGGTTTCGTCCTTCACCACTTTTTCCCTGACGTTTTTTGCATTGTCGTTTTTAAAGCTTATCGCATCAATTTCTTCAATTTTCATCGTCTCACCTGATATTATATAATATGGTTGTCATAATTATTTTTTTTGTGGAAAATGCATTGCAATCGATATTTTGAAGACAAATTGATTTTGGATATCATTGGCCTATTCATTGTTTATATTTTATGATGGGGGTTATATTGTTGACAGCTGCCAAAATATTAATTTTTGAACAACATGTCCTTATAGATTTTTTAGTTTTTCATTCTGATGATTTTTTCATGATGTTGCCATACTTAATATTTTTTGTAAAAAATAATCGATATGATGTTGGTTCATATTGACATTTTTTTTAAATCTGTGTTTAATGGTATTTAGAATTATTATTTTAGCATATGAATCGATTTTTAATATCGATTTAATATAATGTAACAAGTTTTAATGTCAGTTTGTTAAAAAAAGAATTTTTTCACGATGTGTATATAATCCATCATGATTTATCATTACATTAATTTATATTATTTTGTAGTATTTAAATATTTCTTTTAAGTTCTAATAAC
>OCTW011540549.1_pt1 | contig 11802 bp, 9 predicted proteins | sample 1539671 | NCBI WGS metagenome assembly OCTW01 (sample SAMN02144230, study PRJEB22623) | gut metagenome | biome: sheep rumen | host: Ovis aries | place: New Zealand | reverse complement strand
GGCGTAAGATGGTAGCTATCGGAATTATTATTGTTGGAGTAATTGTATTTTTCTTATGATAAATTTTAATCAACCTCATCTCACGGGCAAAGAAGCCCATTATATGTACGAAGCGGTCTTTGCCGGTAAGTTGTCCGGTAATGGCAAGTTCACCAAGCGCTGCCAGGCGTGGTTTGAAGAGCGGTACGGTTTTCGTAAGACCTTGCTCACCACCTCCGGTACCGACGCTTTGGAGATGTGCGCCATGTTGTGCGAGTTGAAGCCCGGCGATGAAGTGATCGTGCCTTCTTATACCTTCGTCTCTACGGCGCTGGCTTTTCTCCGCGAGGGAGCGAAAGTGGTCTTCGCGGACTCGATGCAACGTAACCCTAACCTCGATGCCGAGACCTTGGAGGCGCTTATCACGCCCCGTACCAAAGTCATCGTCCCGGTGCATTATGCCGGCGTGGCGTGCGATATGAATGCCATCATGACGGTTGCCGAGAAGCACCACCTCCTTGTCGTCGAAGATGCTGCCCAAGCCATCGATTCCTACTACACATCAAACATCACACATCAAACATCTCCCCTTGGCGGCATCGGCCATCTCGCGGCGTTCTCTTTCCATGAGACGAAGAACGTGACCGCCGGCGGCGAAGGAGGTCTTTTGGTCGTGAACGACGAGCGTTTCGTGCGCCGGGCGGAGATCATCTGGGAGAAGGGTACCAACCGCGCAGAGTTTTTCCGCGGTGAGGTGAATAAATACGGATGGGTAGATATGGGTTCGTCCTTCCTGCCCAGCGAGGTGAACGCTGCGTTCCTCTGGGCGCAACTGGAGAATATCGACGATATCCAGTCGAAGCGTAAGAGCCTTTGGGAGACGTACTACGAGCGGCTTGCACCGTTAGCGGCAAAGGGGGCTTTTACCTTGCCCGACATCCCTGAATATGCAACGAATAATGCCCACATGTTCTATATCGTCCTGCCGTCCTTGGAGGCACGCACGGCGTTTATCAAGTACCTCAAGGAGAATGGAGTAGGGGCGGTCTTCCACTATTTGAGCCTCCATTCTAGCGAGTACTATAAGTCCAGACACGACGGCCGTGCGCTCCCGCAATGTGACCGTTACGCAGATTGTCTGGTGAGGTTGCCGTTGTTTTATGATCTGACGATTGAAGAAGTGAACCATATATGCGACCTTATCGATACATATTTTCAATAATCCTCCTGATCTTCGCCGTCGGGTGGTCACTATGGTACGTCTTCGCCGGGTTCGGTAACCCCATGGACCCTTGTTTCTGGTTGAATCGTTACGCGGCGCTCAAGGGTGGATGGATGACGGCGGGTACGGTGCTCACGGGCGGGCTTATCGTGCGGCTTTTCGGTGCGCACCTACTACCCTTACGTATCTTCGGATGGTGCGGTACAGTAACCGCTATCGCTCTGCCATACTGCGCCTTGCAGGACCGTGAGGGAAGGATAAACAACCTCCATTGGCTCGCCATCGCCTATGGTCTCATGGGCTACGGCGCCTTCCAGGAGTTTAGTCCCGGCACGCTCTCTGTACTCCTTTTGTCCGCCCTGTGGGGAACCTCCCTTCGTCCCCTCACCCATCACCCATCACCCCTTTCCCCAGTTCTCCTCGGCCTCGCCGTAGCTGCGCGGTTTCCGAATATCTTAGCGCTCTTGCTGCTCATTCCTTTATGGAAGAAGAAAAGCCTTTGGTATATTCCCATTGCTGCTCTAACGGCAGGTGTTTTTTACCTATTTGGTGCGCTCTTCCTCATGCCGGCTCCTCTCGATCCCTCGATGGGAAGTCATGGAGTAGGGGAGATGATTACCAAACTATGGGAGAACGGAGGCAAGGTTTTCGGTTATGTCCTTATGTGGCTCGGCGTGTTGGCGATACCATCATTAAGCAGTTCTGCTGCGGCTCATTTAACAGCGAAGCTGCGGATCAATCCATCATTCCTGACTCCCCTCCTCGGCATCTTCATCGGCGCCGTGCTTTACTATTATATCTATTTTGTGACACCAACTCACCAGTGGTATAACTTCGATTTGACGTACCTCATCTCCGTGGGCTGTCTCACCTTGGCGGTGATGACGAAGCGCAAGGAGCTGCTCTTCGGTGCGGCGTTCTGTCTCGTGGCGACCTTGGGTACCGATACGGCCTGGCTCAAACTCTTCCCTATCTCGCTTTGCCTACTGCCGGTAGCGGCGGGGGCTTACGAGTCGAAGATACGTGCGTATCTCTTTCCTGTATTGGTTGGTCTGACAGCGGCTACGATGGTACGTTTTTATGTGAACTCTATCGGCAATTATAACCTCTCAAAAGCCACGGTTGTCTCGTCCGTCGCCCCGTATGATGGAATCCGAGTGCAGGAGTATGATGAGCGTCGGCTGAACCAATATATTCAGGATTTTGACTCCCTCACAAGTGATTCCCCGGTACAAGTCCTGGCTTTGGGAGAAGACATGCATCGCATGCGTGCTGTCACGGGATGTGAGGCGGCGCGGTTTAATGAGTTTTGGTCGAATATCTTCGACTCCGTTTATACCGCTAAGTACAGAGATATCATCCGCGAAGAGCAGCCTATTGTCTTTTGCTCTTTTGCGCCCGGATTCCGAACCAAGCCCACCTATAAGAATACGCAGTCTGCGATGGAGAACATGTTGCGCGAAGAAGGTTATCGGGAGATCAACCGAAAGAAATACAAATACATGATTTATATACCAACGACTAATGACCAACTACTAACGACCGATGATTCAGAAATTCAATGATATCATGCGCTCGCTTGAGGCGGGCACGTATGCGCCGATCTATATCCTTTGCGGCGAAGAACCTTATTACACCGACCGGGTGTATTCGTTTATTGCGGAGAATGCCTTGGAGCCGATGGCGCGGGAGTTTGACCAGCAGGTCCTCTACGGCCGTGACCTCCCGGGCTTTGATATCTCCCCGGTCATCGGTGCCGCACGGGGTTTTGCGATGATGGGAGGACGCAAGGTCGTCATCGTGCGCGAAGCGCAGGCGATCAAGAAATGGGATGCGTTAGAGGCGTACCTCTCCGTCATCATGCCCCAGACCGTACTTGTCATCTGCTATAACGGCAAACCCGACAAACGGCAGGGGGTATGGAAGAAGTTGACCGACCACCCGCAGGTCGTATGGCTGCAATCGGACAAGCTTCGCGACTACGAGGTGGAGAAATGGATCAACGCCTATATCGCCGACTATAATGCATCCAACGGCGGAACACTGAAGATCGACCCTCGTATTGCTCCGCTTTTGGCGGACCATCTCGGTACCGACCTCTCTGCGATCGTCGGCGCGTTGCAGAAACTCATCGACGGACGACCCGAAGGCGTCAACACGATTGATGCTGCCCTCGTGGAGCGGAATATAGGTATCTCGAAGGATTATAATATTATGGAGCTGCAGGCGGCGTTGATTCGCGGCGATGTAGCGAAAGCGAATCGTATTGCGCAGTATTTCGGCGGTTCGAAAGACCATCCGATGATTCGGGAGATAGCGCCGTTATATACCTTCTTCTCGAATCTGTTGATGTATCATTACATGCCGGTAAAAGCCCCTGCCGTGGTGGCAAAAGAGTTGGGAATCAACCCTTATTTCGTACGGGATTATGAGGCGGCAGCGAAGCGCTACCCTGCGGGAAAAGTCTTCCTTATCATCGGCTATCTGCGGGATACCGACGCGCGGTTAAAGGGTATCAATAACCCCTCAGCGAAGGACCCCGACTTGTGGAAAGAACTCATCTTCAAGATCATGCACTAAAGGCTGCCAGCTTGTCGGCAAGCCATGACGAGTGACCCAAAGGACACTGTCCAGATCCGCCTTGTGGAACGCCGGCAGAGCGATCGTATCGCTCACCGACTCATCCGTATCTGCGAACGCTAACCCGTTTTCCTCCAGGAAACGGGTTTCTTCGTCTTTAAGCTCTGCCATCACTCTGGGGTAGATCTTATCGAAGAGTTGCGGGTGCGCCGTGTACCACACGATGGACGAGTCGAACTGCGCCTGGGTGATGCCGTGTTTTTTCAGCACCTGCGCGTAGTACAGGTTCTTCTCCTCGATGGGGATATTCTGCTGACCCGCCATCTGCAGCAACGCGTCGGTCTTATGCAGATCGACCAACACATCCCGCATCTTTCCCGAGTGCATGATACCCCTCGGACGGCAACCGGTCGATAAGACCGCTACCACGAGCAAAACTATGTATAGATGGCGTTTCATCATAATCTTAGGTCATCCTAGGTAATCCTAGGTCATCCTAGTTTTTATTAATCTCCTTCATGTAAAACAGCAGTATCACCGCTACGGCGCAGGTGATGCAGCTATCGGCGAAGTTAAACACCGGCCTAAAGAACAGCACCTCGCCCGCGCTGTTTCGGATGAGCGGGAAGTAGAACATATCTACTACCTTCCCGTAGAACCAGCCTGCATATCCGAAGAGCTTGCCGTAGAAGACACAATCGATGATGTTTCCTAACGCGCCGGCGATGATGAAGGCGATGGTGGCGATATAGCCCGTCTTGGCGTGATGCCGGTGGATCAGCGTGTGGATGTACCATCCGAGCAGACCTACCGCCAAGAGCCGAAAGAGCGTCAGCGCTAATTTCGGGAACCACTCGATGCCGAACGCCATGCCGTTGTTCTCCACGAAGCACAGCCAGAACCACGAGGTGACCTCGTGGCTCTCGCCTAATGCAAAATGCGTAGCGATATAGAGCTTGATCGCCTGATCAATAATCAGCGACAGCACCACGATCGCTATTACAAGCCAAACTTGGCTTTGACTGCGTCTATCCGGTCTAATTTCTCCCATGTAAATAACTCTACTTCGCGTTCAAAACTCTTGCCGTCGGCGTCGAAGAAGGTCTTCTTCACGACCTCGTTCGTGCGGCCTACATGACCGTACTTGGCGGTCTCTTCGTATATCGGTTGCGTCAGCTTCAGGTCGCGGATGATGGCTGCCGGACGGAGGTCAAACAGCTCGCTCACTTTCTGCGCGATCTCCGCATCGCTTGCTTTGACCTGCGCCGTTCCGTAGGTGTTGACGTAGAGGGAAACGGGCTCGGCTACGCCGATGGCGTAGCTCACTTGTACCAGCGCCTCGTGCGCTACGCCGGCTGCTACCAGGTGCTTGGCAATCCATCGCGCTGCGTAGGCTGCCGAGCGATCCACTTTCGATGGGTCCTTGCCGCTGAACGCACCACCGCCGTGAGCGCCGCGACCGCCGTACGTATCGACGATGATCTTTCGGCCCGTCAGACCCGTGTCGCCGTGAGGACCGCCGATGACGAAGTTTCCCGTCGGGTTCACCAAAAGTTTCGCGTTCTTGTCCTCCAGGAAGTCATGGAGCAGATGTCCGTAACGGCTGTCACGCGTCGCTACGCGCGGCAGGAGGATCTCGATGATATCTCTCTTGATCATCTCCGGCGTCACGCCTTCGTCGTGTTGGGTGGATAAAACGATGGTGTCGATACGTACCGGGCGGTTCTGCTCGTCGTACTCAATGGTTACCTGGCTCTTACTGTCCGGGCGGAGGTAAAGCATTTGTTTGCCTTCCTTGCGGATACGCGCAAGCGTATAAACTAAGGTATGCGCCAAGTCCAGCGTCAGCGGCATGAAGTTATCCGTCTCGTCGGTCGCGTAACCGAACATCATGCCCTGGTCGCCGGCACCTTGTTCCTCCGCTACCTCGCGGCTCACGCCCATATTGATGTCCTGGCTCTGCGCGTGCAGGGCAGTCAGGATGCCGCAACTCTCCGCCTCGAACTTATACTCCGCCTTCGTGTAACCGATCTCTGCGATGGTCTTACGGACAATCTGCTGGATATCTACCCATCCTTTACAACTCACTTCGCCGGCGATGACCACTTGTCCGGTCGTACAGAGCGTCTCGCACGCTACGTGTGCATGCTCGTCCTGCGCCAACATATTATCCAAGATTGCGTCCGAGATCTGGTCGCTCACTTTATCCGGGTGTCCTTCCGACACCGATTCACTGGTAAATAAATAATGCATATCGTTGTTGTTTTAATTATTATCTTCCCCTAAAAAAAAGCAGCCACAAGGCTGCTTTAACTCTTGTCTCTTGTCTTTCAACTTTCGACTCTTTTTAGCATTTTTTTTACGAGGTTGCAAGCAGTCAAATCCATCCTCTTTTTTCTGCGCCTGAGGCGCTATCTTTTCAAAATCGGCTGCAAAATTACAAAAAAAAAATGATATATGCAAATAAAAAATAACAAAAAAAAAGTATATATACTATGTATATATAGTAAATGTAGCAAAAATGACAAAACAGGGGTCTCATCCTATGGTGATCCTATGGTCATCTTATGGTGATCCTATGGTTTAGGTGTTATATAGTAATGATTTAGGTGTTATATAGTATAAGGTTCATAGATGTTAAATTTCCGAAAAATTTCAAAAAGTGCCATACTCTCTTGCGTATATCAATATTTTTTTGTAATTTTGCAGCCAAATTAGTTTAACTCTTAAAAATTATTGCTATGAATCTGACAATTAATGCCGTGAATTTTGAGATGGCGGAGAAACTCGAGCAGTTTATCGAGAAGAAAATGAATCGTTTTGAGCGTCACCTGAACGCCGATGACAAGGTAGAGATCCGCATGTCGGTTGTCAAGCCGCAGACGAACGATAACAAAGAAGTGAAGGTGCGTATCGCAGGGCTGTTTGCGGAGAAGACCGCAGATAGTTTTGAGGAAGCTATCGACGCTTGTCTCGCTGCGCTGGAAGGACAACTGGAAAGAAGGAAAAACGGTTAATGCGAAATAGGAAGAAATAGGAAAAAACCAGGATTACCTAGGATGACCTAGGACGACCTATGATTACCTGGGAAAAACTAGGATAACCTAAGAAATTGAAAGGAATAAGCAAAATAGGAATAATGCTGGTGGGGATGGTCCTCTATGTGGGGAGCATCGCCGCCGGCACGTATGACCAGCTATGGGACTACCGGACGGCGCCGCCGACGGCGAACCCCGACAGGGGACTCTCGTACTCCTCGACCGTCAACGACGATGAGGGGGTGAAGAACGGGCTGAAGGGTATCAAGCTTAACAGCTCCGGCTGGTGCTCGTTCGTCAAAGCGCCAGTGGCGGGACAGCTACGCTTGACTTTCGGTCCGCGTAGCGGCAAGAACCCCACGTCGCTGCAGGTCTTTGCGTCCGAGAACGAAGATGCAGGGACGTACCACCTGGTAGGCGTGACCTGCGAGGTGGACGGTCTGCAGACGCAGACGATCCTCCTCAGCGCGCAGGAGAACCACGTCTATATAACCCGAGAGAAGCACCAGGAGACCGTCTTGGAGCGGATAGAGTTCGTCGAGGGCTCGTTCGCTGAGCCGGCACCTTGTGCACCTTTGGAGAACTCAGTGCCCCTATACAGCGCAGGCATGCGTACGGACTCGATGGACGCGAACGCTGCTTTTTTTATACGCGCGCTCATGGATGCGAACGCGGGCGACGAGAAAATGATCCGGCTGCCTGACGGTATCTATGACTTAGGTCCGCTGGCGCTGACCGCCATCGAGGCCAACGGCGTGACGATCATCGGCGAGTCGATGGAAGGCACGATCATCCGCAACCAACCCGACTACCGCTATGAGTCCATCGACAAGAGTGCGACGCTGCGTATCGCCCCGGGCGTAGAAGGAACGAGGCTTATGAACCTGACGATAGAGAACGCCTTGGATTACTACCACGACGATAACGGAAGAGGCGTGGCGCTCTGGGATCAGGGTACGAAGACCGTCTGCCGGAACGTGCGGCTGCTTGGGCATCAGGATACCTATTTCTCCGACAACGAAGGAGGAACGCATTATTTCGAGGACTGCGAGATCCACGGGACGGTGGATTTCATCTGCGGGGACGGCGATGTGTATTTCCGTAACTGCCTGCTGTACTGCAAGAGACGCAGCAAGAGCGGCGAAGGTACGGACGCGATAACCGCTTCCGGTGCCGGGAAGGACGACAAGGGTTTCGTCTTCGAGGGCTGCACGATAAAGAGCGAGTGCCCCGTTGTGAGCCTCGGAAGAAGCTGGAAGAAGTACCCCAAGTGCGTCTTCCTGAATACGCGGCTGGATTACTCCGCAGGCGAGTTCAGCCTCGAGAGCAATACTATCCGCCGATGGACGGTACAAGGGATGATGGCGCTACCGGAGTTCTTCGGCGAGTACCGCACGATGGATCAAGAGGGCAGGGTAGTCTCGCCGGAGACGAACGAAGTGACCTTCGTCCTCGACGGCAAGAGCCGGACGATGAACACGATATTAGCAGCCCCTCCCGACCTCCCCATAGAGGGGAGAAGATAGGTAAACCTAGGAAAACCTAGGATGACCTAAGTTGAAAAAATCGAACAAACAACAACGATATTAAACAACATTAATTTTTAACCACAATGAAAAAAATACTACTATTCGTAGTTGCCGCTCTAACGAGCTTGGCAATGTGGGCAGGCGAAAATGACCTGCTATGGGACTACACGGAGGTCGCTCCGAGCAGTAATCCGGACAAGGGACTGACCTACGGTAGCAAAGTTAATGATGCTGCCGGCACACAAAATGGATTGAAAGGAATCAAAATGGATGGTAGCGGCTACTGCTATTTCACGAAAGCGGCTGTAGCCGGCAAGCTTAAATTGACCTACTCGGCACGTTCCGGTAACAGCGAGACATGGCTTAAAGTATCTCAATTCCCCGACGGAGAAACACCCTCCACCTCCAATTTGACGCTTATCGCTGAGACCGAGCACTTCACCGAACTCCGCACAGCTACGGTAGAACTCAGTGCCGAGCAAAACAATATCTATATCCAACGTGGATCAGGTGTTCAATCCGTCCTGACCAAGATCCAGTTCGTAGAGAACGTAGCGCGTACGTTCACGGACTTCAAGATCGAGTTCCGCGAGAACCCTTATACGGTGCTTCTGCCGGAAGGCGGTGAACTGCCGCAGGGCGTGAGCGTAGAGGGAACAACGTACAACGGCGGTCAGCATGGCGTGCAGGGCGGTACAATCACGGTGCCTGTTGACGGACCAGTGAAGTTCACCATCGGTGCTTGCACCTATAGCCAGACCGGAATCACGGTCAAGAAGAACGGAGCGGACTTCGCAACCATCAGCAACAAAGCCGCTTGCGGCGAGACAGCCGGTAACTTCGCGCAAAATGTGCTGTACGTCTATACAGGCGATGCGGGCGTGCTCACGTTTGAGTTGGGTTCGCAGACGTTCCTTCCCTATTTCTTTGCTGAGGCAACGGAAATCACTCCGTGCGACGTGATCTTCAAAGACCAGAACGGTGTAACGTTGGGTAAGATTGAGACCTACGAAGGTGCCAACTTGACCGTCCTGCCTTATAGCGAGAGCGATCTGACTATCCCCGAGGGAGAAGTGTTCCGCGGATGGTTCTATACCAACGGCAAGAAAGCCGTAGTGGGCGATGCAATCACCGGCAATACTACTATTCAAGCCAGAGTGACCCCGATAGAGGAGGCTACTGTCGGAAGTATACAGACGTATAACTTCACCAGCTCGATCTTCTATCCCGAGGATCATGAGACTGTAACAGCAAACGGCGGTTCGTTCCATGACCCAACGCACGGGTGGTATTTCAACGCAGACGGAAGCATTGATATTCAAGTAGCAGGCAATGCGATTGTGAATGTGACGCTTTGCACCTATTCGGAGACCGGCGACGTGATCCTGAGCAACGGAGAGACGGAGGTCGGTCGTACTACTGTAGTGAAGAAAGGATCGGAAGGCGAGACGCCAGACGGAACCGTGTATTCGTACAAATATACCGGCGAGGCTACAACTTTGACACTGAGTTGGACAGCAAAACAATATATCCACAGTATTGTGGTGTATAATGTGTTGGATTTCCTGGAGAAAGATGCAGCAACGGGTTATTTCATCGTTCCGGCTGGAGATGCGGCTTGCTTCCTGTTGGCGCTGGTTCAAGCCGAGAGCGGCGATAAGATCTTCCTGCCGAATGGTATCTATGACCTTGGCGAGACTGTTCTGACGCCTATTACGAAGAATAATATCTCTATTATCGGTCAGTCGATGGAGGGAGTAATCATTAAGAATAAAGCCATCACTCCGGGAATAGGCGCTACTGCTACTCTGTTGATTGAGAAGAATGTGACAAATACGTATTTACAGGATTTGACTTTGCAAAATACGTTTGATTACTACAAAAACAATGATGGCGTAGCTGTTGCTCTTCAAGACAAAGGTACTAAAACGATTTGCAAGAACGTACGTCTGCTTTCGTACCAAGATACCTATTACAGCAATCTACAAGGTGCGCTGAAGTATTTTGAGACGAGCGAGATCCACGGAACGGTTGACTTCATCTGCGGCGACGGTAGTGTGTATTTTAAGAATACCGAACTCATATGCGAGCAGCGCTCAACGAATGGTGGAGGTCAGGATGCATTGACGGCAAGTAACTCTGCCGACAGCGATAAAGGTTATGTTTTCGAGGGTTGTTCGGTACGTTACGCGGATAATATCGAGGGCACCAAGCCGGTAGTAAGTCTCGGACGCTCTTGGAACAATAAGCCGAAGACAGTATTCCTCAATACTCTGTTGGCTGACGACCTCGTGCTGACCAAGGATGCAGACAAGCAGAAAGACAAAATCCAGCGATGGACCTGCGGAGGCATGAATATTCTGCCTGAAAAGTTCGGCGAGTACAACTCTGTGAATGCCGCTGGACAAGTCGTTTCTCCGGAGTCAAACAACGTGACTTTTGTGCTCAATAACGATGAGAAGCAGATGGAGACCATCCTGACAGCCGAAGAGGCAGCCACTTACACCATGGAATACACCCTCGGCGCATGGGCAGAGACGGCAAAGGCTGATGCTACGCAGGCAGTTTGCGATCTGAAAAACATCGAAGATGAAGGTATTTATCTGGTAGAGACTCTTAACGGCAATGCAGAGCTAATGCTGGGTTCGCAACTTAAAGAAGAGGTGTTCCCTGAAGATTCAGGAATCACTGTCCGCAAGGCAAACGCCCGCGGCGGTTTCGGTTGGAAAGCCGGTGAAGAACCGCAAGGCATTGAGAATGCTACCGCTGCTGAGGCTGTGAAGGCCGTCAAGGTTATTCGCAACGGGCAGGTAGTTATCGTCCGTGACGGACGCGAATTCAATGTTCTCGGTGCAGAGCTCAAATGAGCAGAATGGAAAAAATGAGAAAATAATTAAATGGACTGGTTTAGTAATTTATTCTTTGGCACGGGTATAGCACATTCTATTTTTGTGCTTGCCCTTGCCATTGCTATTGGTATTTTCTTGGGCGCTAAGCTCAAGTTCAAAGGTATTACTCTGGGTATTACTTGGATTCTGTTCTGCGCGATCGCGTGCAGCCATTTCGGCATGACGCTTGATCCGCTGGTAGAGTCCTTTGCCAAAGACCTGGGTCTCATCCTGTTTGTCTATTCCATAGGCTTACAGGTGGGACCGGGCTTCTTTTCGTCGTTCGGCAAAGGCGGTCTGCGTCTGAATATGCTGGCGGCAAGTATAGTGGTATTAGGCTGTGCGACGGCGTATGTCATTCACCTGTTGAGCGGCACGGACATCGCGACGATGACCGGTGTGCTCTTCGGAGCGGTGACGAACACGCCTGGTCTGGGTGCGGCGCAGCAGACCTATCAGGATCTGACGGGTGTGTCGAACCCTGATATAGCGTCCGGCTACGCGATGGCGTATCCGCTGGGCGTCGTAGGAATCCTCTTCGCAATGATGGTTATCCGCTGGGTCTT
>OCTW011577011.1_pt1 | contig 11804 bp, 10 predicted proteins | sample 1539671 | NCBI WGS metagenome assembly OCTW01 (sample SAMN02144230, study PRJEB22623) | gut metagenome | biome: sheep rumen | host: Ovis aries | place: New Zealand | reverse complement strand
CAGATTATAAAGACTTCAGAAGAAGTCGGTGAATATGAAGAAGGCTGCCTTAGTATTCCTCAGGTTTACGAATCAATTACACGACCTGTACGCGTAACGGTTCAGGCTCTCAACGAAAAGGGCCGTCCATTTACTCTCGAAGCAGACGGTTTACTTGCAAGAATTATTCAGCATGAATACGACCATCTTGATGGTATTTTATATATAGACCGCGGCGATAAAGCCTTTGCAGAAAAGACTGAAGCTCAGTTTAAAAAACGCGCTGAACGTGCTGCGGAAAAAGCCCGTGAAAAAGAAGCTAAGGCCAGAAAGATTGCGGCCAAGCTTGCCGCTAAAGAAGCAAAGAAAGCAAAGTAGGGCAGAAGCGCATGGTTAAGGTTTTATTTGCGGGAAGCCCGGAAGCGGCTCGTATTACTCTGGAAAGTCTCCTGAATGCACAGAACAGTTTCGGTTTTGAAATTGCCGGTGTGTTGAGTAATCCGCCTTCTGCAAAAGGCCGCCATAAGGACCTCGTTCCAACTCCAGTTGCTGCCTTTGCCGCAGAAAAAGGAATTCCAGTTTTTACACCCGAGCACCTGGATGGCGCGGCACGTGACGCAATCAGTCCGCTTGGCGCAGACCTTCTTGTCTGCTTTGCCTATGGTCACATTTTCGGACCAAAATTTCTTTCACTTTTTCCGAAGGGTGGAATAAATCTGCATCCGTCGGCACTTCCAAAATACCGTGGCTGCAGTCCGGTTCCAGCTGCCATAATCAACCGTGACAAAGAAACAGCTGTTACAATTCAAACTCTCGGTTTAAAAATGGACGAGGGTGATATACTTGCCCAGACCAGAGTTGAACTTAATGGAAGTGAAAACGGAGAATCTCTTTTGAAATACAGCGCCGAAGAAGGTGCCCGCCTAATCTGTCATGTAATAAAAGAAACTGATAAGCTTGGTAAGCTTCCGGCTGGAAAGCCCCAGACAGGCGAGTCTTCTTATACCGGAATTATTACTAAAGAGGATGCCCGAATAAACTGGAAGGAAAGTGCAGAGGTGATTTCTGCAAAGGTTAGAGCCTATTATCCTCAGCCGGGAGCCTGGTGTCTGGAAAATGGTTTAACACTAAGAATTCTTGAGGCACTTTCTGTGGCAGATGAGAGCTTTCCTGCTGCTGCTTCTGCGGCTTGCGGGCAGGTATATGAATTTTCAAAGAGTGATGGTATTCTTATAAAAACTGGCGAAGGAACACTTGCTGTAAAAATGCTTCAGCGTCAGGGTAAGAATGCAATGGATTATAAAAGCTTTATGAACGGAGCCAGGAATTTCTGCGGCACCGTACTGGAATAGAGGATACTATGAATAAAGAAAAAATCAAAAACTTTTTTAAGAAAAAGCCGGAACTTAAGGTCAGTTTTTCAGAGTCTTATGACAAGTTTCAAACCAGTATACCTGCCTTTCTGGCAATTTGTCTTTGTGCCTTTGCCCTGATGTGCTTTGCCGCTTTTGCTATTTTCTTTATGAACGTAAAAGGGCCGGAAAAGGTTCTTGTACCAAATGTAATTGGAAAGAATCTTGAAGATGCTCTGCTTGAAATGCAGGTAAAGGAATTGTATCCAAAAATCAGTCTTCGTTATTCTGATATTCCAGGTGATGAGGGAACTATTCTTGATCAGTCACCTGATGCGGGCGCAATCGTAAAAGGCTACAGTCGTGTTTCTCTTGTTGTGAGCCGCGGTGTTATTGTAGATAAGGTTGATGAATATACCGGAATGAATATTGAAGATCTTCGCATGAAGCTTCAGACTCTATTTGCCGGTCAGACCAGACCTTTAATCGTTCTTGCTGAACCTGAATACAAGCCGGATGCATCTGATGCCGGTACAATTCTTGAACAGGATCCTCCTGCCGGTACAAAAATTTCTGAACCTGTTACAGTTCAGCTTGTTGTAAGCCGTGGACCTAATTATGAAAATACAAAGGCTCCTTATCTGATTGGCCAGACAGTAAATGACCTTCTGCAGATTATTACCCGCAGCAAGCTTGTATTTGATATTACTTCTCACAGGGCTTCTGATGATGAAAAGCCAGGAACCGTTGTAGATCAGCAGGCCTTCGACAGTGAATATATTCCAAATTATTCTCGAGTTTCTCTGGAAATGGCCTTGCCTCAGGATGAATATAACGACAATATTTATGGAATTTATCAGGAGAAGGTTGCAGATTATCCATATCCGGTTCCAATGAAGCTGGAGGCTTATCCTGCAGAAGGAAACTCTTATACACTGCTCAGCTTCTCTCATCCTGGTGGAAATGTAACCGTTCCTTATGCAGTACCAAAGGGAACCGTTCTTGAGCTTACAGTTGTAAATAAGGTGGTTTCCAGAAAAACTGTAAATTAAAAAAAGGAATAAAAAAATGAATCAACCGCTGATATGTATGACCCTTACAGGTAAGACTCTTGAAGAGAATCTTAAGCTTGTAAAAAAATATGAAAAATATATTGATTTAGTTGAACTTCGGGTAGACCATCTTACAGAGGATGAACAGCTTAATGCCCGCCGTTTTCCCGCAATGATATATCAGCCGTGTATTCTTACAATCCGCCGCGATATTGACGGTGGAAAATTTACCGGCGGCGATTTTGCACGTACAAATCTTTTTGCCCGGGCCCTTGCTTTTGCTAATCCTGATAAATCAAAAAATTTTGCCTTCGTAGATTTTGAAGAAGATTTTCATATTCCAAGTATTCAGGATGCGGCTATGGCCTTTGGAGTTAGAATCATCCGAAGCTGTCACAGTATGAAGGAACCGATTTTGAATATCCGTGAACGCTGCGATATTATGCGTAAAACCGGTTACGAAATTCCGAAAATAGCCTTCATGCCGAAGTCTCTTTCCGACGTTCTTAATCTCTTAAAAGAAGCAGAAAATATGACTCAATATGAGCATATTCTTTGTGCGATGGGTCCGGAAGGTTTTCCATCCCGTATTCTTGCGGGCTATACAAATTCATATCTCACTTATGTTTCTCCGGAAGAAGTTCTTGAAAACACAAAGTCTATAGGACATATAGATCCTGTTACTATTAATGATTTGTATCATTTTAAATCAATCAATAAAGAAACAAAATTATATGGAATTGCCGGCTGGCCTTTGCTTAAAACTTCAAGTCCGGAAATTCATAATAAGGGATATGAAAAAAAGAAGCTGAATGCTGTTTATATTCCCTTCCGTTCTCAGTTAATTTCAGATATACTTACCTTCTGTGAGGGTATAGGGGTTCGTGGACTTTCTGTTACAATTCCACATAAAGAATCTGTAATGTATTATCTTCATGAACAGTCTCCTGAGGTTGTTCAGATTGGAGCCTGCAATACAATCGTTCGCAAAAATAATAAATGGCTTGGTTATAATACTGATGCTCCCGGCTTCCGTCGTGCTCTGGAAGAATTTCTGGGCCCTGTAAAAATTAAGCATAAAAAGGTTGCAATTATTGGTGCGGGTGGTGCTGCGAAGGCTATTGCCTATGTATTAAAACAACTGGGAGCAAGAGTTTGTATTTTCAATCGTACTGTAGAAACTGCCGCCCAGCTTGCCGAAAAATATGGTTTTAATTATTGTCAGCTGGATGCTCACTGTGCGGCAAAGCTGGATGAGTATTCAAATCTTATTGTACAGACAACTTCTGTTGGTATGAATGCTGAAGGACTTTCGAATAGTGAAAACGACCCTATATATTTTTATGATTTCCGGGGTAACGAGCTCTTATTTGATATTGTCTATGAACCGGCTGTAACTCCAGTAATGAAGAGGGCGGAACTTGCGGGCTGCCGTGTCTGTAACGGCTATAAAATGCTTGAATATCAGGCCTACGAACAGTTTAGACTGTTTACAGGTTTAGAGTACGAAACGAAATAGATGCTGAAACAAGTTCAGCATGACATGTCACCCTGAACTTGTTTCAGGGTCTCAAATATAATATTTACGAGGTGTAAAATGTCATTATCACAATCAGAACAAAAAACACTTGTGGCAAATACTGCTATTGATACACTTATAGAAAAGGGTTTGATTTTCAGCGGAATGAAAATCGGGCTGGGAACCGGTTCAACTGCTATGCCTGCCGTTAAGCGTCTTGCCGAGCATATTAACAGCGGAAAACTAACTGATATTAAGGCAGTAGTTACCAGCTTCCAGACTCAAAATGCCTGTCAGGAGTACGGTATTCCGGTTTATTCTATGAACGATAAAATTATAGGCGGAAAGCTTGACCTTGCTATTGATGGAGCAGACGAAGTGGATCCTGACTGCAATTGTATTAAAGGTGGCGGTGCAGCACATGTCCGCGAAAAGATTGTTGAATACAATGCAAAGATTTTTGTTGTAATTGCTGATTCTTCAAAATCAGTTCAGACTATTGGAACTAAATTTCCGGTTCCTGTAGAGATTATCGGAGATGCAAGAGTTCCGGTAATGAACGCTCTCGCCGCTCTTGGTGCAACTGCTGTTCTTCGTGAAGGGGTACGCAAGGCCGGTCCTGTTATTACAGATAATGGAAATCAGATTCTTGATTGTACCTGGAAGGAACCGATTAATGTTCCGGAAATGGAAGTAAAAATCAATTCAATTGTTGGTGTTGTAGAAACAGGACTTTTTACTCAGAATAAACCTATTGTTTTTATTTCTAAAGAAGATGGTTCTGTTGAAATAAGAAATCTGAAATAATAATTCAGCTTAAGAGAAAAAATGTTTCCACCTTTTCCCCAGGAGTCTGCCCGTCATTATACTCAAAAGCTCATTTCTCTGATTGAAGAGGGGAAGCTTGAGTTAGTGCAGGTTTCCAGGGAAAGCCAGGAACGCAAAGGACAGGGCCTGATGATAGGCTGCCTTGTATGCTGGAAGAAAGCTTTAAATGCCAGTGAAAAGGGCAAGCGCATTTTGCTTTATGCCGTAAGCGGTAACAGTAAGCTTATAAAAGAAGCTTCTGGTGTTCAGGTAAATAAACTTTTTAATGAGGAAGTTATTTTTGTTCCTTCTTTAGTTTCTCCGGAAAAAGTTGATAATGCCCTTGCTCAGAATGATAAAGAAATACACCTTCTTACCGATGAAATAAACAAACTATCGTTAGTTAGTAAAACGACGCAGCGCTACAAAGACTTGTGTCAGCAGCGTACCGCTCTTACAGATGAATCGCTTAAAAAAGTTTTTTCTCTTTATAAATTTACGCGCTTTGACGGAAAAGAAATATCATTAAATAATATAATAGAAAAACATCATGGAAAACTTCCTCCAGCTGGAACAGGGGATTGTTGTGCTCCTAAGCTTTTGAGTTATGCCTTTGAACATAATCTGGAAGTTGTAAGCATGGATGAAGTTTATTACGGAAGGAATACTGTTCATAAATTGAATGGTTTTTCTTATCCTCCCTGTGATGAACGCTGTTCTTATATTCTTCCCGATATTATGGGAATTGAAATTTTATATCAGGATAAAGATATTGTGATTGTAAATAAAGAGAGCGGCCTGCTTTCAGTTCCCGGTAAGGGCGAAGAAAAAAAAGACTGCGTTGAGGCTCGCCTAAGAAAACTTTTCCCTCAGGCTCCATTACAGTGTGCTGTTCATCGTCTGGATATGGAGACCTCAGGCATTCTTGTGCTTGCTCTAAATCCGGACGCTCATCGTATTTTAAATGAGGAATTTGCCCGGGGGCTTGTTCAGAAAAAATATATTGCACTTTTAGACGGAATTCTTTATGGAAAGAATGAAGGTCATTTAGAGCTTCCTTTCAGACTTGATACAGAAAATCGTCCCCATCAGATTTATGATGCAGAAAATGGAAACCTTGGAATAACAGACTGGAAAAAAATCAGAGTTGAAGTATTGGAAAATTCAGTTTCGGGATTAAAAAAGAAAGTAACCCGCATCGAGTTCCAACCGCATACGGGGCGTACCCATCAGTTAAGGGTGGCCTCTTCTTGTTCAAAAGAACTGGGTGGTCTTGGTATTCCAATAGTCGGGGATTCTCTATATGGACAATGCCTGCAAGGTCAAAGACTTATGCTGCATGCAGCTGAAATCAGCTTTTGGCATCCGGTGAGCGGAGAATTAATACATGCAGTCAGTAAACCTGATTTTTAAGTAAAACAGTTTTTTAAGTAAGCCTGGTTTATACGGTTGAAATCCTTATTTTTCTTCTGTAATAATTAATTTTTTATAAAGTGAAATTAAGCAAATCGATATAAGAAGTCCGCCAATAATATCAGTGAACCAGTGAACTCCACTGAGCAGCCTGAAAACAATTGTAAGTTCAATTATTACAAGGCAAAGAACCTTTGCCCAGAAGGCAAGCTTTGCAGATTTTATATAAAGACCTGCCGCAGACATTGCTGTTCCAAAAATTGTCAAAATCAGCATTGTATGGGTAGAAGGGAAGGAAGGTTCAAGCCCTTTATCAAAGACTACCGGACGATAGTTTACTGGTACTTTTTCAAAGAGAATATAAAGAAGAATTACTATCAGATAAATAATTCCTGCCATTAGAATTTGTCTGTCTACTTTAAAAAGATTTTTTCTTTTTATAAGCTGAATTAATCCTGCTGCCGCAAAAAGTGCCGCAACCATAAGCGCTAATATTCCAAAGATCTGAGTTGCCATATAGCAGAAATGATTTTCACCCAGCATTGTATAAACCGAAGTATTCAGGTTTGCAAAGCCTATAAGAGAGCCTTCTGCACCAAGCGGCTGAACATCATATGTTTTTACAAGAATTGTAAAAATTACAAAGCATAGTCCCCAGAAAATCGGGCTGATATATTTTTTCATAATTACTCCTGCCGCGGCGAATAACCAATCATCTGTCCCATTTTAACAGGAGTCTCAATTCCTGCAAGTGAGTTCTGAATAATCGTATTATTAATATTCGCAGCTCCGTTTTTTATAAGAAGAATGATTGTTGAGCCACCGTATTCGAAAAAGCCTTTTTCCTTTCCCCGGATGGCTATACCTTCTTCTTCCAGATTCACAATTCTTCCTACCAGCATTGCGCCAACTTCCATCTGAATAATTTTGCCGAAAACCTGACTTTCGATGCATGTATATTCTCTGCAGTTTTCAACAAATACAGGTCTGCTTTCAAGTGCAACAGGCCTTACTGTATGAAGAACTCCCGGAATAAAAGTGTTTTTACTTTTCTTTCCGCTTTCAGAATAGCAGTATCTGTGATAGTTATCAACACAAAGGCGGAAAACAAGGCATAAGCCGTTGTAATATTCTTTTGCCAGCTCCTGATTTTTAAGCAGTGATGAAATTGTGTAGCAAGACTGTTTTACTGGAATAACAGTATCTTCTTTTATATTCCATACGGAAAGGAGACCGTCACAGGGAGCACATAAATGAGAGGCTTCCATATCAAAGCTTCTGAAACCGTCTTTTATTTTTCTTCTGAAGAATTCATTAAAGCTTTTAATGCCCTCTGTCTGATATTCTTCAAGCTGAATATTGTTTTTCCTTACAAAGCCTGCTATCAGAAAAGAAGAAAAGGAAGAATCAAGAAATGCTCCACAGATTTTTGAGAGAGGGCGTGAAGCAAGAAGTTTTAAAAAAAATCTTCCAGGTATAGTTTTATACAGAAAAGTAAGAGAATCCATTACTGTCGTTTCATTACAATGAAAATCCAGGCTAGGGTAGCCGCTTCAACAACGCCTATGGCAATCATGATCAGAACGCCTTTTGTTGACGGTTTTTTAATCTGAATTCTTGAAACAAAAAGGAAGCCGACAACAGCAAGAAAGATAAAATAGAGAATTGTTAGATCAGCCTTACAGAAAACATGAATCAAAAGAATAGTCGGAAATACAAGGGCCGCACTGGTAACAGGAAGTCCCAGATAAGTTTTGTTTACGCCACCGCCTTCGGTTTTCTGACGTTCTTCTTCAAGAACATTAAAGAAGGCCAGACGAATCATTGCTGCCAGGGCATAAAAAACCGCAACAAGAGTTAAAATAACTTTGATAACAATTGTTTTATCTGCAAGATGGAGGAACTTGAAATCAGGGAAAATTGAAAATTCTATACTACTGCGCAGCATGGCAATTCCAATACAGGCAGGAAGAACCCCAAAGGCTACTAAATCAGACAGGGAATCAATCTGAATTCCAAACTGTTTCATCTGCTCTGTGCGGTTCTTTTTTGTTCTTGCTACCTTTCCATCAAAAGCATCGCATAAACCGCAGAACATAAGGAAAAACATTCCAAGGTAAGGATGTCCTATATCATTAAGACAAAGCATAATTCCACTTGTTGCGGAAAGCATTGAAAGATATGTAAGAACAACAGTGTAGTCATAAAATCCAATCATTATATATCCTCTTTAAGGGCTGCGGCCCCTTTATGTTTATAATTATAACGAATAATTATATATCCTAATACTACTGTAAAAATACTTATAATACTACAGGTATAAAAAGAAATACCACGGCCGAGAATTGCAAGGGAATAAGCGCTTTCCTCTTCCAGAAGCATAGTATAGCCGAAATACATAAGGAATTCAGAAATTCCCAGGGCACCCGGAACTGGAATAAAGTTTGAACCCATCACGACATAAGTTTGAATCGCAAAAACAAGGAGTCCGTTTGTAAGCTTTCCATGAAGAGCATAATAACAGAAAACCGTAACAAGAATCTGTGAAGTTCTTTGCATAAGATTCAGAAGAAAGGTTTTTACAAGCAGCTTCTTTTTGCCTGCCAGAGTTACAACACATTCGTTATAGTTTTCCAGGATTTTATTAAGCTTTGAATTAAATTTTTCTGCCGCGTTTTTACAATGGAGACGCTTCAAAATGGAAATAAGTATTGTTCCTATTTTCACAAGAAGCTTCTGACGTTTCAGAAGAATTATGAAGAATAGGGTTAGCAGAAACATCATTAAAATTCCAATCAGAATAAGAATTTTGCAGGGTAGTTCAAAACTCAAAAAGATGTCCGGAAAGAAGATGAGTGAAAATAAGCCCAGTGTAATAATGGCAAGAGTATACATTGTAAGATTCAAAATCAGAGAAACCGTTACAGCAACTCCGGAGATTCCGTCTTTATGCATAAAAAAGGCGCTTGCGGGCTGCCCCCCTGTTGCAGATGGTGTAATGGAAGAAAAATAAATATCCGCAGATGCGTATAAAAAGCCCCGGCGTTTTTTTGCCGGATATCCCAGCGTGCGTAATATCAAAACCAGAGAACGACCCTCAAAGAATATAAAACCGAACATACATAAGGCGGCTGGAATAAGCCAGACGGGGGACGCTTCTTTTATATCAATCCAGAGTTCTTCAAAAGAAAGTCCACTGTTGTAAAAAAGGGCGTAGATTGTAAGTATGGAAAGGCAGAAGGTAATAAAAGCCCAGAAAACTTTCTTTTTCATAACATAATTATATCTAATTGTTAATAGATATAAAAGGGGGGGGATTTTTAACGTTATGGTTTTCAAAGGCTGAGTTTTGAAAATGTAAAAATGAGAAAATGTGACGATATTTGAAAATTTGACTACTTTTACATTCTGTGAGAATATATAATATATGGTACTTTATTATTCAGCAACAGGAAATACAGAATTTGCGGCAAAAGAAATTGCAAGACTTATTGATGATGAATGTTTGAATCTTCTTCAGAAAATTCAAAACGCAGATTATTCAGAGCTTTATTCAGACAAGCCCTTTATAATCTGTTGTCCGATTTATGTATGTGAAATCCCTGTCTTTGTAAAGCGGTTTTTGAAAAAAGTGAAGCTTGCGGGCAGCAGGGAAGTTTATTTTATCTTTACAAGCGGTGGTTACAGCGGTTGTGCAAGCATTTCAGGCCGATTATTATGCTTAAAGAAAGGCTTAAAATATAAAGGGTCAGAAGACATTTTTATGCCAAGAAATTATATTGCCAGCGATGCTTATCCTATGCAGGATGCGGCTACAGTCAGGAGCAAAATTGCAGATGCAAAAGAAAAGCTTACGAAGGCAGCCGAAGTTATAAAGGCCGGCGGAAAACTAAAGGCCAGACACGTATTCTTTTTTGAAGTTCTGATTGTAGAACCCTTTGAGCCGGTATGGAGAAAAATCGTTCTTACTTCAAAGGCTTTTTATACACTGGATTCCTGCATAGGCTGCGGAAAATGTGTAAAGCTTTGTCCTTTTAATAATATTACGCTTGCAGATAAAAAGCCGGTCTGGGGCAATAAGTGTACCCATTGTATGGCCTGTATTTCAAACTGTCCGAAAGAGTGTATTGAATACGGAAAAATTACACAGGGCAAAGACAGATATCTTTTTAAGAAGTGGGGGGAATAACCCGTCAATTGACTCCACGAAAAAAAAGTGCGCCTGCACTCTGTAGTGTGCTGCAAGAGGTTTGACCACTTGTCAGCATAGATACAGCCGCGTAGACGCACTTTTTTTATGTGAGCCGGATTACAGGTTATTATGCATTAACAAATTCTTTCTTCAAGAAGTCAAGGTCGAGCTCCGGATAAAGAACGTGTGCACCAAGCAGCTTGTTTACACGAGCGCGGGCTGCATTTACTGTATCATCAGAAATCTCAATCTTACCCTTAGCTGGCTTTCCTTCTTTTGTTACGCCAGGCTTTGTGTTCTTGAGAACGAAGTCGATGATGTCAGCAACTTCCTTCATGTCAGCTTCATTCATACCGAGAGTTGTAAGACCTGGAGTTCCGATACGAATACCAGATGTCCACCATGCACCGTTCTTGTCGTATGGAAGAGCGTTTGCGTTAGCAGTTACACCGCACTTGAAGAGGGCAGCTTCTGCCTGCTTTCCTGTAAGACCGTAAACAGTTACATCGCAGAGCATAAGGTGGTTGTCTGTTCCGCCTGTCTGAAGAGGAATGTTGTGAGACTTACAGCCTTCAGCAAGAGCCTGTGCATTCTTTACAACCTGCTGAGCCCAAGCCTGATAAGCTGGAGTGCGTGCCTCTTTGAAAGCAATTGCCTTAGCAGCCATGATGTGTCCGAGTGGACCACCGAGTACCATAGGACAACCCTTGTTTACATAATCAGCAAATTCTTTCTTGCAGAGAATCATAGCACCGCGAGGACCGCGGAGAGTTTTATGAGTTGTAGTAGTAACAATGTCAGCCCATTTTACTGGATCGTAGTCGCCTGTGAAAACTTTACCTGCAACGAGACCTGCGAAGTGAGCCATATCTACCATGAGAACTGCTCCGCACTTGTCTGCAATTTCGCGGAAGCGCTTGAAGTTGATTTTGCGTGGGTAAGCAGAGAAACCAGTGAGCAAGATGAGAGGCTTTACTTCCATAGCCTGCTTTTCGATTGCGTCGTAGTCGAGGAGGCCTGTTTCGCGGTCTACACCATATGGATGTGATTCAAACATACGTGCAGAAACGTTCATTCTATATCCATGAGTAAGGTGACCACCACAAGAGTAGTCGAGACCCATAAGCTTCTGGTTTCCGAACTTCTTGCGGAGAGCGTCGAACTGTTCGTCAGTCAAATCATTCAAGCTCTTTACACCAAGCTCTTCGAGAGTTGGAGTTTCAACCTTTGCACTCAAGATTGCCCAGTAAGCAACGAGGTTTGTATCAGCACCAGAGTGAGGCTGAACGTAAGCGTAGTCAGCACCAAAAAGAGCCTCAGCTTCGCGGGCTGCAGTGTTTTCAACAGCATCAATATTTACACAGCCGCCATAGTAGCGGTGCTCAGGATATCCTTCAGCGTATTTATCAGTAAGAAGGTTTCCCATAGCAGCCTGAACGTTGAGCGAACAGTAGTTTTCGCTGGCAACAAGCTTAAGGTGGCTTCTCTGA
>OCTW011487341.1_pt1 | contig 11804 bp, 10 predicted proteins | sample 1539671 | NCBI WGS metagenome assembly OCTW01 (sample SAMN02144230, study PRJEB22623) | gut metagenome | biome: sheep rumen | host: Ovis aries | place: New Zealand | reverse complement strand
GCGCTCATTGTTCACCGGATAGTATGCTTCCTCTCCCGGCTGCCAATCTGCCGGATATTCCTTCGTTACATAAGTAACCGGCTGCGTACCAAATTCAAAATGCTTATGCTCAATCACACGGGTATAGGGAACTTCTCGTTCCGTGTAGTTCATAACCGCTACGCCCTGATGATTGGTCTCTTCCAAGCGCTCCGTCTCAAAGCGCAAGCCGCGATATTCCAGCTGACCCAGCTTGTAATCAAAATAAGCATCCACGGGGCCGGTATAAACCACCTTTCGTGCAATGCCCTCATATTCAGCGCGGGATTCGTTATAGTCTACACTAGTACGCACCTCAATTCCATCAAGGAGAGCATCAATCAGCTTGTTATAGCCCCCAACCGGAATCCCTTGATAGCGGTCATTGAAATAGTTATTGTCAAAGGTATAACGCACCGGCAAACGCTTGATGATAAACGCCGGCAGTTCCGTACAGCTGCGGCCCCACTGCTTTTCCGTATAACCCTTTATAAGCTTCGTATAGATATCTGTCCCCACAAGCGAAATCGCCTGTTCTTCCAGATTCTGCGGTTCCCCTTTGATTGCCGTACGCTGTTCTGCAATCTTAGCCGCAGCCTCATCCGGTGTTACAATCCCCCAAAGCTTGGCAAAGGTATTCATATTAAACGGAAGATTGTATAGTTCGCCCTTATAATTAGCCACCGGCGAATTCACATAATTATTGAACTCCACAAACTGATTCACATACTCCCATACATCCTTATAAGATGTATGAAAAATATGGGCACCATATTTGTGCACATTGATGCCAGCTTTTTCCTCACAGTAGATATTACCGCCAACATGGTCACGGCGCTCAATCACCAGCACAGATTTGCCAGCCTTTTTCGCTTCGTGAGCGAATACAGCACCAAACAAACCACTACCAACAATTAAATAATCATACATAAATCATACCCCCAAAAAGTATATTAATTATTATTACACCGAGACATTTCTATTGAATATAATACTATAGCTCATATCATCATAAATCAAATAATTTTATCGTCTATAAAAAACACAATATAAAAGCTCACATTTTCGTGATAAACATACTCCAAACGATACCCATAAAAACTTAAAAAATATAATCATTATATATATAATATAGACATTAACATCATATGCTTTACACAATTTTATCAAACCTCGCCAAGGCACTAAATCTAACTCAATTATATGAAAGGCTAGAATAACAATACTATTTACACCATACCAACTCATAATCTTACCTATTTTCGTATGTTCTACTTTTTTACAAAGAAAGAGTATCAAATAAGATATAGATAACGCTCCTGGAATGGAAATGAATACATTTCCAAAATTACATTCAACCATATAAAGTGCTGTAAAATTATATATTGATATTAACGAAACAATAAAAAGTACTATTAATATATCTATAGGTGCTTTCTTATATAATATATTATATTTTCGTGCTAGCCAGCCAATATACACAAACAAACATGCCGCCATTCCTGCCTGAATATCTATTGGCAACCATACGATTTTTGCTGTATAACATGCTGTAAAAAACAAACCTGCAACCAACAAAGAAGCAATAAATATATTTGATATAAATTGAACAATGATTCGGACTAATAACGTAGCCCAAAACAAAGCCCATAAAAACCATAACGCACCTATGAATATCGGATAATTATCTGGCAAGATTGTATTGAATGACGGCACGCCAGCACCATACAACATACCACCGATCCATTTTATAACATTATCTTCTACAGATTTTCCTAAAATTAGGCTAACTATAATCGATAGCAATATAATACATATTGACGTAAAATAATATGGAATCAATAAAGACTTCACTTTACCTTTTAGATAAATAAAAAAAGGTCGATTAACTGACAGGAAATAACCGCTTATCAAAAAAACAACGGCATATGAAAACTACAAACTACTCTAGTTATTTCTTCCAATTCCAAATGACCAAGTATTACACAAATTATTGCTATTCCTTTTGCAATATCAATACTATTATCTCGACTCTTATTAACAAAATCTTCATTCATATCATCTAGACTCCACAAATATTACATTTCTTATACATATTTTACAATTAGCTTCTTTTTAGTAGTATATTCTCTCTAAATCAGAAATATGTTCATCAAATGTAGGAAAATGTCTCTTCTTTTTCCAAAACTCTTTCAATAATAATCTATTATTAAATATTTTTATTATACACTTAGTTAATTGGTCAACATTTCCTGCTTCAAAAACAAATCTTGCATCTTTGTCAAACAGCTCCTTGGCTCCACCTAAATTACTGGTGATAATAGGAACACCATTCGCAATTTGCTCTATAGCTACTTGAGGAAGATTATCCTCCCACAATACTGGCACAACACCCAAATGCATATTTTCTAATAATCGTTTTTGTGTTTGCAGCGTGTAGCCATTAACTAATTCAACAGAAGAAAATTTATGTTCTAGTTTTTTTATTCTTCTCAATGTATTTATTTGTCTAACCCCATACTTTGCGACAATACGAAGATGTATCTTAGAAGAAATACTATCAGGAATTTGTTCAACAGAATCCAAAAATGAATAAAAGCCTTTCACCTTCGACATATATCCCATATAAAGTAAACCAAACGGCAAAGCATGTATATCTGCATTACTAAAATCCACTTGATTTTCAGCAACCTTTGTACCAATATACATAATTCTTACCTTATTCTTATTTACACCATTATTGATATAGATTTCTGCCACTCTTTCTGATACTGCTAACATTTCATCCATAAATTCATTAATTGCTTTTAGGGTTTCAGATGTAAACTTATCAAACAGTGTGACATCTCTTTTATCTCTAAATAACCTATCTTTTTGTTTTAAGTATTTTTTTAATATTCTCAGTTGAAAAGTTGACTCCTTTTTACGGATATAAATTTCATCATTATAATTTAATGAATCATAGCAACGCAAGCATTCATTCGATGTGTGCGATTCACAATTAAAATCACCATTTTTTGTATGTTTCCATAAGTCCACTCTACTACAAAAAGGAAAATAATTATGCAACGAATAAATAAATCTTATATGATTAAATTCCTTTTTTAATCCTATAACAGAAAGAGATAGTCCCTCTATATTATTGAAGTGAATTATGTTCGGATTGATCTCCCGTATGAATTCTGCAATTAACTTGGATAAAGATTTATCATATAAATATTTTTCCAAGTTAATTATCGACTGACGAACAGGAGCAATAACCGGAGAATTAACAATTTCATAAGTAATTATATTATCATCTAATTTATTATCGTAGCGCACAATTTTTAATTCATTTGAATCATCATATGTCAACCCAGAATTTAAGTAATATACTTTATACCCTCTTTTTATTAAGCTCAATGCTAATTGCTTTTGATAAACATTCACCCCACCACCGATGTTCTCGTCAATATGTGTCCAATTATAAAATAGAATTTTCAATTATTTTTCCTCCTCGCTAAAAAAACTTTACTTTTTTTGATAATAATCATTGCGAATTCATCCTTAAAATAAATCAACAAGCTAATATATACAAAAATTCCAACAGAAAGTGCAATACATGAACTCATAAATGAAGGCAATAATATTTCAGATAAAAAAGTCAACACTATAGTCGTTACAATTATTGCCGGACAATAATACCTTATAAGAGAAAAAATTTTCCTTACTTCAAACACATCACGTATTAAGTAAAACTGAAAAAACGTCACTGTTATTTCCGCAATTAAAGAAGAATATACTGCCCCTATCGAATAGAATTTAGGAATAAACACAGCATTTAACGACACATTAACTAAAAGTCCTAAAACCACACTATATGTTAATTTTTTTTCTTGCTTAGTAGGAATCAAATACTGACGACCTGTTATTCCACTAAAACCTATTATAATTATTAAAGGTGATAAAAATTGTAGCAATATTATTGTTTTTTCGAAACCGCGTCCCAAAAAACATGGTATAAAAAGTGGTGAAATAAAAATTATAAGTAAAACCAAAGGCAGGCCTACCGCCCAAACAAACTTATAACATTTCATAATAGTATTCTTTATCAATATTAAATCCTTATTTTCATAAGCATAAGCAACTCTAGACATAAAAACAACTCCTAATGACCCTATTATCATTTGAGCCATTCTAATACATTTTGTTGCCTGCTCATAAAAACCATTTTCAGCCAAAGATAAAGAATATAAACCAATCATTGTTTTATCTAACACCATATATATTTGAATAGCAATTTGTGGAAGAAATAATTGAATGATTATCTTATAATTTCTAAATGGATTAATTTTTTTTATTGGTACCTTAACTATATATTTAGGTAAGAAACAGCAAACCAGCCCCCCGCCTATTAAAGCAGCTGAACTATTAATCATGATATATATCCATAAATCCGCTTCTTTTTTTACGAATATAAACAACAACACTATACTTATAAAACGTATAATAATATTACGAATTACAATTTTTTCAAAATCTTCCAACCCCTGAAAAAACCAGGATACATCAAACAATAGTGCTATAATATTAATTGATTGAATAATCAATATAATGTTATTTAATCCAGAATTACGCACAATTATAAAATAGTACAAAATAAAACTCAAAAAAACAGTTACGCATCGAAAAATTGACACTTCATACAAAATTCTACTTTGTGCATATCTATCACCTTGATGATAAGCTATTTCTCGTTGTCCATAATCTGATAATCCTAAAGCAGCTAGCAATACGAAATAAGTTACAATAGATGTTGTATAGCTATACATTCCTATGCCATCTGCCCCTAACACACGTGAAATATATGGCATAGTTACCAATGGTGTCAACAGTATAATCAGTTGATAGCTTAAATTATATAAGTAATTTTTTAAAATACTTTTACGCATAACTCTCTATCCAACAAACAATAAATTATAGCGATAATTATTACCTAATGTCACTTTAAATATAATTATTTTCTCTACATTTCGACGGTATTAACATCCCTAATAATAACCAACAAGTGTTATAATGTAATTGTAATATTAAATCATCAATAATTCCATGAATAGCCAAAGACGAAAAAATAATCATTAATATTATTTCATTTTTTTTAGATAATTTTATCATCAAATTTATAAGCACTAACATCAACAATGCAGAAACAACAATGCCATATTCAAGCATAAAATGTATATACGCACAATCAACATAATTATATACACCTTCTGCTTTTATGCCATTTTCATCTAAACTATTTCCGACCCATTTTATATTTTCTCCAAACACTGGCCATCCATAATTATGAATTGCATCTTGTCCCAATTCCAATCGACCTTCAAGAATAAAGTTGATTAAATACTGATATACATCTGTAGGATCATAATTCATCGTTACGTAAAAAGAAAACACGCAAGCTATTAGTGTTGAAAATATCATTATATTTTTCACTATCTTTGTATAAATAATTTTTTTCATTTTGCTTTTAAGCATCATCAACGAAAAAATTCTCATAAGTACTATCAAATACACTAATCTAGAATTTGTATATTCAAACAATAGTTGATTTATAATAAATAAAAGTATTATTTCCATCCATGTATAAACATCTTTTCTTTTAGCTATCCACAAACATGTAATATTCGACCAAATAGAAACTGGAAACAACATATATACAAATCCTAAATATTGACGTTCTCTCCCCTCAATATAATCTATATATATCTCATTATATATCACACCATTTAACGCACAAAAAGTCACAACACAAAGTATAAATACACTTATAATCAATGAAATATTTATGACTTTTCCTATATTAATATTTCTTGCCGAAAAAATAAAAAACATAAAAGCCAATAACATCCAATGGGAAGAAAATATGTACACTAATATTCCTAGAGTTGTCATTCCTATCGCTGTAACACTTGATTTTAAATTAAAATCAATATATATAAATTCTTTAAAACAAAGTAACAACAAACAAAACACAAGTAAAAAAGTATAATATCTACCTGTGAACATCAAAGGAAAAAAAGATTGATTCCATAATGTAACAAAAAGATATATTCCCCATGATACAATATAAATATTATCATTTATTTCTTTTTTAGATATACGAGCAATCATACGTCATCACCTTCTTCTCCTCAGCATTACTTAGCAACAATAATATTTAACAACACATCTGCAATCATAATCAACCGATACAATACTTACATACATAACACACACAGATTTTTATGCTTCATTTGCTATAGAAATGGCTTTTTCAATCGCTTTCTTAGTATAATCCCCATTACATACACGTTTTTGTATAATAGATACTTTTTTTCTCATATCTGCATACTGTTCATCAGTTATTTTATTTATATTATCTTTTATTTCAAAAATACTATCTACAGCTATACCAACATTATTAGATAATACAAATTCAGCAATTGCTGATTTCTTCCATACAATAACAGGCAATCCTGACGCCATGTATAATGATAATTTATGTGGGTTATTATATTTCAAATATTCACCCGTATTTCCACTACATGTAAGCAATGAATCTCCATCCCATATCAAGCCAAATTTAGCATCTAATACATATGGAACTTGGTCTGGAGAATAACTCCCTTTATATGAAACATTTTCCCCTTCCATGTTTTCATTATATCCTGGCCCATACAAATTAACTCTTATACCAGCTTTGTTTATTTCATTCAAAAAGATACTTTTAGCAAGATTACCTGCAAAAGCTACATCTGCTTCCATTTGTTTTTTCGTTGGCAACTCATCAAGCAGGTAATCAAAAATTTCTAACTCAACCATAGGAACATGTACACCTAGATGAGTCAATTTTTCTTTCATCTTTTTATTATGTACTATAATCGCACAAGCTCTATTTAATAAACATATCTCATCACCAATTTTATTTTTACCTAAAGCACGTAGCGAATCAACATCATGTAGCAACAAAACAGTTTTATTATTTTTTACATAATTCCCCAGTGCATATTTCATAAAAGGATTAAAATAGAATGGATATTGAAGCAATGTTATCCCAGATCTTTTTTTCATAATTAATAAAATTTTATATATTTTTTCAGGTGATAATATATATTTAATTTTATCGATAACAGAGAAAAACATTTCTTCATATAACGTTTCAGTACATTTCAACTTTATATTTCTACATATATCATTTATATCCATTCTTGCTTTATTACCCGCATGGTTGTTTTTCATCGGAAGAAATTCTATAAAGCATGCCATCTATTATACCTCCAATCAATAACTAATTCATTCATACAGTTCAGCTAAATAGTTTGCAGTCAACTGTATATCATAACCTTTTCTACGTACTATTTCAGTTACATCTTTTTTTTCTACAGAAGGAACTTCCATTATCTTACTAGCCCATATGTAATCCAATTCATCAATTGATACCGTTTGATAAAATGGAATCAGCTTGGTTTCATCTGACAATGCATTAGAACATATACATCTTACTCCTGCTGCTTGCGCCTCAACTGCAGAAATAACCAATCCCTCAAATCTGGAAGTTAAAACAAACACGTCCATTACCTGATACATATCAGCAACGTTATCTGTATTACCATAAAAAATTATATTATTTTCTATACACCACTCTTTGGCCTGTTGTTTAATACTTTCCATTAATGGACCTGTGCCAATCCAAAGCAGGACATAGTTGCTGTCCTTTTTTAACACTTCCCGGAATACCGCTAAAAGCTTCTCAGGATATTTTTGAAAAGAGAATCTAGCTACTGTTCCTACGACTTTATATCCAGGTTTTATTCCTAATTTTTTTCTCATCTCTTGCTGTTTTTGTGGATTATAGCGAAATTTATCTAACAAGATTCCATTCGTAACAATCCGTACACGCGACTGGACATTATTTGTATACATCCATTGTGCTGCAAGACGCGAACAAGCTAATTTAGAAAATTCTGTCCTTGATAAAATTGGTTTTGCAACTGATTGCAAAACTCGTTTTAACCAGCGATATCTGCCCTCTACACCAGTTGAATGAGAATGCACGATAATACTTTTTACACCAGCGGTTTTCCCCACAATACCATATAGTAAAAGTTTATAAGCAACATCTGAATGAATATGCATAACACTATATTGTCGCTCTTTGAGTAACTTATAAAATTTTCGACATGTATTCAACTGCTTAAAGAAGAAATTCCCCGTTGCTTGACATTCGTACACTTCTCCGCCATATGCTCGTATATCTTCCTTGTGTTTTTCCTTTTCGAATGATTCAAATGCTGCTATATCCAAAATATACTTATCATGGTCTATACTTCGCATCAAATTCATAACAAAAGTGAACACACCGCCATAGCCTTTATCGTCAACATTTACTTCTAAGACACGTTTCATAAATCATTTCCCTACTTATCTGTTCCATGCATTTTACGGCCATTGTTTATCACACTCTTTACACCTTGCAGGTGCTGCATTGCCATATAGGATGCTATTCGATAGACTAAAAATATCATTGATAACCCAATAGATTCCACAGGTAAAAACCGCTGGTATATCAACACACCAATAATAATATTTATAACCATATAATATTTTATGCGAAATACATCCACGTTTCGTGTTACTCTAATCCATGATACATACTGTTTTTTTGAAGCATATTCAATCGTCCTCACAAGTACGATAACAAAAAAAACGATAATACCAGCCTGCAACATTTCACTCTGTTCTAAAAATACAGAAATTGGTATCATATATTTAAGAAAAACTTCCAAAGTCATTGTTACTATATTAATAATTCCTCTATAAAAGTTATGGATAGTATATACACTCAGCAACAATAGCATCAAGGTAATATATAAGCTGATATTTTGCGAATATAAGTTAAGCAAATACCAGCTCCCCAACGTACCGACCACCAAACGAATGGTAATAAGATTTTCTAAATGATGCAATATCTCAGTGAAAAACGGTTCTGGAATACGTATTGTTGGTTTCTCCTCAAATCGCACACATACAGCTTCATTAAAAATATAACCACACTCATAAAAACAAAACATTGTAAAAAAAGCTAAACACCAATAGAAAAAAAACTTTATATCCCAATCGCCAAACATAGCCACTACATACAAACTAGGAAATGCATCTATAATAAAAAAGGATATGATATTTATGATATTTATGTAGCGTGTAGCGAATGTCCAACGTAGTGGTATATAATAATCAATCCACCTATTTTTACATTTCATTTTTATCTAATTCCTCAATAAAACTATATTTTTTACAAGTCACTTTATCACGAAAAAATTTGCGTTTTCGTGGCAAACAAGTTATTACCGCTTCATCGGCAATATTTATTAAATCTAAATCAGTAACATTATCTGTACAAACGAACAACTCCTTATATTCATATCTTGCCATCAATGCTTCCGATTTTTTCCCCACCTCTGCTTTTATCCAATCAACATCCAAATCACTTGCCGCTTTACTTAATAGTTCTAATGGAGCATTTGACAGAATAATCATGTGATAACCAGCTTGTCTTTTTAACATAAATAATTTCTTAACTTCATGGCGATATGGCAGTGTAAAACTACATTTATTCTTTAGAGGTATTCTATTATAGAAATAGTATGCTATTTTTAGATGTATAATCGGAAATAATTTCCCTAGGATACGCGCTAATATAGACGTAAATATTTTTGTCTGATAATACTGATTTAGAATAGCAAAATGTGAATTCCCATGGTAAAGAGTATCATCTAAATCAAAAACAGCTATTTTATTTTCTTTCATTTATTCTCCTAAAAAATTAATACTCTTTTCTATAAGCGATTATCCCATACCCTAAAGAACTTACACATCCTACCAAAAAGCCAATTACTACCATTACTTTTGTCTTAGGCCAAACCGGCTTTTCCTCAAACGGCAAATTCGCTGGATCCACAATCTGAATATCCATGGAATCCATCGCCTGCTGAATCTTATTCTGCTCAAAACGCTTTACAAGGTCGGTATAAATTCCTTCCTTGATCGACGTCTCCCTCTGAAGATTCATATATTTCAATACCTCCTGCGGAAAGTTTTCCAGTTTCTTTTCTTCATCAGCACGACGCTTGGCTACGGCTTCTTCACTGGCTTTAGCTACTGCAATAGCTACCTGTGCACTAATTTGTTCCTGTACCAAACCTGCTTGGGTGGGATTCATGGTTGTATATTTAGATTCAACGATGGTATTTACTTCATTATTCAAGCTCTGCTGTAATTGTGCGAGTTGTTCATTCGCTTTAATTACTGCGGGATTTTCATCAGTATAATCCTGTCGGAGCGTTACAATTTCCAGCTGTTTGCCTACTATCTGGTCACGCAGTCCCATGACCGTTTTATTATCATTAATATTAAACTGTAAGCTGCTGGCTTTAATATCGCCGAGTTTTCCTGCTACACTGTCCGCTTTAGCCTGATTTGCTTTTTGTTCTACTTCCATTTTGGCAATAGCATCATCAAAGGCGAGCATTTTATCAACCGCAACTTTTGCTTGCTCATCTGGGCTGTAGACTTTATGTTCCTGCTGATAGGTAGCAAATTTCTGACGAGCTTCTTCGGCTTCTTTTTTTGCCTCCTGAATGCGTCCATCAAGGAACTGTACCAACAAGCTCTGTGTTTCCTTGTTCATTTTGGTCATCAGCACGAGGAAATTATCGACTACATGCTGCGATATCATTTGAGCTTCTTCCGGAGTTTTACCTTTAGCCGTTACCTTGATTAGATTTGTCTGCTTTGTATTTTCAATCTGCAGGTTTTTCTTGGCAAATTTTTCCGGAGTAAGGAATTCCTTTTCATCTTCATCCCATTCAAGTTCGTCAATTATTGGCTGTAAGACCGTATTGGTTTTCATCAATTCTGCATAGGACATCGTCGGAGATGTCATTGATGAGCCCAACCCCAAAGCAGCAGCCGCTGCAGCAGCACCGCTAACGCCTGCGCCAGTCACACGAGTCTGTACTGTTGTCGTTGATTCATAGGTTGGCGGCCAGACCAATGCTGCCACCAAGGATAATGCCGTACAGCCGCCAATAATTGCTCCGCAGATTTTTTTGCGGTCTTTCATGATTTGCCAGAGTTTGCCAATATCTATCTGTTCTTCTTTTTCCACAGGTTTCATCTCCCCAAGTTCTTCATTGTTCACGCACGGCACAAGCCAATCTTCCTGGCCAGGAAATTGCCACCTTTTTTCAGCCAGTTTTGTTTTTCCATAAAAGACACGTTCTGTTCACGGTAATCTAGCTGATTCTTCTCCAGCCAGATATCGAGCATCAGTTCGCTGACGAAACCGTAAATGCGGGCTTCATAAGCTGAATAAGTGCTTATATCCACGTTTTTCTCTATTTCCGCTAATATTGCAAACATCCATTCACAGTACGTATCATAATGCCTCTTATCCATAACAAACATATTGAACATGTGTGCCCATGTACGGTTCATTACTTTTTCCATAGCTGGCACATAATCCGGATATTGTTCATGGATAATCCGTTCTAATTCTTCCAGTCCGGCCGCTTTGTGAGCATGCAGATAATGGGATTTATTAGACTCAATGTAATATTTGCGTTTTTTCGCAACCACTATCGGTGTTTTTTGTAATATCTTTTCCCATTCTTTCTCGGTTATGATTTGCGCTTTTTTCTTTTCCACGCTTCGCGCTTCTTTGCGTGTGAAGTAACGGCGATAGTGTACAAGACCGACAAAATCTG
>OCTW011455498.1_pt1 | contig 11804 bp, 9 predicted proteins | sample 1539671 | NCBI WGS metagenome assembly OCTW01 (sample SAMN02144230, study PRJEB22623) | gut metagenome | biome: sheep rumen | host: Ovis aries | place: New Zealand | reverse complement strand
CCCCTGCCGCGACAGGGCTGCGGCCTTTGCGGCAAACGGCCTGACCGACCCGCTGATAACACTTACAGATCACAAAGGAGGATCGACATGACAGGAAGAACCGACGCCGAAACAGACGGCATCACGCTGCTTGGAAAGTCAGGCACCGCTTACAGCACGGATTATTGTCCCGAGGTGCTCGAGACCTTTCCGAACAAGCACGCCGACAGGGATTATTTTGTAAAATTCAACTGCCCCGAGTTCACCTCACTCTGCCCGATCACGGGACAGCCCGATTTTGCAACTATCTATATCTCATACGTTCCCGACGAGCGCATGGTGGAAAGCAAATCGCTGAAGCTTTATCTCTTCTCGTTCCGCGACCACGGCGACTTTCACGAGGACTGCGTGAACATAATAATGAACGACCTGATAAAGCTCATGGAGCCCAGATACATCGAGGTCTGGGGGAAGTTCCTGCCACGCGGCGGCATCTCGATCGACCCCTACTGCAACTACGGCAGACCCGGGACAAAGTGGGAGCAGGTCGCCTGGGAGCGCCTCACCCAGCACGATCTTTATCCCGAGAGGGTGAATAACAGGTAAAGGCTGCCCCGAGCACCCTGCACAAATCCGCACACCGTTTTTTGTGATTCCTTCCAAGGTTTTTGTTATTATATTGAAATTATTTTGCTGCGATTGACTTCTATTGTAAAATATGCTATTATATAACAGTAATAAACCACACAGGAGGTAATACTATGACTATAACAAATTCTGTTAAACGCTTTGCAGCGGCGGCTCTGGCTGTCATTATGGTGGCAGGTGCGGCGCCTGCGGCTCTCGGCGGCGGCGTGAAGCTGTTTGATACGGCGATAGTGGCGAGCGCGGACAGCAGTACAATAACTGTTGTATCGACCGCCGATGAACTGTCTGCCGCTTTGAATGACAGCTCCGTTTCGTTTATTCGGTTCGCCGATGATATTGCCATTGACTATATCATATATTTCAACAGAGATCTGACAATAGACCTTAACGGTTTTACCTTGTCCTATTCACAATCGCAGTGGATAGAGTTCCCTGGTGACTGTAAAGTAACGATTCAGAACGGTACGATAAGCAACGCAAAGGGTAGAGGCTATTTTTACGGTGGTGCTAACGTTAATCTGACATTGAAGGATCTTAATCTGTATTCAACGTCAAGTGGTGTTTATATTTATAATAGAGCAAGCAGTGTCACAGTGGATAATGTATATTATAATTCAGTGAATGGCTATTCTTTTGTATGGCAGGATAACATGGCCACGGTAAACGGCACTACGAGGGATACACCTGTCACGACCTTTACCAGAACAGTGGTCAAAGCTCAGCTTGACAAGACTGAAATGGAGCTGACCTATGGCGAGAGCGATACTGTATCGGTAACTTTGATCCCAACTGATGCCGAGAACAAGCGTCTTACTGTTCTGGTCGGTGACACCGATATTGCTGATTATGAGTTTGATCAGAACGATCCCAATGGGATTATTGTAACAGGCAAGAAGGTCGGGACAACGACTATAACATTTACCGGTGACAACTGGACAGATACGACCGATGATGACGTATCTGCCGTACTGACCGTGACCGTAAACAAGGCTGACAGCACCGTTACCACAGCCCCCACAGCCAACGAGCTGACCTACAACGGCAACGGACAGGATCTTGTGACCGCAGGCAAGGCTGAGGGCGGCACGCTGGTATATGCTCTCGGCGAGAGCGCAGACACCGCACCCGAGGCCGACGCATTCTTCGAGAATATCCCGGGCGGCACCGACCCCGGCACATACTACGTCTGGTACAAGGTCATCGGCGACGCGAACCACAACGACACCAAGCCTGTCTGCGTTGAAGTATCTATCGCGGATAAAAAGATCGACATCTCCGAAGGCACCGTGACCGTTGACACCGAGAAGAAGACCGTTACCGTAAAGGCCGACGGCGAGACAGTTCCCGAGAGCGAGTACCATGTTATCTACTTCACCTACGAAGAGATCGAGGGCGGCGAGTCCCTTACAAGAGTCGGCACTGATTTCCCGACCGAGCCCGGCACCTACATCGCAGGCATTGTTGCAAACGAGGACAGCACGCTCTACATCGGCGAGAACAGGAGCGAACCCTTCACGATAAAAGCCCCCGAGGAATCAAGTGAGGACGAATCCACACCGGAGGAGAGCAAGCCCGAAAGCACCCCCGAGGAGTCCAAGCCCGACAGCACCCCGGCACCTGCTCCCGTAGACCAGAATCAGGGCACCAACCCTGCAACGGGAGCCGCCGCAGGCATGGGTCTTGCAGCACTTGCCGCCGCAGCAGCAGTCGTTATAAAGAAGAAAAACAAGTAAACAAAGCTTGAAGATCAGGCCGTCCGCAAGGGCGGCTTGTTTTTTTGCCCGGCTTTGTTATTTTCCAAACAATTATTGACAACCTCGGAATTATGTGATATTATATAATTGGTTTAATATCTATAATCATTTGGAAGGAGAATGGTAAAATGGCAATGAGAATTTTCAAACGTGCGGCTGCCGGCGCTTCCGCGGCGGCTGTAGCACTTAGCCTTATCATACCCGTTGGCGCTTCCGCAGAGGAAGAAAACACCGTCACCCTGCACTACGACGGCTTTGCCGACGGCTCGCTGTCGCTTGAGATCGACGACGGCCAGAGCCTTAGCAACACTGTCACCGGCACCTCATATAACAACAGCAAAGCTATCCTTTATCCTGCCCCGAAGAACGGCAAGGCGATCATCGGCTGGAAGGAGAAGGACAGCAGCGATGCCTTTAACATCTACGGCGCTGTTACAAAGAGCCTTGACCTTTACCCCATACTGGCAGATACCGTTGAAGCGGACACTATCGCCGTGACCGCCGATACGGTCGCTCTCCCGACGGTCGGCGCAGACGTTCCCGAAAGCGTTAAGGACAGTATCACCGTTCCCGACGGCTTCACCGTGGTTGACGCCTACTACGAGACCGATGACTCCGCCTTTGCGGACAACAGCGTTTATTATCTCCGCGTCGAGGTAATGCCCTCGGACGGAAAGGCCTTTGATTACACCTACAACATTCAGGACAAGGCGGTGTTCTCTGTCGGCGGAGCCACCCTGAACGGCGAAAAGGCCGCCACCTCCTGGGACACAGCCGTTGACGGAAAGGAAAGCGTGACGATCACACTTCCGATCACGCTCGGCGACCCCGAGACCGTAAAGCTCACCCTGCACTACAACGGCCACGGCGGTGTCGAGGACAAGACGCTCGACGTTGTAAAGGGCGATCCGCAGTCGGCAGCAATGCAGCTCGATCAGGCCGCAGGCGAGCTTTCTCCCTCGGATGACGACTACGCCTTTGTCGGCTGGTTCAATGATGCCGCACTCACCGACCTGGAGAGCTACAGCTCTTATTATCTGACCGTCAGCAAGGATACCGACCTTTACGCCAAGTGGGCAAAGGTCATCACGGAGCTCGAGCTCACGGTGGAAACGCCCCTCTGCGGAGAGGTCGTTGAGCCCGCAGACGGCAAGGAGCTTCCCGAGACCATAGATTATCTGACCGCAGGCACCGCTGATGTCAATGATCTTGAGGACGGGAACGGCGAACACATAACCGTCACCAACGAGCCGCAGGTAACGGCCAATATCGAGGGCGTTGATGTTTCAGGCACCTGGATCACCACCGAGACCCCGATACAGCAGGTAGAAGCCGGCACCCATGTGGAGCTGTTCCTCGGAACGATCTACGGCGAGAACGACTACACCTTCGTGCTCAACGTTGAGACCGACGAAGAGGGCGAGGCGCCCTACTTTGCAAAGGATCTTAAAGTCACGATCAACGGCGAGCCCGTCGGCAGAGGCGCCGCAGCAGAGGCGGCGGCAGGCCTTGACTTTCTTGCAAGACCCTCCACAAAGGCCGGGATAGTTTCAAATGCCAATATGCTCAAAAGGGGCGGCAACAGCTTCACCGTGATAGGCATGATAACCGCCGACCACGTCTGGGACGACGGCGTTATCACAACTCCCGCAGGCTGTGAAGAGGAAGGCGTAAGGACCTACACCTGCCGCAGCAAGGACGCTTCCTACACCGACGAGATCGACGCCTACGGCCACAAGTGGCTGGACTGGGAGGTAGTAAAGCCTGCCACCGCCACCGAGGACGGCCTTGAGATGCGCAGATGCTCCAACGACGGCGAGCACACCGAGACAAGGATCATACCTGCAACGGGAGAGACCGTAACACCCCCAGAGAGCAGCGGCGAGACCCCTGCTCCCACCGACAGCACTGCACCCTCGGGCGGAAATGCCGCGCCCTCCGGCACAGGCACTACGGCGCCTGCAACAGGCGGCGGTGCAGCAGCTCCTCTGGCAGCCGCAGCCTTGTCAGCACTGGCGGTCGTTATCATACGCAAAAAGAAATAAGAGAGCTCATCAGCCGTCCGCAGAAAGCGGGCGGCTTTTTTTCGCCCTATTCTCGGCCGACTGTGTATGCATTAATAATTCGGAAACAAAATAGATTGGTCATATTGTACAAAGCTCAAATAAAAATAATATGAATTGTGTCATAATTTCTCTGCGGCTGGTCATAAATGTTATGAATTTATTGACAATTTATTGTGTCAGCGATATAATTATAATGTATGATAATACCCGAACGGCAAGAGTAAAGGAGGTCGATCCCGTGAGCTGGTCAAACCCCTCGCAGCAGGAAGCTCAGGAGGCTTATGATGCCGCCAAGCAGAAATATGACACCAGCGCCGAAGAGTACCTGAGGCTTTCAAAGCTGAAGGAGCAGTATTCCTCGGACGCATCATCGAGCTACAATAGCTACGCCGCCGACGACATGGCTCTTACCCGCCTGCGTCAGCTGGAATTCAAGCTTCAGCGGGTGCAGAGGTTCTTCGGCGAGGGCGAGAGCGGCATCGACTACAGCGTGATGCTCTCGCGGATAAGCGCTGCACAGGCCGCCAACGACTTTACGGCCTGCGTCTCCTGTGACGGCGCAACGCAGCCTCCGTTCGGCAGGGCATTTACTTCTCCATATATCCAAAACGACACCGACACCTCACGCGCAAAGCAGCTGGTGGAGGCCGAGCTTGCAAGAGTCAGGGAGAGGATCACCGAGCTCTCGAACCGTGCCAAGGCCTCGGCGGAGGCATACAACCGGATGAAAAGCATGGCAGGCTCGATCGACGACGAGATGGCGGAGCTTAAGAAGACAATGGACGGCTGCGCCTTCGATATGGAGCACTACAAGAAATATATCTGAACCTACAGCTGACGGCGCAGCGCCGTCTTCCGACACAGCTTTTGACCCCAACGACGAGTAAAGCAGGTGAGAACAAGTGCGACTGGAACTTTACGCAGGAAGCGGAAAAAAAGGCAAGAAAAGAGTTAATGCGTTCATCGACAGCTTCGGAGATGTGTCCAAGACCCACAAGAACATCGTGGACGCCTTTAAGTTCACAAAGAGCGAGCTGACAGAGATCGCCGCCGACCCCGAGAGCTCCACCTCCCAGATGCAGGAGGCCATCGACTGCCTCGACCACAGGGTGAAGAACACCGAGGAGCCCGTCAACGAAAAGATACAGGACGTCGGCCGCAGGTTCGCAAACTTTGTTGTAAACACGATCAACACCGACAGGACGGTGTACCAGACCATCGCGGCAAGGCAGGAGGTATTCTACAAGGATAATCCCTGGGCGGTCTACCACAAGCCGAAGCCGAAGAAGTGGTATCAAAAAATCAAGGATTTCTTTGTTGCTATCGGAAACGCCATCGTTGATGCCTGCAAGGCCATTGGCAAGGCGATAGTCAAGGCTTGGAAAGCGACCGTCGCATTCATCAAAAAGCATTACAAGGCTATAATCAAGATAGTTGCGGGTGCGGTCCTGATAGCGGGGCTGTTCGTCTTGTCTGTCGTCACGGGAGGTGCAGCGGCGCCGATATTCGGAGCTGCCGCACACGCCGCACTGACTGCTGCCCTGACGAGTACGGCCGCCACGGTCGTCACGGGCATAGCACAGGGCAAGTCGGCAGGAGAGATATTCGATTCGGCCGGAAGCGCCTTCTTCACGGGCGCTGTTACCGGCGCTCTTGCCGGAGCGGCAGGCTCGGCCGTGAGCGCCGTGATCGGTGCAACGGGCTCGGCAGTGCTCGGAAAGGCAGCCGAGATACTGGCGGAGGGCGCCGCAAAGTTCCTCGGCCAGATGATAATACAGGGTACTGACTACCTGCTGGAGCACGGAACTCTGGGCGGCTTCTTCTCGAACTTCTTTGACAAAACAGGCGCCGACATACTCGGCAGCATGGCAGGCAGTATGCTCGACCTTGCGGGCACCTTTATCATGGAGCAGCTGGGCGACCTGTACAGCGCCGCCGTGGATTACTTGTGCAACACCTCGCTCGGGCAGGCGGTCACGGATCTTTTCGACAACATCAAGGACTCTACGGAGTGGCTGTTCGGCGAGGGCGGTATCATCGGCTGGCTCGGGCTCGACAACCTGAGCGACCTCGGCATCGACAGCATCACCGACATAATAGACATCATCAAAGATCCCTCGTCGTTTGCCGAGGCTCTCGGCGAGAAGATTCTCGGAAACATACTTGACACGGACAACATCAAGGAGCTGCTCGGCAACGGCCTGTCATCGCTGGCAGATGCCATCGGCCTGACGGAGCTCTTTGAGAGCCTGAGCGCCGAGGACATCGCGGAGGCTCTCGGACTTGATTACGAGAAACTTAAAGAGCTGGGCGCCGCGATCGGTCTTGACAAGGTCGATCTTGAGAAGCTCGGAGAGGCCATCGGCATCAATAACGCAGACCTTGAAAAGCTTGGCGAAGCGATTGCTCAGGGCAACATCGGCAAGATTGCCGAGGCTCTTGGCATAAACGATCCCGACATCGCCAAGATAGGCGAGGCTCTTGGAATAGACCTGGGCGCCATAGGCGACCTTGGAACAGCCATTGCCAACGGCGACATCGCAAAGGTCTGCGAGATCGTGGGCGCCTCCGACCTTACAAAGCTGGGCGAGCTCATCGGCATCGACACCGGCGCCATCACCGAGCTTGCAAACGCAGTCGCCAGCGGCGACATATCAAAGATCGCAGGTGTTCTCGGGATAGATGCGGACATCGCGAAGATCGGCGATATGCTCGGCATTGACATGGGCGACGCAGGAAAGCTCATCACCGCCATCGCCGAGGGCGACATAAAGCAGATAGCAGACCTGATCGGGGTCGATGCGCAGCTGACGAAGATCGGCGAAGCCCTCGGAATAGACATAGGCGACGCCAAGAGCATGGTAGATGCTCTTACCAGCGGAGACATCTCCAAGGTGGCGCAGATACTGGGCGTTGATGCAGAGCTTAGCAAGATCGGTGAGGCGCTGGGCGTTGATGTCAGCGACCTGAGCAAGCTGGGCGACGCAATACAGAGCGGCGATATAAGCAAGATAGCGAATGTGCTCGGCATTGAGGCAGACATCAGCAAGATCGGCGATATGCTCGGCATAGACACGGGCGACCTCGGCAAGCTGGCGGACGCTGTTGCAAGCGGAGACATAAGCAAGATAGCCAACGTGCTCGGCGTTGAGGCAGATATCACAAAGATCGGCGAGATGCTGGGCGTTGACACCGGCGACCTCGGCAAGCTGGCAGATGCGATCGCTTCGGGCGACCTGAGCAAGATCGCTTCGGCGGCAGGCGTTGACATTCCCGACATCACAAAGCTTGGCGAAATGCTTGGCGTAGACACCGGAGAGCTCGGAAAGCTTGCGGACGCAGTTGCTTCGGGCGACCTGTCTAAGCTTGGCGGTATGCTCGGTATCGAGACTCCCGACCTGGCAAGGATCGGAGAGGCTCTCGGCATCGACACAGGCGATCTTTCAAAGCTTGGCTCGGCCATCGCAAACGGCGACCTTGCGAAGCTTGGAGAGGCAATGGGCATCGAGATGCCGAGCGTTTCGGCCATCGCGGACATTGCGGATCAGCTTGGTATACCCGACCTTTCGGGCATCACGGACGTCTCGGGCCTGCTGAGCAAGCTCGGTTCGGGCGCAGAGAGCCTGCTGGGCGGCACGATGAACAGCATCATCGACACTTCGGACGAAGCCTTCAACAGCCTGTGCTCCTCGGATTTTGCAACCGCCATCGGAGGCCAGCTGACATCGGTCTACGACATAAACGCTGCGCTTAACGAGCTCTTCGGCTCCTTCAGCACAGCAGGCATCGGAGATGCGCTGTCGGGCTTAGGCTTCGGGATATGAGATAAAAAGACTATTATATACATTATGAGGTGATCAGAATGGATATTGAGACCTACAAGGAAGCGATCGCAAACGCGGACATAGCGTTCTCGAACGAGAACTATGAGGGCGCGGCCAAGTGGTATGACAAGGCTCTTGCTTCGGCACCCAAGGACGTTTACGCCCTCTCGCGGGCAGGAGCGGCGCTGGTGGCCGAGGGCAAGTACAAGCAGGCTTATCCCTACTTCCAGAAGGCGATAGACGCTGAGCCCCAGAACGGCGACAACCTGTTCAACATGGCGAACGCCTATTTCTTTGAGGGCAACGTGAGCAAGGCGATGGAGTATTACACTCTCGCCTCCGTAAAGCCCTGCTCGCCCGACGTCAAGGCGAGGATATTCTACCAGCTTGCGCTGATGTGTACGATCAAGCAGGACTACAAGGCGGCGCTCGTGAACTATCAGAAATACGAGGACTTTGACAAGACAGGCGCAGCCTCGCTGGACATCGACGTGATCACCGAGAAGCTGCAGCTCTACGCAAGGCTCGAGGACTATGCAGGCGCCGACAAATGCGCGGTAAAGTGGATAGCGCTTGCACCCACGGAGCTGCGGGCTTACATGGCGCACTTCAACCTGCTGATGGCCGATGAGAAATACACCGAGGCAAACGAAGCGCTTGACGATGCGCTTAAATACGCGGTCACCGACGAGGCAGGGAAATTCGCAGTTGATGTTAGCCGCGCAAATCTTCTGGCTGCGGCAGCAGGCAGCGAGACCGACAAGGACGGCGACTTCGACCAAAAGGCCTACGACCTGCTGAGCAAGCTCATAGTCAGCCCCGAGGGCAGCCCTCACCAGAAGAACGAGCTTGTGCTCTCGCTGGCAGAGCTGTGCATAAAGCTTGACAAGCTGGACGAGGCGATAGATATGCTCAACCTTCTGGCTGAAAAGCCGGAGACGCCAGAGCCTCCCATCGTGCCGACCTCGGCGCCGCCTGCTCCTGCTGATATATCGGTCGATCCCGCAGAGATCGACGCTCTCCGCGAGCAGGATATGCAGCGGATGGACGCAATGATCTCCGAGGGAGCGATAGACGAGAGCATCGGCGAGCTTGCCGAAGTAAGCTACGACGAGAACGGCAGCCCCGTGAGGACATATCCGGAGGGGATCTTCGGCGAGGAGCTCCCCGAGGGCGTTGACCCCGTGAAGTTCGGTATGCCGACTCCCGAAAAGCTGATCGAGCTGGAGAACGAGGCGCGGATCGAGAAGGCATCGGAGTTCAACGCAAGGGTGAATTTCATGCTGCTCTCCTGCTACTCGGCGAAGAACGATTTTGAGAAGGCCCTGAGCTACGCAACCGCTGTGAAGAACGGCTCCCGCGACAGCTACTACTCCTTCTTCGGCAGGTACGCCGAGGCCTTTGCGACCTTGCAGCTCGCAAAGGAGGGCAAGGGCTTCACGATGCAGCAGGCCGAGGAGAAATACAACGCCGAGCTGCTCTTCTTCCGCACCGAGACAATGAAGCGGAACGAATCCTCTAACTACGCCCTGCTGTTCAGGGCGAGGATGTATGCCGAGCTTGGAAAGTACGATAAGGCTCTTGAACTGGCCGAGGTGCTGGACAACGAGGACAAGGCTGCAGTCGAGCAGTACGTTTCCGACTGCCGCAGCGACGCCGAGAAGGAATGAGATCGGGAGGTGACCCAACATGGCTGACAGCAACCCCGAGCTGAACGTAATGTTCGACCTGAAAAACGACATCATCATCGACGAGGAGGCCTTTGACAAGGCGACCGAAGAGCTTGAAGGGATCGTTGAGGATCTGCGTGCTCTCAAGACCGATGTTTACGAAATGCTGCAAACACTGAAGGCCGGGTTCGACACTCCTGCGGGCAGAAAGTTCTACAACGCCTGCTTCTACCATATCGTGTCGCCGATCGTTGCACAGATGATGGTCATCGAACAGATCGTCGGGAACCTTAAAACGGCCAAGAACGGCTATCAGAGCGTTTTTGCAGAGTACAAGTCGCTGATCGACAGCATGACAGACTGAACAAAGGAACAAGCCCGCAGCGGCGGGCAGGAATAAAACTTATTATTGAAAGGAGTATGGATCATGGCATCAATACTTACCAGCGCGATAATCGTCAACGCCAAGGCGAGCGTTACCACCTATCAGAATACGGCTCAGGGGCTGTATGACGAGCTCAAGGCCCTTATCGCCGGGCTTTCTGCCAACAACTTTATCGGCGACGCCTCAAGCGGCTTCAACGATTTCTTCCTGACGAAGGCGACTCCCGCCCTTGTAGACAACCTGCTCGCGCCCGAGGGTTCTCTTACCGCAGGCATCAACAATATGCTGGAAAGCATCAAGACCCAGCTGCTCGACACGGTCGATCCTCAGCTTGGTGAGGTCAACAGAGACCCCACCTCGGCAGCAAAGTAAGCAGAAAGGAGAATTGAGCTATGGCTGATATAGTTTACAGATTTACGGAAATGAGAGCGGCTGCCGCACAGATCGAGGACATCGCCGCAAGATACAAGACCGCCGCCGCAGCCTTCCAGAAGGACTTCGCCGACGCAGTAACTGGCTGGGAGGGCGCCAGCAAGGACAAAATGTCCGCCTTTATCACAGGCCCCGTCAACGAGTATATGGATTCCACAGTACCTTCTATAGTTATGGCGCTTTCCGCCCTGCTGAACGCGGATGCCGACCAGATGGAAAAAGCCGACCAGGCCATTGCCGACAATATCCCCGAAAGCCTGGTATAGCAAAACTCTGACACCCGGCCGCCGCCCTTGCTTATCTGCCGCGCCGCGTTCGGAGCGTGTTTGTACGATAATGCCTGACGGCTCAGGCGGCAGGACGGGATACTTCTGAGGAGGGAGCTTATGGAAGACGAGAGAGAGAAGCTCTACAACATGAACATGGAGAGAGCAAAGGCTCTGTTTGAATACGAGATGACCTCTGTTATGCTGGCTGTTGTTGAAGACACCGACGGCGCGAACAGGAGGGCTATCCGCTCAAGCGTCGAGATGGAGATCGGCGAGCCGAAGGTCGGCTACGAGGCCCCCGAGATCGAGCCGCAGGCGGCTGACTTTGATGCGCCCGAGGTTCGTGCTTTGCAGGCGGGATTTGAGCTGCCCGAGCAGTCCGTGAGCATCGAAGGCCTGCCCGAGACAGGCGAGACCAAGCCCTTTGAGGCGCCGACCCTTTCGGGAGAGATCTCTGCGGCCGAGGTCGCGGCTTCCCTGCCCGACACAGCGGGGCTTGAGGGCTTTAGTGCCGCAGGCCTGACCGCAGAGGCGGAGCTTCCGAAAGCGAAGATAGAGGTAACGGCAACGCCTGTCGGGATAGCGCCCATCGGGGAGCTGCCCGCAGCAGAGGTCGAGTCTCCCGAGCTGGAGCTGCCCGAGACAGGCGGCGGCTTTGGCTTTGATCTTGGCGAAGCACCGACGGTCAGCGCGGAGATCGACGCTCCCGAGGCCGAGATTGGCTTTTCGTTCGAGCTGCCGCAGGCAGAGGTCTCCGTCGGTGAGGTGGAGGTCGCC
>OCTW011589321.1_pt1 | contig 11809 bp, 13 predicted proteins | sample 1539671 | NCBI WGS metagenome assembly OCTW01 (sample SAMN02144230, study PRJEB22623) | gut metagenome | biome: sheep rumen | host: Ovis aries | place: New Zealand | reverse complement strand
AATGCTATCAAAGCCACCTATGACACCCGAAAAAGTCAGTATTTATGCGGCCTCCCGGGTTTGCCTTAATTATTCGTACTCAACCGTTGCCGGCGTGATGATGTTCTGTTTCTGATGGGTGCTGCTTTCCTAAGTCCTGGTAAAGAGTTCAACCAAGAAAAGCATTTATAAACTGTATTCCCCTGCATATTCCCAAGATAGGGATGTCTTTTTCAAGAGCCTGTCTAAGCAGTTCTTTTTCCATGCTATCCCTGACTGCGTTACAAACAACCGAATCATCAAGCTTCTCCTCTCCGTATAAGCCTGGTGATACATCATGTCCGCCTGTCATCATAATCCCATCCACTGTGTCAAGGAGTTGATTAATAGCGGCTTTATCTGCAGTCAATGGTAAAATTATCGGTATCCCTCCAGCTTCCGTTATTCCATCCATGTATCCTGGAAGCATCCACAGACTATCCTTTTCATCATCAAATAATGGAACAAGACCAATAATAGGTTTTTTCATAAGTTATCAAGTTCCTCCAGCCATGTATTCACGCAAGCATCAGATGGCATCCTAAGATCGCCTCTGGGCGAAACAGCCACAGAGCCGACTTTTGGTCCGTCTGGAAGGCAACTCCTCTTAAACTGCTGCGCAAAGAATCTTCTATAAAATGTCTTTTCCCATTTCAGAATAACGTCATCCGAATATTCACCGGTGAAAGCGTTTTTTGCCAATCTGTATATCTTGCCGGGACTTTGCGAAAGCCTTAGCATATGATAGAGGAAAAAGTCGTGAAGTTCGTACGGTCCGACTAAATCTTCAGTCTTCTGGGTGATTTCACCTCCATCTGGTGGCAATAACTCTGGCGATACAGGTGTATCTAAAATATCATATAAAGTTTCTCTGAGCTTTCTGTCATCAGTAGTATCTGCGTAGTACTGTACAAGATATCTAACCAGAGTCTTCGGTACTGAGGAATTCACCGCATACATCGACATATGGTCACCATTGTAAGTAGCCCATCCGAGCGCAAGCTCAGATAAATCCCCCGTACCAATTACTATGCCGTTTTCCTTATTGGCAATATCCATCAGAATCTGGGTCCTCTCGCGGGCCTGGCTGTTTTCATAGGTAACGTCATGAGCATTTTCATCATGACAAATATCAGCAAAATGCTGTTTAACAGCCTTACTTATATTAACTTCCATAAATGATGCACCTATCTCTTTTATGAGCCCTACTGCATTTTCATATGTTCTGTCTGTAGTACCAAAGCCCGGCATTGTGACTGCTATAATTCCATTTCGATCGAGGTTCAGATAGTCAAATGCCTTTGCAATAACAAGAAATGCAAGTGTCGAGTCAAGGCCGCCTGATATACCAATAACTGCTGTCTTACATCCGATATGATCAAGTCTTTTTCTTAATCCCATTGCCTGTATGGTAAGGATCTCATTACATCGCATGTCGCGTTCCTGTCCCAAAGCAGGTACAAACGGATTGGGATCAATATGTCTTGTCAGTTCTGCATGTTCCTTATTCAGTGAGAAACCCACGTGGTTATACTTGACGCTGGAATCTGCCTCATATGTTGTCATATGTCTTCTTTCAGATTCAAGATATTCCAGATCAATCTCTGATACGATCATATTTTCAGAGAAACGCCCCGATTCACACAGTACATTTCCATTTTCTGCTATTATATTATGCCCGGAGTATACAACATCCTGAGTGGATTCACCAGGACCTGCAGATGCATACAGATACGCACAGACCAGCCTTGCAGACTGGGAGCTAACAAGATTTCTGCGATATCTACCCTTGCCAATTATCTCATTGGAAGCAGAAAGATTGGCTATTACTGTCGCTCCAGCCAGACAGTGTGCAGTACTTGGCGGATCCGGCACCCACAAATCTTCACAAAGCTCAGATGCAACTCTAAATGACGGCATCTCATTGCACTCAAACAGGATATTTCTGCTTATTTGTACAGCTCGCCCACCAATATTGATAACTGTATCTAATTCTCTTCCAGAATAGAAGTGCCTTGCTTCGTAGAACTCGTTATAATTTGGCAAGAATGTCTTTGGCACAATTCCCAATATTTCTCCATTACATAAAGCTGCTGCAACATTGTATAGTTTTGCATCAACCGAGAGTGGCAATCCCACAAAAATCAGTGCATCCACGCCCTGACTATGCTTAGCTATTTTGAGCAGAGCTTCCTTTGTTGCTTCCAATAATCTGTCCTGAAAAAACAAATCCTGGCAGGTATAACCCGTTATACACAGTTCCGGAAATACCATCAGCTTTACTTTTTTCCCAGCAGCTTCTTCTATGCATTTGCATATTTCATTACAGTTAAACTCTACATCTGCAACCCTTACATTTGGAGTAATAGCTGCAACTTTTAAATATCCGTCTATCATTTCCCTATCTTCCTTATATTCTTAGTTGTTTTTGAAAACATATTGCCCCTTCCAATTTGTCATATGGAGGATAATTAGGCATTCTGGTATAACCAAGCCTGGCATACAATCCAACAGCATCCTTCATGGCTGGAGAATTAGAAACAATAGATAACGCACCAAATAATGATTTAGCATCTACGTGTCTGCTTCACTGACTTAGATCCGCATCTGCTTCACTTTTTTCAATGATATCTACAAAGCTTCTTATTTTTTCAACGCTATCAAGCAAAACACTCACCTGTTTCATTACTATAATTCCTTCATATTTTAATCTATAATGTCATTCTGAAACCTTGACAGATGCTCATATGGCAAGATAAGCCTTCCCCTGTATAATCCACATCCGTCATTAACAAGTTGATTGTTTACCGCCCCAAACATATTTACATCAACCTTGGCCAGATCAAGCCCCTGCAACAGCATTCCCCTCTCATAAGCCTCATCAAAATAAGTGCATTCCCCCGAAGGTACTGCATCCCTACGGCTTCTCTCTTTATCCTGTCTCTTCTCATATCCAAGGTGATGTGCCGGTCCTATCTCAGCATAATCATCCATCTGTTTGGTACGCATCTGCACTTCAAGGTAAGACCTGGACTGATTATCATAGAAGGTAATGTGAAGAGATTTATATTCATAGGGACTAGGATTCTTTATATAGTCCCTGTAATATGGCCTTAATGATTCTGTTATCATCTCAGAAGGTTCTTTCCCTGGTATTCCATAGATTTCTGCCGTAAAGCCTTTCTCTTCCAGAAACCCCGGAAGCGCATTGGCAATCTCGTAGAGATATTTAATTTCTATCTCCTCTCGTTTTTCACCATCCTTAAGGTGACAGACAGGCATGGATATAACTATGCGATAAGCAATAAGATCACGTATGGGACCAATCTGCTGTTTAAGCTCTGTGATACTTGGGAAAGAAGTGTTTTTCTCATAGTAATCATATACATGTTCTACTATGTTTCCATTGAATTTCTGTTCCGCTCTTATAAGCGATTTGATTCTTCCCTTAAAAGTAAACGCTAGAAAGGGGTATTCACTTGACATATATTTGTAAAATTCCCTGAGTCGCTGGGACTGAGAAGTAAGGAAATCATTATGTTCAAGAAGTTCCATCAGCTGCAAAAGGAAATTACAGTGAATCATATCCATACCATTTTGTGTCTTTTTAGCATCTTCTTTCAAATCATTGTGATATCTCTGCAGAATCTTTAAGACTGTGTCCCCTGAATACAGGTAATCATTCAATGTAATCATTCCCCAGATCCTCCCTTTCACAAATCTTACCTAACAGAAAAAGGCAAAGACACCATCATCTCTGAAAGCGTCTTTGCCTCTAACCAATATAATATCACAATTATATGCATCATCATGCAAGAAATATACAGATTGTTAAAATATTTGTATCGAAAGCTTTTGTAAATATAACGGGCAATGAATTCTGATTTCCTCTTCGTCGTTCTTCAACACCAATTCTTCATTAACGTCATCGAACGGTTGTTTTGGTATTATCTTAAAATCATGGGGTACGTTGTTGCATATGTCTTCATAATCATATCCAAGTACATTCGTCACTTGATGATCTATTTTTTCGAGTTTTGCTATTTTTTCCCATAAGCAGACAACCTCAAGAACGTTTGTTTGTCTGCCACAAACGGGATTCTTGCTCTGGCATCTGATTGATTGGGTGTATATAATACTCCTCTAAACTTCTCCAGATAAACCTGTGAACACATTACGGCATAAGTATAATCTTCATTTGAATTCATTCCTCGGCTCCATTGTACCATCTAACAGAAAAAGCGCCCACCGCCATTATGGCGATGAACGCGAATTCCAGTTCACACTACTCTAAACATCTTCTTACTCTCTCCTCCGCCGGAGATCTTCTGCTGTTCTCTCCTGGCCGACTCGACTTCCTCCATCCTGGCCATCTCCGCCGCTGCATCCTCCACGATCGTGTAGACCCCGACAGGGCACTGCCGGACCGTAGCATCAATTTCCGGAAATAAATGTTGTCATAGTATTTGTCTCCTTTTTCATGATCTCGAACATTTATCGCTTTTTACATAGTCCTATGTATCAATTTGTGCTATACTTTACAAAGATATCAATGAATTTCTTCCCGGAGGATTATCATGAGTGGTGAAAAACCCGGCGCTTACAAAGGTTTAACCGAAGCTCGGAAAAGAGCGAATAAGAAATATAATGATCGCTTTGTCGAAATAAAGGTTCGCGTCACCCCTGAGAAGCGTTCCATCATTAAGGAACACGCTGAGAGCATGGGCGAAAGCGCAACTGCCTTCATTAACCGGGCAATCGATGAAGCCATGGCCCGGGACCACGAGCATTAACGGATGATTCATCTATTCATGAACAATCTTGGGTTGTGTAATTGTCTACATAACAGTCATTTCCGAGCAAGGCCCCCACTTAAAATCTGATTTGAAAATACCGTTTTTAAATGGTCTAAACGTGGTCTAAATCAGAAGCGCCCAGAAGCTTTTCTTCTCGTTAAATCCGACATCTGCCGCGACCGGCATGTTGCATGGCTGCGGGCTTACAGTGGCAGAAGTTTTGTGCAACTTTTAGGGATTGACACTTTTCAATCAGAATACTAAAATCGCAAGTAAAGGCAAAGGAGTTCGCAGACGCGGGCTCTTTTTTTGTTATAGGACCGAAACAAGGGCGTTTCATGGCTTTTGCCGTGAGACGCCTTTTTTCGTACAAAAGATGTCTTGTAAGGAGGAAAAGTAAAATGTTAAGAGATGAACTGCCGAAGATCGTTACAGACCAGGTACCGGGGCCGAAGGCCTCGGAGATCCTGAAGCGCCGCAATGCCGCGGTTCCGAATGCGCTCTGCGGGGACACCTACCCCATTGTGATCAATAGGGGCGAGGGCGCAATGCTCGAGGATGTAGACGGCAATATCTTCCTCGACTGGATAGGCGGCGTGGGAGTGCTGAATATCGGCTACACAAATCCTGAGGTCGTCGAGGCTGTAAAGGAACAGTCGGAAAAATACTTCCATACCATCTTCAATATCGTCGTGCATGACGGCTATGTGACGCTTGCGGAAAAGCTGAACGAGATCGTTCCCGTAAGGGGCGATAAGAAAAAGACCTATTTTGCCAATTCCGGTGCTGAGTGCGACGAGAATGCGATCAAGGTCGCAAAAGCCTATACCGGAAGGAATAACGTGATCTGCTTTACCGGGGCTTTCCATGGCAGGACAAATCTTACGATGGCGCTCACCGCAAAGAAATCCTACGCGCTTGGCATGGGACCTTTCCCGGCGGGTATATACCGTGCGCCTTATCCGTATCTGTACCGCGCGCCGAAGGGATATACCGAAGAAGAGGCAGTGGCATATTACCTCGATGAACTCGAAAGGGTGCTGGACGAGGGAGCGCCCGCGGATGAAGTTGCCTGCATGATCGTGGAGCCGATACAGGGCGAGGGCGGTTTCATACCGGCTCCCATCGAGTGGGTAAAGGCAGTCAGGAGGCTTTGCGATGAGCACGGTATCCTGCTGATCGCAGATGAAGTACAGTGCGGGAACTGCCGTTCGGGAAGGTATTTCGCGTCTGAGTATTGGGCAGAGGCAGGTTGTGCGCCGGATATCCTCACCACCGCAAAATCTCTTGGGGCGGGTGTGCCGATCAGCGCGATCACGGCAAGGCAGGAGATCATGGATTCCGTACCGGCAGGTGTCATCGGAGGAACATATTGCGGAAATCCTCTTGCCTGCGCAGCGGCATTAAAGACGATGGAAATTATGAAGAGAGATGACTATGCGGGCAAGGCAGAGCATATCGGGAAAATTGTCACGGACGGCTGGAAGGAACTCCAAGAAAAATACCCTGTGATCGGTGATATACGCGGACTTGGGGCTATGGTCGGCATCGAGTTCGTGGAGGACAGACAGACCAAAGAGCCTGCAAGCGCACTTGTTTCGCGGCTTTTGCAAAATGCGCTCAAAATGGGGCTTTTAATGGAAAATTCCGGAAATTACGGAAACGTGATCCGGTTTCTGGCACCGCTTACGATGAGGGACGAACAGGCAAAACGGGGTCTGGAGATCTTCGAAGAGGCACTCAAGGCGTCATTATGATCCTCAAAAACCCAACACTCTTTTAGAAAGGAGCAAAAAATGAAAACAAAAGAGCTTGGACTTACCAAACAGGATATCAAGGAAAAGGTAGACAAATACATGATCGAGACCTATGAGAGGTTCGATGTGCTGGCGGAGACCGCGAAGGGAATGTACATCTATGACGAAGAAGGAACGCCGTATCTCGACTTCTATGCCGGCATCGCGGTAAACTCGGTCGGCAACTGCAACGAGAAAGTAGTAAAGGCCGTGCAGGAACAGGCTGCCCAGATAATGCAGACCTTCAACTATCCCTATACGGTACCGCAGGCTCTTCTGGCCGAAAAGATATGCACATCCATCGGAATGGACAAGATATTTTTCCAGAACTCCGGCGCGGAGGCAAACGAAGCGATGATCAAGATGGCAAGGAAATACGGCGTGGAAAAGTACGGTCCGAAGAAATACCACATCGTGACTGCAAAGTCGAGCTTTCACGGCAGGACTTTCGGAGCAATGTCCGCAACCGGACAGCCCGACAATGCCTGTCAGATCGGCTTTGGCCCGATGACAGACGGCTTCTCATATGCCGAATACAATGACCTCGAAGCATTCAAGTCAGCCTGCACGGAAGATACCATTGCGATCATGGTCGAGCCCGTCCAGGGCGAGGGCGGAGTGCATCCGGCGACAAAGGAATTTCTGCAGGGCTTAAGGGAATTCTGCGACGAGAAAAATATTCTCCTGCTGCTTGATGAAGTGCAGTCCGGCTGGGGAAGGACGGGCGCGCTGATGACCTATATGAATTACGACATCAAGCCCGATATCGTATCGATGGCAAAGGCCATGGGCGGCGGAATGCCGATCGGCGCCATCTGCGCGACGCAGGAGATCTCAAAGGCATTCTCGGCGGGTTCCCACGGTTCTACCTTCGGCGGACATCCGGTGTGTTGCGCGGCGTCGCTTGCGGCTGTCACGGAGATCATTGACAGGGATCTGCCCGGCAACGCAAAGGAAGTCGGAGCGTATTTTATCGATAAACTCGGCACTCTTCCCCATGTGAAAGAAGCAAGGGGACAGGGACTTTTTGTCGGTGTCGAATTTGACGGCACTGTAAACGCGGTTGAGCTCAAGCATAAATGCGTTGATAAGCATCTCCTGCTCACTGCGATAGGAAACGACATACTCCGCATGGTTCCGCCTCTTATCGCGACAAAGGAAGACTGCGACAAGGCTTACGCGATCATAGAAGAAGCCGTAAAAGAACTGGGTTGACAAGGAGGTCGTAAAATGTGTGAGAGCAAGCATATAGTCATATCCGTCGGATGCGAGTACGCCAGCGGCGGAACACAGGTCGGCAAGCTCCTTTCTGAAAAGCTCGGGATCGAATATTTCGACCGCGAATTTATAGACCAGATCATAGAAAGGGTCGGCGTTTCCCAACATGTACTCAATCTGGCGGATGCCGGTGAGGCTGTAAAGGGCTTAAGTTCCACCAACCCCGGAGGCTGGTCGCTCAAATACGCGGACCTTACGGACAGGCTGGTCTATATCCAGAAGGAGGTCGTAAAGAAGCTGGCGGCGCGAACTTCCTGCGTCATCATAGGACGCTGCGCCGACTATATCCTAAAGGACAGGAGCGACGTTCTCAACGTTTTCATATATGCGCCGATGGAAGCAAGGATCAGAAATGTGCGGCAGGCGGTCGGATGCACCAGAGAGGAGGCAGAGAAGCTGATAGAAGAAAACGACCGTATGTATCACGCCAGATACAAGCAGATCACCGGGACCTACAGAGGAGACCGACACAACAGGGATATCCTGATCGACGCGGAACTGCTGGGTGTTGAAAGGACGGCGGATTATCTGGAGTCGCTGGTAAAAACTCTGGAAAGCGAGGGAAAATTCGATGGAGAATAAAAAAAAATCTGAATTCAATAAAGTCCTTGGAGCATGGGATATACTTGTGATAGCCTTCGGCGCGATGATTGGCTGGGGCTGGGTCGTATCCTCGGGAAGCTGGATCCAGACAGGCGGCGTGATCGGAGCTGCGTTGGGATTTGTGGTCGGCGGCATAATGGTGTTTTTCGTAGGACTTACCTACGCGGAGCTTACCGCGGCAATGCCGCAGTGCGGAGGCGAGCATGTATTCAGCCACCGCGCGATGGGGCCGATAGGCTCATTTATCTGTACCTGGGCGATCATCCTGGGCTACGTCAGCGTCGCTTGCTTTGAGGCCTGCGCGCTTCCTACCATCATCACCTATATCTATCCCGATTTCCTTAAGGGATACCTCTATACGGTCGCGGGCTTTGACATCTATGCCTCCTGGCTTGCGGTTGCGGTGATCATGGCGGTATTTATCACCTGGATTAACATTCTCGGCGTCAAGACTGCCGCCATATTGCAGACCATACTTACCGTCGTGATAGCGGCTGTCGGCATCCTTCTGATAGCGGTGTCGGCCATCAACGGCTCTTCCGCAAACCTTTCGGGACAGATGTTCAATGACGCGAACGGTATCTTCGGCTCTATTTTCAAGGTCGCACTCATAACGCCGTTCTTCTTTATCGGTTTTGACGTGATCCCGCAGGCTGCGGAAGAGATCAATGTAGATCTTAAGAAGATCGGAAAGATACTGATACTTTCGATCGTAATGGCGGTTCTGTTTTATTCCCTCGTCGTGCTAGCGGTCGGATATATGATGAGTTCTGCGGATATCATCGCTTCGGAAGAAGGCAGCGGACTTGTCACGGCCGATGCGATGGCAAAAGCGTTCAACAGTTCAATAATGGCAAAAGTCCTGATCGTAGGCGGAATGTGCGGTATCGTGACAAGTTGGAACTCATTTCTTATGGGCGGAAGCCGTGCTATGTATTCAATGGCTGAATCTTACATGATCCCCAAGATGTTCGGCAAACTTCATCCGAAATACAAGACCCCTGTAAATGCTCTCTATCTCGTGGGTGCGCTTACGGTGCTGGCGCCTTTTGCGGGGAGAAAGATGCTTGTCTGGATCGTCGATGCCGGCAACTTTGGCTGCTGTCTGGCCTACTGCCTTGTGTCGGTATCCTTCCTGATCCTCAGGAAAAAGGAGCCGGATATGGAAAGGCCTTATAAGGTGAAACATTATTTATTCGTTGGCGTGATGGCAGTGCTGATGTCCGGCTTTATGGTAGTCTGCTATATGGTTCCGGCATCCGGCTCCGCGCTCGTATGGCAGGAGTGGCTGATGGCAGGCGGCTGGTGCGTCCTGGGCGTCATCTTCTTTGCGATCAGCAAATGGAAATATAAGGAGAAATTTGGCATCCTTATCAATATCATTTCGGACGAGGATGCGCTGGCACTCCAGGCAAGTGACAGTGCTATCGGGGAGGCGCTTGATAAGGCTATCGACGAGGCCATCGCTCTCGCGCTCAAAAACAGAGGGGTGGCATTATGAGTATGAATTTTCAGTATTATCTTCCCGTAAACGTCGTTTTCGGCTGCGGAAAAGTCGATGAGGCTGGTGAACTTGCCAAACAATACGGGTCAAAGGCGATGATCGTGACCGGCGGGAGCAGCGCCAAAAAGTCAGGGCTCTATGACCGGGTAAAGGAAAGCCTTAAAAAGAGTGGAATAGAGAGCATTCTCTTTGACGAGGTCACCCCCAATCCGCTTACGACCACAGCCGAAAAGGGCGCAAAGATTGCGAAGGAAAACGGCTGCGATATCATAGTCGGAATAGGCGGAGGCTCGATCATGGACTGCGCAAAGGGCATTGCCTTCCTTGCGGTAAACGACGGTGATATCAACGATTATATCTTCGCCAGAGCAGCAAGCGACGAGGCTCTTCCGCTCATACTGATCCCGACCACCTGCGGCACGGGATCTGAGGGTAACGGGTTTGCGGTACTTACCAATCCCGAAAACGGAGACAAGAAGAGCCTGCGCTGTCCTGCGATCATCCCGAAGGTCTCGATCGTCGATCCCGAATGCATGAAGACCATGCCGAAAAAGGTGCTTTCCTCGGTTGGCTTCGACGCCCTCTGCCACTGCATGGAGGCATATACCGCAAACAACGCCGAGCCATTCACTGACGCGCTCGCGAGCTATGGCATGTCCCAGCTTGCCGTGCATCTTCCGATACTGGTGAATGAGGATAATGCGGATATTTCATTCTGGGAGGCGGTTACCGCCGCCAGCACGATAGGCGGCATGGTGATCGGCGTCGCGGGTGTGACACTTGCTCACGGCATGGAGCATCCCGCGAGCGGGCTCAAAAATATAGTGCACGGGCAGGGGCTTGCAGCGCTTACCCCGTTCGTTACGGAGCATATCTGCATGGGAAAAGCCAAGAGCAAGTTCGACTCGATCTCAAGGATCCTCGGCGGAGAAAGTGCAAAAGACTGCGCTGATATGATTAGAAAGTTCCTTGCGGATATCGACCTTACAGTGACGCTTTCGGATCTGGGCATCACAGCGGAAGATATAGACTGGATGACCGAAAACTGCCTGAAGGTATCTGCGGGCAATCTGTTGAATACACCGGTGAAAGTGGAAGAGGCGGATATCCACGATCTTTACAGGAGGGCTTTATAGCAATGGAAATCGTTGCGGCAAGGAAAGAGGATTTCGACGAGGTCTTCCCGCTGATACAAAAGCTCTGGAGCTACAACAAATACGAAGAGGATGCGACGAGGCAGGTCTATGACAGGATCGTTGCCTCGCCGGATTCCTTTGCGTTTGCCTTAAAGGACGGGGATCGCGTCATAGGGTTCTGCCACGGGGATTTCTTTCCGACACTGTGGATGTGCGGATTGACATGTTACATTTCCGGGATAATTACCGAAGAGAACCGGCGCAGACAGGGCTGCGGCACCCTTATGCTGAATCACGCCAAAACATTGGCTCAGGAGCGCGGCTGCAAAGCGATGATCTTAGATTCCGGACTCCCCCGCCTTGAAGCCCACCGCTTCTACGAAACCTACGGCTTTGAAAAGAGCTGCTATGGATTTGAAATGAAAAATATAGCGAAAGATTTAACCTAATGGTTAGGCCCGCGGATTTCTCCGCGGGCCATCAATTTAGCTATTTAGTTGTAACATTTTTTTCGCGCTCCATGCCAAATAATACTTCTTACCACTTCCTGTCCGGTGCGCCGACATTTTATTGATTGATCAGTTTCTGGTGAACTACCCACCGCCTACGCATACGCTAAGAGGCGGGGGCTTCGTGCCGCTTACGCGGACACAGGGCAGACACTTGCCCGCTGTCCCG
>OCTW013435243.1_pt1 | contig 11811 bp, 8 predicted proteins | sample 1539671 | NCBI WGS metagenome assembly OCTW01 (sample SAMN02144230, study PRJEB22623) | gut metagenome | biome: sheep rumen | host: Ovis aries | place: New Zealand | reverse complement strand
GTTCAGGAGTTACAGGAGTTGCAGACGATAGTGCTGAAGGCTCCCTTTGCGTCAGTTTACAGGGGTTGGAAGTATTGTCTGAACTCCTGTCGCTCGACCTTTGGTCGCTCTGCTTGCAGAGAACTCCTGAACTCCATCAACTTGCGAAAGTTGAGATCTTCTTTTCTACAGTCCCAATTCGTTTATTTCATGAGTCCACTTTAAAAAGACCTTTCTGTCCTGTCGCCCCTCGGGGCTGTTCTGTTACTTTTTGGCTTTCAAGAAGAGGTTCCACCCCTCCCTTTGGTCTTTTCGTCCCTTTGGGACTATTTCAAATGGACTCGTTTCTTTCATTCGATCATTCGTGATCACTTATTGACTCACTACTTTTGTTCCCTCGCTCAGTTTCTGGCATCCTTCCACGACCACCTTCTGCCCCAGGGCCACGCCACTGCTCAGGTTCACGTAGTTGCCACGTGTGCCACCAATGGTGACATGGGTGCGGTGGACGGTACTGTCGGCCGCCACTGTCCATACGAAGAGCTTGCCGCCAGCCTCTTTCTGCACGGCCGTCACGGGCACTGAGACGCCTTCCACGCTATGCTTTCCGCCGGTGTCGAAGCTCACCGATGCCACCATGCCTGGCAGCAACCGACGATTGGGATTGGCCACGCTGATGCGCACGTCGTAGGTGTGGGTAAGCGCATCGGCCACCACACCTTTCTCTATATGTCCGCCTCTCACCCGCTCGCCCACGGCTTCCACACTGATGGTTGAGGGTGTGTTGGCATTGATGGCCTTGAGGTCGGTCTCAGGCACGGCCACCTTCACCTTCACGGTGCTCACGTCGAGAATGGTGACCACGGCCTGCGAGGGCATGGCGGTCTCACCGGCCTTCACCTGCTGACGGCCTACAATGCCGCTCACAGGTGCCACCAGACGACAGTCGGCCACGTTCTTGCGCGCCACCTCCAGCTGTGCCCGGGCCTGCGCCACCTTGCTCTCTATCTCAACCCACTGCATCTCGGGCAGCGAGCCGTTGTCGTGAAGCATCTTGAAACGCTGATAGGCATCGTTGGCCTGCGCCATCTGCGCCTCAGCGCCTTTCAGTAGGCTGCGCGCCTGGGTGTCGTCCATCTCGGCAATAAGCTGTCCGCGCGCCACGGCCTGTCCCTCGCGCACGGCCATACGCTTCACAATGCCCATGCTGGTGAAGCTCACGGCGGTGGCCTCGCGCTCCTCAACAATGCCCACATAGGTCTGTGTACCCTCGGCGCGCGCCTGTCCCACCTCGAGCGTCTTCACCTTGGCAGGAGCCTTCACCGACGGCGCTTTCTCGCTACTGCAACTGACGGTCAGCAAACCGACGGCCAGTATCATCAAATACGTTTTCTTCATTATTTGTATGTCTTTTTTCTTTTCTGCTTTTCCTGATTACCAGTGTGGGAACGGGTTTTGTAGGTTGCGGACATGCCGCAACCGTCGCCAGCCTTTACCCGTTTGGAAGGGATAAGGCACATACCCTACCCTTTCGAAGAATCGTGAAGAAACAAAATGCTTCTCCCCTCGCTTTCCATTCTTCGCTCCTTCCATGTCTTATTTGACTGCAAAGATGGTAATTTTCTACCAATAATAGATGTTCTTTTTGTCGTGAAACATGTTCTTTTTTCACCATTTGAGCAAAAAAGAACAAAAAAAGGTATGTATTGATTATAATCATATCAGATTTTTTTGCCACCTTTGCATCATGCACTATCAAAAGAATACACCCAACGAGGCCGATCTGAGCAAGATTGCCATCACCCACCCCGTCGACGCCGATGTTACCGTGGGCTATTTCGATAGTGACATCATCACGATAGACAACGTGAAACTGCTGACCGACCCCACCACGGCGCGTCTCCAGATGAACGTCGTGGCCTTCTGCAACCAAGGCAAGATGCAGGCCAGCATGAACGGGCAGCCCATCGTGGTGCGCGCCAACCAGCTCCTCATCTGTCCGTCGCAGGTGTCCTTTACCGACTTCATGTTCAGTCCCGACTTCGCCTTCAAGGCCATCTTCATCAGCAACAGCATGCTTCAGACGCTGCTCCACGACAAAATCAACCTCTGGACCACCATGCTCTACGTGAGGAAGACCAACGTGGTGGCCCTCGACGCCGAGGGCATCAGGCTGCTCAACCTATACTATGAGATGCAGAGACTCATCAAGGAAACCACATGGGTGAGGGCATGCAAGACCGAAGTGGCGCAGAGCATCCTGCGCGCCGCATTGCTCTGCCTGTGCGAGCTCTTCGAGGAACAGCTGCCCAACCACCACGTCATGCCCTTGGTGCGCAACGCATCGACCGCCACGTTCCAGAAGTTTCTCAACCTGCTTCACTCAACCACCATGAAGCACCGCCCCGTAGAGTGGTATGCCAACCAGCTGTGCATATCGTCCAAATACCTGTCGGCCATTTGCAAGGACAACTCCGGACGGACCGCCAACCAGTGGATACAGGAGCACGTGCTGGAGGACATACGCTACTATCTGAAGTCAACCGACCTGAGCATCAAGCAGATATGTGATCAGCTCGGCTTTCCCAACCCCTCTTTCTTCGGTAAGTTTGTCCGCCAGCATTTCGGCATGACGCCCATCCAACTGCGCCGCGAAGGCCTCTGATTCACTGCTGGTGCTTTGGTGCCACGGATGAACACGGACTAGCCCGGACTATTCCTTTGCACCGAGCAACAAGAGTTCGTGTTTCTACGTGCTCTTCTGCGCACAAGACAGTTCAAGAAAGTCCGTGTTAGTCTTTTGCAAAAAAACTGCCAAATAAACTACATTTAAATGGCAAATAAAGTGATTTTTTCTGCCGTTCTTTTTTAGGCCATCTTTTTTTTACGTTTTCCACCCTCACTCTTTTTTCACAAATTAGTTTTTTCTATTCCTGTTTTTTGACAAACGTTGCCTTTCAATAAAAGGTGTTTCAACTCGAAAACGAAAAGAAATGCAGGCTTTTCTTTTGTGTTTTGCTCGTTTATTCGTACCTTTACAGAAGGTACTTCAACTCGAAAACAAAAAGAAATGCAGGCTTTTCTTTTGTGTTTTGCTTGTTTATTCGTACCTTTGCCGGTTGAAAGCTGGAAATGCCACTGTGTGGGGAAGGGGTGATGGGTGATGGATGATGGGTGATGGATGAAAATATTAAGGTAAAATAGTTAAATGTTTAAGGTTTAGTATTATGTTTAAGAGTTTTCATGGATTCCATTTGGTAGAGGCGTATCACACTCAGCGCCACGCCCACAAGTATCACCCGACTACTGTGGCGAAGAAGCTTGCGAAAGCTGTGTTTGTGCTGATAGTGATGCTGTTTTTGTGGAACATGCCGACGGAATGGTATGGCATTGACGGTCTGACGGTTATTCAACAGCGCATCATCGCGATTTTCGCGTTTGCTACGCTGATGTGGGTTCTTGAGGTGGTGTCGTCATGGGCGACGTCGGTGGGTATTATCGTGCTGATGCTTCTGTTCACGTCGACGAGCGGCATCGCTCCGTTCATGCAGGGCGAGAACATGGGTGAGCCGCTGGCCTACAAGAACATCATGGCCTGCTTTGCCGACCCTGTGATCATGCTTTTCATCGGCGGTTTCGTGCTGGCGATAGCTGCCGGCAAGACGGGGCTCGACGCTCAGCTGGCGAAGGTGCTGCTGAAGCCGTTTGGCAAGAAGAGCGAGAATGTGCTGCTGGGGTTCATCCTGATTACGGGTCTGTTCTCGATGTTTGTGTCGAACACGGCGACGGCGGCCATGATGCTGGCTTTCCTGGCTCCGGTGTTCAAGCAGCTGCCGCCTGAGGGCAAGGGCCGCATTGCGCTGGCGATGAGCATTCCGGTGGCGGCCAACCTGGGGGGCATGGGCACGCCGATAGGTACGCCCCCGAACAATATCGCGCTGAAGTACCTGAACGACCCCGAGGGCCTGAACATGAACCTGGGCTTCGGTGAGTGGATGATGTTCATGCTGCCGCTGGTGGCCGTGCTGCTGTTCATCAGCTGGGTGCTGCTGCGGAAGATGTTCCCCTTCACGCAGAAGACCATTGAGCTGAACATAGAAGGAGGAATGAAGAAGGGGAGGAACACGTGGATCGTGATCGTGACGTTCTTCGTCACGGTGCTGCTGTGGCTGACTGACAAGCTGACGGGCATCAACTCATACACCGTGGCACTGATACCCTTCGTGGTGTTCGCCATGACTGGTGTGATTACGAAATACGACCTTGAAGAAATCAACTGGAGCGTCATCTGGATGGTGGCCGGTGGTTTTGCGCTGGGTTACGGTCTGAATGCGTCGGGTCTTGCCGAGCGTGCCGTGGAGAGCATTCCCTTTGGCGACTTCTCTCCGTTGCTCATCCTGCTGCTCTCGGGCATTATCTGCTACCTGCTGAGCAACTTCATCAGCAACTCGGCTACGGCAGCCCTGCTGATGCCCATCCTGGCGGTGGTGTGCACGGCCATGGGCGACAAGCTGGACATGATAGGCGGCACGCCGACGGTGCTGATTGGTGTGGCCGTGGCGGCCTCGAGTGCGATGGTGCTGCCTGTGAGCACGCCCCCGAACGCGCTGGCCTTCTCGACAAACCTGGTTCACCAGAACGACATGGTCAGGGTGGGCCTCATCATGGGCATCATCAGCATGGTGCTGGGTTATGGCATGCTCTATGGAGTGGCCATGATGGGGATTATTTAGGACAGAAGCCCCCGAGGATAGGAGCCCCCCAAGCCCCCGAGGGGGATGTTTAAGTGATAAGTGAGAAGTGAGAAGTGAGAAGCCCCCCAAGCCCCCGAGGGGGATGTTCAAGTGATAAGTGATAAGTAAGGATTATAGGAGAAGTTTAAAGCCATCATCTTTCATCCTTCATCTTTCATCCTTCATCCTTCATCCATCAAAAAGACAACATAAGTAATTAGTAATATGGACGAACAGAAGAAGCAAGAAGTGCAACTTCCTGAGAACGCGTTTAGGGAGTTGAAAGACGGCGAAGCGTATGAACCCGTGATGTCGCCGCATAAGAACTATGCCGAAGTGAATGGCTGGTCTGTGACGTGTGGCATGGTGATGGCGGTGCTGTTCTCTGCGGCAGCCGCCTATCTTGGGCTGAAGGTGGGTCAGGTGTTTGAGGCCGCCATCCCGATTGCCATCATTGCGGTGGGACTGTCCACGGCAGTGAAGCGCAAGCAGGGTCTGGGCGAGAACGTGATTATCCAGTCTATCGGTGCCTGCTCGGGAGCGGTGGTGGCAGGAGCCATCTTCACGCTTCCCGCCATCTACATCCTTCAGGCGAAGCATCCGGAGATGTCGGCGTCGTTTCTGAACATCTTCCTGTCGTCGCTGCTGGGCGGTGTGCTGGGCATCTTGTTCCTCATCCCCTTCCGCAAGTACTTTGTGAGCGACATGCACGGCAAATACCCGTTCCCCGAGGCAACGGCCACCACGCAGGTGCTCATCTCTGGTGAGAAGGGCGGCAGTCAGGCCAAGCCATTGCTCATTGCCGGTCTGGTGGGCGGTCTGTACGACTTCATTGTCTCCACATTTGGCTGGTGGAACGAAAACGTGACGAGCCGCATGATAGTACTGGGCGCCGACCTTGCCGAACGTGCGAAGCTGGTGCTGAAGGTGAACACCGGTGCTGCGGTGCTGGGTCTGGGATACATCATCGGCCTGAAATACGCCTTCATCATCTGTCTGGGCTCACTGGCCGTGTGGTGGCTCATCGTTCCCGGCATGGCCATCCTGTTTCCCCACGACGTGCTCAACCAGTGGGATCCGAGCATCACGACAGCAGTTGGCGACATGAGCGCCGAGGAGATTTTCACGTCTTACGGCAAGAGCATCGGCATCGGCGGCATCGCCATGGCCGGTGTGATAGGCATCATCAAGTCGTGGGGCATCATCAAGAGCGCCATCAGGAACCTAAGACCCACCCCAGCCCTCCCCAAGGGAGGGAGCTCAGTGACGCTGCGCACGCAGCAGGACCTTTCCTTCAAGCTGATAGCCATTGGTTGCGCCATCACGCTGCTCATCACCTTCCTGTTCTTCTGGTTCGGAGTGATGGACAATCTTCTGTTTGCCGTTGTAGGCATTCTCCTCGTGGGCTTCATTGCCTTCCTGTTCACCACGGTTGCAGCCAATGCCATTGCCATTGTGGGCTCGAATCCTGTTAGCGGCATGACGCTGATGACACTGATTCTGGCATCGGTGGTGATGGTTGCCGTAGGCCTGAAAGGCACAGGCGGCATGGTTGCGGCATTGATCATGGGCGGTGTGGTTTGCACGGCATTGTCGGTGGCAGGCTCTTTCATCACCGACCTGAAGATAGGTTACTGGCTTGGTACCACGCCGAAGAAACAGGAGCAGTGGAAGTTCCTGGGTACACTGGTGTCGGCGCTGACCGTTGGCGGTGTCATCATGCTTCTGAACCAGACCTACGACTTTGCCTCTGGAAAAGACCTAGCAGCTCCTCAGGCCAACGCCATGGCAGCCGTCATCGAGCCGCTGATGAGTGGTGTGGGTGCCCCGTGGCTGCTCTACGCCATCGGTGCTGCGATAGCCATCGTGCTGACGCTCTGCAAGGTTCCCGCTCTGCCCTTTGCCCTGGGCATGTTCATCCCCATTCAGCTGAACATTCCACTTCTGGTGGGTGGTGCCATCAACTGGCTGGTTACGACACGCTCTAAAGACAAGAAAGAAAACGAGGAGCGGGGCGAAAAGGGCACGCTGATAGCCAGCGGCTTCATTGCCGGTGGTGCGCTGATGGGTGTGGTTTCGGCACTGCTGCGCTTCCTGGGCTACGATTTCATCAACAAGCAATGGCAGGAAATGCCGCAATCGGAGGCCATCTCGCTGGCTGCCTACCTGCTGCTCATCTGCTATTTCATTATTGCCACGAGGAAGAAGGTGTCCAAATGATAGGAGAAGCCCCCAAGCCCCCGAGGGGGATGTTTAAGTGACAAGTGAGAAGTGAGAAGCCCCCCAAGCCCCCGAGGGGGATGTGGGAAACTGAGAAGTGAGAGCTGAGAGGTGGGAAGCCCCCCAAGCCCCCGAGGGGGATGTGGGAAACTGAGAAGTAAGAGCTGAGAGGTGGGAAGCCCCCAAGCCCCCGAGGGGGGTGTTCTGAGAAGTGAGAAGTAAGGATTATAGGAGAAGTATAAAGCCTTCATCTTTCATCTTTCTTCCTTCATCCTTCACACTTCATCAAAGAAGTTTTATCCAGACTCCCAGACTCCGAAAATACAAACTCAATCGTTAAAGAAAAAGCCATAAACAAGAAAAAGATGAAGCTCGGGTTTCTGCTGTTCATGTTGATTCCTGCCATTGGCAATGTCTATGTGCTGTGGCATGTGTTTCGTATTGTTCCGTTCTCGCCGTGGGGCAAATGGGCCCTTATGGTGCTGATGGTGGCATTGTTCTTCGGCCTTTTCTTTTCCATGGGACGCAGTCTCGACCGCATGCCGATGGGACTCGCTACCGTGACGTATGAGCTGACCACCTCATGGGTCATCATGCTCCTCTATCTGTTCCTGCTGTTTCTGGTGGCCGACATTCTCCGCCTCTGCCATGTGCTACCGCCGGAACTGCTTCGCGACAGTTGGAAGGGTACGCTCGGCATCGTAGCCATCGTAGCGGCCTTGCTGGTGTATGGCAACATTCACTACAAAGACAAACAGCGGCAGACGCTCGAGCTGACCACATCAAAGGAACTGCTTCACCCCATGAAGATCATCATGCTCAGCGACCTTCATCTGGGCTATCACAACAGACGGGAGGAGCTGCACCGATGGGTGGAGATGATAAACAAAGAGAAAGCCGACCTGATACTCGTTGCCGGCGACATCATCGACCGCAGTGTGCGCCCCCTCATCGACGATGGCATGGACGAGGAGCTGCTTCGGCTGAATGCGCCCGTGGTGGCCTGTCTGGGCAACCATGAGTATTATGCGGGAGAGCCCAACTCGCTCGATTTCTTCAAGCGAGCCGACATCCGACTGCTCCGCGACTCGGTGATGGACTTTGGACCCTTGCAGATCATCGGCCGCGACGACCGCACTAACTTCCGTCGGAAGCCAGTGGCTGAGCTGTGCAAGAACGTGGACCCCGGCAAATACACCATCCTCCTGGACCATCAGCCCTACGACCTGGAAAAGACCGAGCTACAGGGCATTGACTTTCAGCTCTCTGGTCATACCCACCATGGTCAGGTGTGGCCCATCAGCTGGATTACGGAAGCCATCTACGAATGTGCCTATGGTTCTCACCAGCGGGGACTGACGCAGTTCTACGTATCGTCGGGACTGGGCATCTGGGGCGGGAAATTCCGCATCGGGACCTGCTCGGAATATGTGGTGGCGGAATTGAAAGAAGCCCCCCAAGGGTAGAAGCCCCCCAAGCCCCCGAGGGGGATGTTTAAGTGAAAAGTGAGAAGTGAGAAGCCCCCCAAGCCCCCGAGGGGGATGTTTAAGTGACAAGTGAGAAGTGACAAGTATCGTCCACACTCCCAGACTCCTAAACTCCCAGACTCCCAACAGCGACAAGTGACAGGAATGGGGGTAAAGACAAGCAAAGTTCGAGAAACATCAATAACAAATGAATAAAACTATAGAACAATAAGAACATGCAAGAAACGAGACAAAACCGAATAGCGAGGCTTCTGCAGAAAGAGCTGAGCCTCATCTTCCAGAGCCAGACTCGCCAGATGCGCGGCGTGATGGTGAGCGTTACACGTGTGAAGATCTCCCCCGACCTGAGCATCTGCACCGCCTACCTGAGCATCTTCCCCAGCGACCGCGGAGAGGAAATCATCAAGAACGTCAACGACAACCAAAAGACCATCCGCTACGAGCTTGGGACACGCGTCCGCAACCAGCTGCGCATCATTCCCGAGCTGCGGTTCTTCATCGACGACAGCCTTGACTACATTGAGCACATCGACGAACTGCTGAAAAAATGAACTTTCCCTTCTACATAGCGCGGCGCTATCTGTTCTCGAAGAAGAGCACGAACGTCATCAACCTCATCAGCGGCATCTCGGTGGTAGGTGTTGCCGTGGCCACGATGGCGCTGGTCGTTACGCTGAGCGTGTTCAACGGGTTCCACGACCTTGTAGCCACCTTCTTCACGTCGTTCGACCCTCAGCTGAAAGTGACGCCCACCGAAGGAAAGACCGCCCCCGCCGACGACCCTCTGCTCACACAGATACGCCAGTTGCCGCAGGTGGAGGTGGCCATGGAGACCGTTGAGGACCAGGCGCTGGCCATCTTCCAGGACAAGCAACAAATGGTCGTCATCAAGGGAGTGGAGGAAAACTTCTCCGAGCTCACCCACATCAGCGAGATCCTCTATGGCGACGGCAATTTCGAACTCGAAGCTGCCGACCTGCAATACGGCACACCCGGACTGCGACTGGCCGCCACTCTTGGCACTGGTGCTCGCTGGGACGGCTTCCTCCATGTCTTCGCCCCCAAACGTGCGGGACAGCTCGACATGGGCAATCCCGAAGACGGTTTCGTGGAAGACTCCCTGCTCTCGCCGGGGGTGGTGTTCAATGTGCATCAGGCGAAGTACGACAAGAGCTACATCATCACCTCACTCGGCTTTGCACGCTCACTGTTTGAGCAGCAGGGCATGGTGTCGGCGCTCGAACTGCGACTGAAGCCCGGCAGCAACATCGATGCCGTGAAAGAGCAGATGCGCCAGATTGCCGGACCGAAATACCGCGTGGAAGACCGCTACGAACAGCAGGCCGACACCTTCCGCATCATGAAAATCGAGAAGTTCATCGCCTACATCTTCCTCACATTCATCCTCATCGTAGCCTGCTTCAACATCATCGGCTCGCTCTCCATGCTCATCATCGACAAGAAGGACGACGTCAACACCCTGCACAACCTGGGCGCCACCGACCGCCAGATAACGCGTATCTTCCTGTTCGAAGGTCGCCTCATCTCAGCACTCGGCGCCGTGCTTGGCATTGCAGCAGGGCTGCTACTCTGCTGGCTGCAGCAAGCCTTTGGCCTCATCAAGCTGGGGTCGAGCAGTGGCAACTTCGTGGTCGACGCCTATCCCGTGAGCGTCCATCCCACAGACATCGTCCTCGTATTTGTCACCGTGCTGGTGGTAGGCTTCGTGGCCGTATGGTATCCCGTCCACTATTTCGCCAAGAGACTGCTGCCGGCGAAAGAGGAAAAAACCGCATGAATGTAATGTGTCACGAATTAGTGAATTAAAGAATGAGCCTCAACGACAATAGAGGCCCTCTCAGGGGCTGTATGGGGGGCTTGCTATACCTTCTGCGCTTTTACGCATTCACCGTTGTGCTGTTCATGACGGCGAAGGTTGTGTTCATGTTCTGCCATCGTGTGGAGAATGTCTTTTCGTTCTCCGATGTGCTCAATGTGCTGTGGCATGGCCTGTCGCTCGATCTGTCCACGTCGCTCTATCTCTTCGTCCTTCCCTTCCTCTGCATCGTGGTGTCCTTCTGGATGCGCCACTGGAACCACATCCGCACCATCCTCAAGTGCTATTATGCCCTTGTGGCCGTAGCCCTGTCGCTGGCCTTTGTCGCCGACACCAGTCTCTATTCCTTCTGGGGATTCAAGCTCGACGCCTCGGTGTTCCAGTATGTCGACCACACGGGCAACGCCTTCACCAGCGTCTCCATCGGCTACCTCATCGTCCGCCTACTTCTCATCCTCCTCCTCTCCTTTATTATATATAAGGTATATGTGTGGCTCACCCCTCGCACGCTTCCCCCTTCTCCCTTCACATCCTCGTCCTTTTCGGCGAGACAGCGGGGTATTGCCTGGGGGGTCTATTTCTTAGGCGTTTGCGCCGCACTGGCAGCCATCGTCATTGGCATACGTGGCGGACTCAGTGTCTCCACCACCAATGTGGGACAGGTGTATTTCTCCCAGCAACAGTTTCTCAACCATAGTGCCGTCAACCCGTTCTTCAGTTTCCTTGCCTCCTTTGGCAAGTCGACGGCCGACGTTCCCGAATACCGTTTCTTCAGCGAGGAGGAATGCCGCCAGCACCTCCGCGGTGTGTTCTTCACCGACGGCCATCCCACCGACACCCTTCTGCGCACACAGCGCCCCAACATCATCCTCATCGTGATGGAGAGCTGTGGCGGCGAGTTCACCGAGATTGGTGGACGACCGGAGGTGACACCCAACCTGACGCGTCTTGCCCGTGAGTCGGTCTATTTCACCGAGTGCTACGCCAACAGCTGGCGCACCGATCGCGGACTGGTGAGCATCCTCAGCGGCTGGCCTGCCTTCCCCAAGACATCGGTCATGAAGATGCCCTCCAAGGTGCGCACCCTGCCCTCACTGGCTCGTTCACTCGGAAGGCATGGCTATGCGTCCACATTCATCTATGGTGGCGACATCGACTTCACCAACACCCGCGGCTATCTGCTCGACACGGGAACGCAGACCATCATCTCCGAAGACGACTTCACCGCCGCCCAGCGAGGCTCCTCCAAATGGGGAGTCTGCGACAGCATCGCCTTCGACAGACTCTTCCAGGTCGTCGGCAGTAACCACCACCACCCATCACCCACTACCCACCACCCATCCTTCACCACCCTCCTCACCCTCAGCAGCCACGAGCCCTGGACTGTTCCCATGCCCACCAAATTCGAGGATGAGGTACTCAACTCCTTCTACTATCTCGACCTCTGCCTTGGCCGTTTCATCGAGCGCCTGCGCCAGTCACCACAATGGGACAACACGCTGGTCATCATCCTTCCCGACCACGGCATCAAATACCAGGACATCGACGAGACCAC
>OCTW011611149.1_pt1 | contig 11815 bp, 18 predicted proteins | sample 1539671 | NCBI WGS metagenome assembly OCTW01 (sample SAMN02144230, study PRJEB22623) | gut metagenome | biome: sheep rumen | host: Ovis aries | place: New Zealand | reverse complement strand
AATATGTAGAGACGATCATCAGAAGAACTTTCGGCACCAAAGATGCAATGAAACTCGCAAAACCCGTACCAAAGAATAACAATGTAGCGATGAATTGAAAAATGAGTATTTTGACTGAAATACAGAAAACAGGGCGCCGAACGGGTTCGTGCCATAACAGACAGCCGCCAGTATGCCGCAGATGATTCCCTTATGCTTCATTCTCCATCAATCATTACAACACTATATGTTTCATCGGGTGTCCACCCCATGAGTTGTCGTTCACATAACGGAAGCCGACGGAGGCATAAAGAGCCTCGCCAGCAGGATTCCCCTTGTCAACCAGCAATCCCACACAGGGCAGCCCCATCCGGTCTGCTTTCTCCTTAGTTGCTTTCAGTAGTAGCCGGGCAATGCCTTGTCGGCGATAGCCTGGCAACACGGCCAGCGAGTCGAGATAGAGTTCGCCTGCCTGCGTCTCATCATCCATTCCCGAATGATCATTACCTATGCACGCCTTTGCGGCTTCGACGAAAGCCTGACGAAGTTCATGCAAACGACCGCCATCATAACTTACGGCAATCCCGACCAGGCGGTCTTCATCCATGGCCACAAGCGTATTACGGTAACTATATTGTGAGTCTTCACGCTCCACGAGCATGGTCATCATCCCCCGGAAGTCCTCCAGACCATACCCCATTCCACAAAAATACAGGCAGCAGTCGTCGGTCATTGCCGTCATGATTAGTCGCGCAATGTCAGAAGATTGTTCTTTCCGTGCCTCCTTTATCTCAATCATTATTTCTCATATTTTATTAAATTTATCTGGCGACAACAATCGTGAATAGCACCAGATGCTCCGTCCCAGCATTCATCATTATCTTTGCTGCTTCTTTAATTCTCTGAAAGAGATACTCTTGTCATGTGTCATAAATCCAAACTATTCTTATTCAGCAAGAAATCCATCATTATTTATACCTATCTACACCCAATCGAAGTTGTCCTTCCCTGCACCAATCTCAAAGTGATACTTGGCAATGCCCAAGTCCATCTGGGTGTAGCCAATCATCGAGAAACCTTTCTTGGCGCGCACCTGATGGCGGCCGTCTTTCATTCCAAGATACTCGAACGAGAACTTCTGCTGGTTCACGGCGGTCGGGGCAAGCAGGGCCGCTTCTACTCCTCGCTTGAACCACAACGGGGTGATGTCGCTGGCATTAGACACTTGCTCGACGGTCTTGATCTTATGGCTCGCGCCTTGCGTCTCACCATAGCCGATGGCGATATACGCCTTGATGGCCTCGCCTTCATCCAGCACATAGGTGTCGGGAATCTTCTTATAGCTTAGTCCAACCCAACAGGTGTTCAAGCCAAGCGTCTGAGCCAATAACACCAGCTGCTCGCCGTAGTAGCCGATGCACTCGTCGAGGTCGTCAGCTTTCTTTCCCGCCATGGCCAGATAGTTGTTGGCGTTACGGAATTTTCCATACTTGGCCAATGTCCCCCGGAATGCCCTCGGCTCGTTCGTGATCAGCTGGATATGCAGACGGCCTTTCTGATTGCATATTGCAATCTGCTCTTCCAGCACCTTGATGACATCCTCTGCCAATGGCCTTTCCTTATATGCCCTGACGCTATGCCGGGCCTCAATCGCTTCAAGTATTGTCATTGTTTGATATGAACTAACCTTGCTATACAGTTTTAAGAGTGACAGTAGAGGGGCAATATGCCCTTTGCTTCTGCAAAGATACGGCTTTTCCTACAATATTAATCTCACTCGATTTTGAATTTGTGCATTTTTAATATTTTATACTCGGGGACTCAAATATTCCGCTTTCAGAGTGCGCCCATGCACGAGGTGACGCCCAGCGTAGTGGCGATGGCCGTGAGAATCGAGATGACCATCTGAATGATGAATTTCCGGGTTTCTTTCTTCATAGTCGTTTTGGTTTTTGTGTTGGTTTGTACTTGTGTGAATAAACTCTCTCTCTTGTCTTTCGCGATTGACGTTTTTTTATTGCATCTCAAATGCACCGGCAAAGGTACGACATTTCGAGGCACAAACCTATAAAAAGAGAATAAAAAGGGAGTATATGCACATAGATTCATAGAAGTCCTTGGCAAGGACAACAAATGGAAGGTTTTCAAACGATTAAATGTATAATTAACTAAGTATTGATACCAATATCGACACGACAATAGGCAACACGAAAATTCTCTGCAACCAGTTAGGCTATACATTCCAGAATGAACATTTGAGAAATGGGTTCGACCCGGCGAAGACTATAGAATAATAAAGTGTCATAATTTGTCGGTGAAAAGTGAAACGCCCTGTTTCCCGCAATAAACTTTGTGAATCAGGGCATTTCCGTTATGTTGAGTAATCTTATGAGAATAATGCTTGTTTATAGCAGGTAAAAGTTAAAAGTGATGCAGGAAAAGCATATTTTTCCTGTAATTGCATTCAGTAAAAAAAATATTTGTATCTTTGCGTTGTAAATATCAGATAATTGAAGATAATATAAAATTCAAATAATAAATATCACTTTGCTGAAATATAAAATTATCATACAATGACAGACCTATATGAATACTCCACACCTGAACTAGTCCGATTGCTCGGCACTCGGTTCAAGGAATACCGTATGCGCTGCAATCTCACCCAGAGGGAGGTGGCAGAACAGTCGGGAATCGGACTTACCACCATCCACAAGTTTGAGAACGGTACGGCGGGCAATCTTTCGCTGTCAACGTTCATCCTGCTTCTGAAAGTAGTGGGGCAGATCAATGCGTTGGGCGATGTGCTGCCAGAGTTGCCCGAGTCTCCTTACCTCATCCGCAAGGAGGACAAAAAGGCACAAAGAATACGTCACTCTAAATAAGACAGGAATATGATTAAGTCATTAAGAGTCATCCTTTGGGATGAAGAGATCGGAAGACTGGCCTGGGATGAACGCCGCAGGTTGTCTTACTTCACCTACAATCCGGAGTTTGTGGACAATCATGACCAAGCGTTTTGACCGTGACGGAGAGAAGAAAGTGCATACCCAGACGCTGGCTGCCATCTATCCCGATGCCGACAGCTATGAGCAGCTGATTACGGTGTGCCGTAAGCTCCATCTCCCGGAGACTGACTGCCAGGAGGTGTTCCGAAGGATGGTGTTCAACATCCTGTCGAACAATACCGATGACCACAACAAGAACTTCTCGTTCATCATGCAGAAGGACGGCTCATGGCGGTTGTCACCAGCCTACGACATTACCTATGTCATAGACAATGGCGGTTATCTTCCCAACGAAGACCACTGTCTGTACATCAGGGCCAAGCTTCGTAATGTAACGCGTGAAGACGTTATCCAGTTCGCCCATGACAATGGCATACGCAGACCAGACTCAATCATCCGTGATGTTGTAGGAGCATTGAAGCATTTCCGTTCGGTAGCGACAAAGTATGGCGTGTCTGAACAATGGATAGGAAGAGTTGAAGCAACCATTATCTCCCACATGAAAGCATGGAGTGAATGGGAAGGTAGCGATATGTAGCGATGCTGAGACACAGGGACTTACAAGAGGAAAGGAAAAAAGAAACATGTAGCGGAAGTGTAGCAGCATGTAGCAGAAAGTAGCTAAAGAATATGAAGATGGAAGAGAATAAGATAGTTATATACCAGACTGACGACGGACGGACGCAGATTGACGTTCGTCTGGAGAACGATACGGTGTGGCTGACACAGGCTCAGATGGCTGAGTTGTTTCAGAAGACACCGCAGAATATTACTATGCATATCCGAAATGCATATAAGGAAGGAGAACTGGATGAAAACGCAACTTGTAAGGAATACTTACAGGTTCGGATGGAGGGCAATAGAAGGGTGCAACGCATGCAGAAATTCTATGACCTTGATGTCATAATCTCCGTCGGCTATCGCGTGAAGAGCAAGCGAGGCACAGCTTTCCGTATATGGGCAAGAAATGTCCTGAAGGACTACCTCGTCAAGGGCTACGCCATCAACGACCGTATTCGCCGTGAGCAGATCTCCGAGCTTCGCCAATTGGTTCAGATGGTGGGCCGCACCATTCAGACCCAACAGCTGGAAAAGAACGACGAGAACCAGGCTTTGTTCGACATCGTGGTGGACTATACCTACGCCCTTGATACGCTGGATGATTACGACTATCAACGTCTAAGCGTTGGTGAGACCACTCAGGAAGATAAGTTTCACGCCACCTACGAGAGTGCCATGGAAGCCATCAAGGCTCTCCGTGAGAAATTCGGTGGCAGCACCCTCTTCGGAAACGAGAAAGACGACTCGTTCAAGAGTTCCATCGGACAGATCTATCAGACCTTCGGAGGCAAGGAACTCTATCCCAGCGTGGAGGAGAAGGCCGCCATGTTGCTCTATCTCGTCACTAAGAACCACTCGTTCTCCGATGGTAACAAGCGCATTGCCGCCACTCTCTTCCTATGGTTCCTCAATAATAACGGCATTCTCTATCGTGAGGACGGCTCAAAACGTCTGGCTGACAATACCCTGGTGGCCTTGACGCTGATGATTGCTGAGAGCAGGACGGAGGAAAAGGACGTGATGGTCAAGGTGGTAGTGAATTTGATTAATCAAAAGAATGAATAGAAATCAACCCACGGAATAACGTTATGCAGATACTACTCGCTTCCGCAAAAATCATGCACGATGTGCTGAAGACGGCTCCCGATGTGGAGCTGTCTGTACCTCATTTTGCCCACGAGGCCGAGGCATTTGCCCGTGACATGGCTCAGTACTCGACAGAGGCCATTGCCGAGATGCTTGGGTGCAGCCTGCAGATAGCAGGGCAGAATAAACTACGCTTCATGCGCTTCTTTGAGGAACCGACAAATATGCCCGCCATCCTTGCCTACCATGGCCAGGCCTATAAGCACCTGAAGGCTGAAACGCTAACGGAGAAGGACTTGAACTACGCGCAGGAGCACCTTTGGATTACCTCGTTTCTCTATGGCTTGCTGCGTCCGCTCGACGGCATTTTCCCATATCGGATGGAAGGCTCGGTAGAGTTGCCAAGTGGGGCAGGGGAGAACATGTTTGGCTTCTGGAAGAGTCGCCTTACCGATGTGCTCATCAACGCGGTCAAGGCCGATGACGGCATTCTTATCCATCTGGCAACGGAAGAGTATCAGCATCTCTTCGACTGGCAACGGGTACGCAAGGAGGTGCATATCGTCCAGCCTTTATTCTATGTGCGCAAAGGCAACGACTTGAAGATGCAGGCCGTATGGGCTAAGACCTGTCGCGGAGCTATGACACGATTCATCATTGAGCATAGCATCACAAAGTCCGATGATCTCTTTGCATTCAACTATGAAGGTTTTAAGTATGATCTGGCACTTGGTGATAACGACTATCCACATTTCATCAGACAATAAATAAACGACTAAGAATATGACACTACAAGAAGCTATTGAAGCCCGGCATAGTGTGAGGGCTTACAAAGACCAGCCATTGAGCGAGGAAATCGTCAAGGTGCTGGAAGATGAAATTGTGAAGCTAAATCGTGAAGGACAGCTCCACATCCAGTTGATATGCAACGAGCCGAAGGCATTCCAAGGAACGATAGCCAAATACGGTAAGTTCCGTAATGCCAACAACTATCTGGTCATGGCAGGGAAAAGGCCGAAGACCTGGATGAACGTGTAGGTTACTACGGCGAGCATCTGGTCTTACTCGCCCAGACGCTTGGCTTGAACACTTGCTGGGTAGGACTCAGCTATTCGAAGGTGCCAGGAACGTATGTGCTCGGCGAAGACGAGAAGATAGTCTGTTACATTGCCATCGGCTATGGTGAGACACAAGGTAGTGGCCATAAGATCAAGACCGTTGAGCAAGTCAGCCGCTCGGCCGTAAGGACGCTTGGCTCGTCCAAGAATGCCAGTGACATCACCCCCTCGTGGTTCAGGAAAGGTGTTGAAGCGGCCCTGCTTGCCCCAACCGCCGTGAATCAGCAGAAGTTCTCGTTTAGTATCTTGGAATGAAAGACGGTCGCCATCAGGTGCGCGCCAAGAAAGGATTCTCGATGATTGGCTACACCCAGATGGACTTGGGCATTGCGAAATACCACTTTGAGATTGGAGCTGGAAAGGTCAACTTTGAGTGGGTATAAAAAGAATACAAACAGACAAATCGGAATTTATGGTTATACTGATAACAGGTGCATCACATACGGGTAAAACGCTACTGGCCCAGCGGATGCTTGAAAAATACAAGTATCCTTATCTGTCTATAGACCATTTGAAAATGGGCCTTATTCGAAGCGGCAAGATAACTCTCACACCAGAAGATGATGATGCCCTCACCGAAGAACTTTGGCCTATTGTCCGTGAAATGGTGAAGACAGCGATAGAGAATCGGCAGAACCTTATAGTGGAGGGCTGTTACATCCCTTCTGATTGGCGTAACGAATTCAGTGAGCAATATTTGCAGTCAATAAGGTTTATTTGCCTTGCGATGTCGGATGCTTACATTGAAGCTCATATCTATGAGATAAGGAATCATGCCTCTACCATTGAAACGAGGTTGTACGACACAGGCTGTACAATAGAATCTCTGAAACTCGACAATCATAACTACATTGATGCATTTACTCGAAGTGGTGAGAAAATCACGATAATTGATACAGATTATTGGCTGACAGTAAAAGACTTTATCGAACAATAAATTCCAATTTATCTGTTCCACGCGTCGGTGTGCTTGAAGCGGCACTACATTGCCCGTGGGAAGGTGGAGGCCACGGGGCAGGGTGGGGAGGGCGGCGGAGGACAGGCGGATGTGAGGCGAAATGTAAGAAAAATTCGCAGTGCCTTTACTGATTATTGTAACTGTTTGAGAATCAGGCTGTTTGCAAAATAGCGACAAAGAAGCGGTGCTTTTTGATGCGAGAAGCGGTGCTTTTCGATGAGAGAAGCGGTGCTTTTCGGCGGGAAAAGCACCGCTTCTTCCATGAAGGAGGTGGGCGGTGTAAAGAAAAATCGTAATATAATGCCGCTTTTCTCTATTTCAGGAATCGCTCGAAGTAACCGGCCGAAGGGAAGGCATAGTCGTTATCGCGCTTCTTGATGATGGTCTCAGGGCCAAGCACGCAGATGATGCCAACACCGACGAAGACTACCAAGGCAGCGACGATCCAATCCGTCGCCGTAATCGTGCGCCCAAGAATCTGGTAGCAGAGGATAATGCCAAACACGCCAAAGCCGAAGTAGGCCGTGATGGAGCCAGGGCCGTAGATGGTCTGCTTGCCCTTAGCATGGAACCGCTGATGCATCTGAATGCCGAACATCGTGTGGATGACCACTTCGAGGGCGCAGAAGCCGATGGTGCCGATGGTGATGCCCGCAGGCACCTCGCCCTCCATGACGCTATAGAGCGTGAATCCGGCATACATGAACGTGGCAATCAGGTTGGTGTATGTTCATTGCAGATACTTGTCCATAACTTTTGATGCTTTATTGATTTCCGGGTGCAAGGACAGCGCAAGCCTGTTCTCGCAAATGCGTTTGCAAAATTACGGTGTTTTTTGCATACGATGGTGAAGAAATCCTATATGTTTCTGTATTATTTCAACGAAAACCGTTATCTTTGTACCCAAATATGTATCAGATACTCTTTGACGATATAGCCAGGATACCAGAAGGAAGGCAGGAACGTAACATCTTCCTGCGTGAGTTGGTTTTGGCTCTCGACCCAGACCAAATGCGAAAGAAGGTGGTGGTGCCCCATCAGCCGTTCCGCACCGCCGATGGTCAGATTATGCGCATCGTGTCGGGCACGGTCACCTGCCGCATCAATCTCGAACAATACCACTTCTCGGCACACGACATACAGATGTCGCCGCCCGACACTATCCTTACCTCGATATCGTAGAGGAAGCCCTCTGCTTCGGCTGGATTGACTCCACGCTGAAGAAACTCCCGGACGGGCGACTCGCCCAACGGCTGTCACCCCGCAGGAAGGGCAGCCACTGGACGGAACTCAACCGTCAGCGTTGCCTTGACCTGGAACGCCGCAGAATGATGACGGAATACGGAAGAATGGCCCTCAAAGAAACGCAGAAAGAAAAGGATTCGGAACTACTAAGTCGCAATTGAAATGAACAAGGTACGTATAACTGCCATACGCCAGACGGTCTATGAGGATTTGATGGCGAAGTTTGAAAACCCCATTGAGCATACTTGCGATGTGGTGGAGGGTCAGCAATGGATTTCTGTTGACGGCAAGTGTCCTGACGGCATGTGTCCGTCGGCTTGGGAATCCATGCGCGAGTTCGTAGAGTCGCTTGCCCGAGGCGAAGGTAATTTCTTTGACGGATGGATGAAGAATCCCATGAGCGCCATGATTAGTTGTAATGACGGTTTCCGTCCATTCAGTTTTTATATTGAAGTGATTGATGAGCGAGATGAGTAAGACGTGGACGATAGATGCTGAGGGCGTGCTGACCATCCGACAGGGATTCCGCAAACGGAAGGGCAAGCCCGACTTCTACGCACGGCGAGAGGAGATAAAGGCCATCGTCGTGGAGGAGGGTGTGCGCGAGATTGGCGACGGGTGGTTCAACTATTTGAACGAGGTCCGTGAGATTTCCCTGCCTACCACGCTCCGGCGCATCGGCAAGAGCGCATTTGCTAGTTGCGAGCGTCTGGAGGAAATCTTCATCCCCGAGGGCGTGGAGGAGTTGGCCGAGAGCGCCTTCCAGGATTGTTCCCACGTGCGTCGTTTCCATCTGCCCGCCACGTTGAGGAGCATCGGCTTTCTGGCCCTTCATGTGGGCGACGGGCGTCTGCTCTCGATTGATGTGGCGAAGCAGAATGGGCATTTCGCGTCGAGCCACGGCGTGCTCTACAACCACGACATGACCACCATCTTGCAATACCCATGCGGCAAGCGCAGGAAGGAATACGCGATACCCACAAGCGTCACAACCATTGCCGAGGACTGCTTCTCGCATGCCCGCCATCTGGAGCACGTCATTCTGCCCGAAGGACTGAACGCGATGGGCGGTAGCGCCTTTGGCTTCTGCCGGAGGCTGAAGCGCATGTGGGTGCCCGACGGCGTGCGCGTCATTCCCAGCTATGCCTTCTTCTGTTGCGAGTCGCTCACGGAGTTGCGCTTGCCCGAGCGGTTGGACGGACTTGGCTTTGAGGCGTTCACGTTCTGCCCGTTGACGGAGTTTCGCATCCCCGAGGGTGTCCAGATGCTCGACTATGCCGTCCTGGCCAACACGCCCATCCGCGAGATCATCATCCCCGAGGGCGTGACGGAAATCAACAATAGCGCCTTCTATGAGTGCGAGCAGCTTCGGAAGGTTGTCCTCCCGCAAAGTCTCCAAAGCATCTGGGAGAAAGCATTCCGCTATTGCCGCTCCCTCATCGAGATAGAGATACCCCCGCAGGTGTGGCACATCACCGACGATGTGTTTGAGGGGTGCACCAGCCTGCGCCGCATCATCCTCCATTCTAAAGTAATCGACTCGCTCAGCTGGGTGCCCGAGGGAGCAGAACTGATCAAGCAATTTGGCGATTAGAATAATGATTATAAGACATCACTAATATGCGACATCTGACGAACATCAACGACATAGAGCAGACCATCAAGGACCATCGTCTCTGCCTCTTTTACGTCAAGGCACCCGATTGCGGCGTCTGCAACGTCATGCTCGACAAGGTTGGGCGAATGACCGAGAACCATCCCAAGCTCGAAGCTTTCTATACCGACATCACCGAGGAACCCTTGGTGGCCGGTCGGTTTCTGGTCTATTCCGGGCCCACCGTGTTGCTCCTGCTCGATGGCAAGGAGGTGTATCGCGCCTCAGGATTCATCGACATCCTGGAGTTGGAGCGGAATATTGTTCAATTAAAAGAAGTTTGCGAATTATGACCTTACCCAAATTTATCATCACCATGAATGGCGTGCTCCGCCTCGGCATGGTCAATCAGCATCGAGACCTGCTGAAGCCAGGTGATCAATGTATCGGCGGCGGCTACTACAGGTTCGACTTCATTTCCAACCGCATCATCCTCGACCGTAGCTCCTACGATTTCGGCAAACCGAAATGGCACCTGCTGGAAACATTAAAGGTGCCCTCCGTCTATAAGGGACTACGCATCGTCTACGTTTATGATGACGGCTACCACGATGATTTCCACGTGAGTGAAGAATTGAAAATTGAGTATTATGAATAGCAAAAAAATATCAAATGCTAAGTCCGATGACAGATACGTCGGCTCTATGAATCGGCCTTTCCCGAAGACGAACAGATTCCTTGGAAGGATTTGATGCGCCTGATTGGGGAAATGCCGTTGGATTTCACGGCATACTACGATGGAGAAGAGTTCATCGGCTTCACTATCGTCTATCCACGTAAGTCTTTTAACTGGTACTGGTACTTTGCCGTGCAAGAGGATTTGCGCGGCAAAGGCTATGGCCAGCAGATACTGACTCAGCTGATAGCACAATATAAGGGACAGACCTTTGTCCTGGACATGGAAAGTCCTACGCAAGTATGTGAAAACATTAGCCAACGTAAACGTCGCCATGCCTTCTACCTTCGCAACGGGTTTCGGGACACGAATGTCTATCGTACCTACCGCTCGGCCCAAAGGGACGCTTGCCAGAGCAAGAACGACATCACCATGACCATTATGATGATGGGCGAAAGGCAACGGGAAAGGCTACGGGTAGGCGAGCGAAGCTCGGGAATGGGCGACGGAACGTCGGGAATGGGCTCGTTCACCATGAAGGATTGGGATGACATCATCCGCGAACTGCAACAGTTCTGGTGGCCTGACAACATCAAGGAGGATGACATGATGGAATAGGGCAGTGGGATTAACTGGCAAATGTAAGCAGCCCTTCGAGTCATTTACTATGTTTGAAGGGCTTTGGTTTATGCAGACTTCTTTCCAATCAGTCTGTTAAACTCGCTGGCATAGAATACCCCGAAAAGGTATTGCTCCAGCTGATCCAAAAGCAGATAGTCGGTGCATCTTGTCCCGAACTCTCCAGGAGAGGGAACTACATAAACGGCATACCTTGCCCCACATCGGGCATCGGCTGCACGGAGGATGGCTTTAGGGTTCAGCTGAGTGACCCTATATATAGTAGTCTTTCCAACTCCCAAGAGTTTTGCGGCTTCCATGGGGGTAAGATACGGTTTATCACCAATACTCTCGACGATGGGCAACGCTACTTGTTGTCCATCTTCTATTTGTTCTTTCTTTTTCAGTTTCTTTTTTGCCCTGTAAGCCTTGTCTATACATGCTGTTGAGCAGTAAAGAGTCGTCATTTTGTGCGCGATAAATGGTTTTCCGCACCACTGGCAGCGTTTCTGAATATCCATAAATGTCCGTCACTTTGAAGTTTTAACTCGGCAAAAAAATAGCCATTTTTGTATCGCTCTTTATCGCATTTTCCCACTGTGTTCCACATTGTCCCTTCGATGGCGTTTTGGCTGAATTTCATGGTGTTCCACCTTTGTTCCAAATATCGCGTTTTTAAGGGCGTTTTTATTATCTGTTTTACACTCGCGGTAGAAATACTGTGCAAAAATAGCTCGAAAAACTGGTACTAACAAATATGCAACTTGAAGTGTTTAAATGCAAAAAGTCCCTCATTTAGAGGGACTTAGTTCAAATTACTCCAAGTTCTTGCTGAGGCAAGCGGCAAAGCCGAGCGGTTCAGAGTTGTTTATAAGGGGTCACTTGCCGACGCAGAATGTAAAATCTGCAAATATAAGTCGCTGATAATCAGCGCATATTCCTCCAATTATATGGGACAGATACTATGCCGAGGGA
>OCTW013389528.1_pt1 | contig 11816 bp, 9 predicted proteins | sample 1539671 | NCBI WGS metagenome assembly OCTW01 (sample SAMN02144230, study PRJEB22623) | gut metagenome | biome: sheep rumen | host: Ovis aries | place: New Zealand | reverse complement strand
ACAAATTTATAATCATTATAATTTTTTATTCTAAAACATCTTTCACAATATTTATCATCAATATTTCTAGAAAAACCTATTGCATTTGAATCAGTTACTTGAATTAAAGCACCACACCCTAAACACTTACAACTCATAATATCTTTCCTTAGAAAATAAATTTTTGTCACGTAACTTTTTCATAATTCTTTTTTCAATAAATCTATTTGGTTTAGTCCAAATAAAATCCTTATTAGCAAGAGGAGTGGTCAACACAGTCATAATTCCTGCCTTATTTCCAGCAACTATGTCTGTAAGCATTTGATCACCTACAATTGCCATCTCATTTATACCATAATTAAATTTTTCAGATAAATATAAAATATTCCTGCGACATGGTTTTTTAGCAGAAGATAAATAATCAATTCCAAGCACATCAGCAAAAGGTTTAACACGTTTTTTCGGACTATTAGAAAAAATAATTAATTTTAATTTTTTCTTTTTTAATTCAGAAATAAAATTTATCAACTTTTCATCAGGAGTTTTTTCATCAATAGGAACAAGAGTATTATCTAAATCAAATAAAATACACTTAATACCTTTATTCATAATCTTTTTAAAATCAATTGTATAAATACTTTGCTGATACATATCAGGAATAAACTGTTCCATTTCAATTACCTCCTAGTCTAATAATAATTTTATCACAGAAATACTACATAAGCAATTGCAAAAGAAAAAAAATATCGTAAAAACGATATTTATTTTGCCTCTTCAACTGCTCGAATTTCCCTTATAACAGTTACCTTTATAGTACCTGGATATTGTAATTCAGCCTCAATCTTATCCTTAACATCACGAGCTATTTTATAACTTGTCAAATCATCAACTTTATCAGGTTTAACAATAACACGTAACTCACGTCCTGCCTGTAGTGCAAAAGACTTATCAACACCTTCAATACCAGTAGCAACATTTTCTAAATCTTCCATACGTTTAACATAATTTTCTAAAGAATCATTACGAGCTCCCGGTCTAGATGCAGATAAAGTATCAGCAATTGCCACTAATTCAGCAATTACACAATTTGCAGGTTTATCACCATGATGAGATTCAATCGCATTCAAAACAACATCATGTTCTTTATATTTCTTTGCTAAATCTGCTCCTAATGTAACATGACTTCCTTCCAATTCATGATCAATAGCTTTACCAATATCATGAAGAAGTCCAGCACGCTTTGCTAAATTAATATTTTCACCTAATTCTGCAGCCAAAATACCTGTTAAATGTGCAACCTCAATCGAATGTTGTAAAACATTTTGACCAAAACTTGTACGATAATGTAATTTACCAACTAAGGCAACTAACTCTGGATCCATCTTAGTAATACCAAGTTCAAATAATGCAGATTGACCATACTCCAAAGTTTTTTCATAAATCTCTTTGCAAGTTTTCTCATACACTTCCTCTATACGAGTAGGATGAATACGACCATCCTTTAATAACGTTTCAATTGTAACACGAGCAATTTCTCTTCTATATGCATCAAAACAAGAAAGTACAATAGCCTCAGGTGTATCATCAATTATCAAATCAACACCAGTAACAGATTCAATTGAGCGAATATTTCTACCTTCTCTACCTATTATTCTACCTTTCATTTCATCATTTGGAAGGCTAACAACAGTTACAGTTTGCTCATTTGCAACATCCCCTGCATACCTTTGCATACTAGATACAATCATATCACGAGCAGTTTTATCTGCTTGTAATTTAGCCTCAGTTTCACGTTCTTTTATATAAGATGCAATTTCTAAAGACATCATTTCTTCAACTTTCTTCATAACCAAATCATGAGCATCAGTCTTAGAAAAACCAGCAATTTTTTCAAGCATTTCTATTTGTTCTTTTTTTATTTTCTCAACATTTTCTTGTTCCTGTTGGATAAGTTTTTGTCTATCTATTAAATTATTTTCTTTATCTTCAAGCATTTGTTCACGTTTTTGTAAAGATTGATCACGTCTTTCCATACTCTCTTCGCGAGTAAGAAGTCGATCTTCTGCTTCCTTGACTTCATCTTTTCTCTCACGCAAATATTGATCTGCTTCTTTTTTAATTTTATGAGACTCTTCCTTAGCCTCCAAAATTTGTTCTTTTTTGATTTTTTCTGCTTCCTTAGAAGCTTTATCTAAAATTAATTCAGCTTTTTTACTAGCTAAAGAACCTTTAATATAATTAAAAACAATAATAATTATAATACCGACAATAATTCCAATAAGTACAAGTAAAATAGAGAATGCTAAATCATTCATTTTTTCCTCCACTTATTCTATAAACATATTACTAAATCATAATATGTCCTAATTCAATTTTATAAGTAATATCAAAATATGTCAAGGTATAAAAAAAGACTTTACAACTTAAAAATAAAAAAATCTACACTCTAAAGTGTAAACTTTTTTTTATAAGAAAAAATCTATTAATTATAAAATATCCTAATATACTTCCACAAAAATCAATTAATACATCACGAAATTCACCACTTCTACCTAACACAAATAACTGATGTATTTCATCTGAAAAAGCATAAATTAAACAAATTAATAAACTAATCATCATTTTTTCACGAGTATTATAATTAAACTCATTTATAAATAAAAATACGAAAATTCCAAAAACTAAATAAAGACAAAAATGAGCACTTTTTCTGACTGGAAACTCTAAAATATCATAAAAATTCTGAATTTCTAAATCATTATATTCATGACCAATTATCTTAGAAGAACAATCAATTATAAAATCAATTATTACATTACTATTAGCAGTAGATTCAACAGCAGTTCTATTAGATAAACAAAATATTAAAATCATCCATAATATTATAAAAATTAAAAATATATATTTTTTCATATTACTTCTTTAAAAATTTTTTTACAACACTTGTAATTTCTTTAAAATCATTTTTAAAGAAAATATAATTTACTAACAAAATAACAATTGAATCTATAACAAAAATTATTCCGCCTAATACAAAGAATTCAAAATAACTAGTAATGTTAATATTTATATTAAACACAAATAATACTATAATTATCATTAAAACAAAATTTAAAAAGAACATACATAAAAACTTTTTTAAACTTGATTCAAATATTTTTATATGTGTAAAATATATTTCCATACTTGCTAAAATAATATTTGTAATTAAAATAGCTACTAATATTCCTATTATTCCAAAAAACAACTGTCCAATAAATAATAAAACAACCAAAATAATTACAGCAATCAATTGAATTTTTTTTGCAGCTTTAAAATTACCTGAAACATTAATTATATGTCCTGAAGGAATATGAATCACTTCAAATAAAGCAATTAAAGCAAGCAAAATTGCAATTGAATAACTTACATAATTAATATCTGATATTTTTGCAGTATAAATTTTAATAAATGGAACTATTACTGATAATACAGATGATAACATTATTGCTGACAAAACAAGAATTATATATTCATATGTTTCAAATTTTCCTAAAACATCTTTTTTCTTTCCATTTGAAAGCAACTGTCCAAATCCATTAACAGGTGCAGCAATAATAGCAGTAATAACACTCTTAACAATATTATATATAGAACTATAAACAGAATACACACTAGAGCTACTAGTACTGATAAAAGTAGAAATAAATAAAAGTGGAGATGATAAATAAACAACAGATGTAAATTTTTGAACCATAATATCTTTGGTTCCTTTTATTGATTTATAATCTGGTTTATCTGATTTTATTTTCGGAAAAGTTTTCTTAAACAAAATATAAATAATAAATCCATTAACTATAATATATATCAAAATAATTAATCTAATAATCAACATATCAACTTTATTATAAGCTAATAAAATTGTAGTAATACTTGAACAAACATTAACAATTGCAGCAAAAAAACTATAAATATATTCTTTTTGACTTACTTGGAACATAATCTGATTTCTATAAACAAAAATTAAATTATAACCTGTTCCAACCATTACCATTAAAAAAATTAAAAATATAGTTAAATAAGGTAAATCACTCTTTATAAATATAGGATATACTAAAGAAATAATGATACCAATTAAAAGAAAAATCAATCCTATCTTAAAGAATACATTTTTTGCAGCAGACATAATTTTATTAATTTTCTTTTGATTACCATCAACAAATGGTTTAAACAATGCAACATTAATTGCCGTTGTAAAACCACCTTCAACAATTAAAATTAAATTAACAAACTGGTTAGCAGTTGCAACCACCCCATTAAAATCAGAACCATAATTTTTTAAAATTAAATTTGTAGAAATTAATGATAAAATACTCATTAAACCTGTATTAACAATCATAACAAATGCATTTAAAAAAGTATTTTTTACTCTATTTGTTTTCAATAATTTCACCTACTTTTTCTACAAAATCTGAAGCAACCTCATTAGCCATTTTATAATTTCGACTTATTTCATCAAAACCTACATAACTATTTCTATTAACTTCACAAAATTTTTCAAAATCAATAATATCATTTTCATAAAATTCTTTATAAACATTAAATACTAACGGATATTTATCTAATATTTTTTTACTTGTATCATCAATATTACTATAAAAATTTACGATTGGCTTTCCATAGCTTATATATTCATATACCTTACTAGGTACTTGATTTATAATCTCATTTCCCACATTAACAATAATATTAGCACTTTTTAAAAATTCATCACATTCACTTTTTGATAATTTTTCATTTAAAATTAATTTATCTCCAAATTCATTTTTATATTTTAATAATTTATTCTTAATATTATTTTCACATATATAACATAAAATCAACTCATAATCAAATTTAACATTTTTAAAAAAATCTAACATATAATCTGGAATCCTAATATTATCATAAAATGTACCAGTAAAGACAAATCTAATTTTATCACCTTTAAAATTATTTTCAACATTATTCTTATTAATCAAAGCAAATTCAAAAGGGTAATATTTATCTTTTAATGCAGATAACTTTGAATTAATATTTTCATAATAATTAACATAAGGTAAAAAAATGCCATCACAAATAGAAAAAAAATTTATTTCTTCCTTAATTCTTTCTTCTATCAAATTTTGATCAAGAGTATAATTAAAACTATGAGGATCAAACTGATATGATATCCATTTTATATTATTATTTTTCTTAACATTGTTTGCAATCTTATGCATCATCATAGGATAAGAACAACTAATTATAACATCATAACCATTTTTCACAATTTTATTAGCCAATTTACATGATTTAGAATAATCCATAAATCCATCTTTTTTTAGAATTTTTCTATAATTATAAATAATTTTTCTAATAATTCTATAAAAAATTCCCTTAAACTTGCTACTACAAGAATTAATCTTATTTGTATATATATTAAAATAATCATTAATTCTATAAACTTCTACACCATTCAAAAATTCATGTTTCTTCAAAGAAGCATAATTTCGACGAGTAACAACGCTGACTTCAATTTTTTTAGCCAACATATCTTCAATAATTGCTTTTAAACAATTTGTAATAGCACTTCCATATGGATAATATTCATATAAAATAAATAAAACTTTCTTCATATTATCACCTATTTTAACAATTGACTTTCGATTGGATCAATTTTATTTTTCACAAAATTATACTTGTCATGAATATTCTTTTTGTACTTTTTTAATAAAACATCATCATTAATTATTTTTACTAAACCATTAGTTATTCCTTCAACACTATTATTAACAATTAATCCAAAATCCTCATTATGAAACAAATCTTCTTTTCCAAGACAATTAGTAGATAATACAGGTAATTCAAGACTTAAAGCCTCTTGAACAACTAAAGGATAACCTTCTGATAATGATGAACATACATATAAATCAGCACACTTCATATATTTATAAGGATTATCACTCTTTCCAAGTAAAGTAATATTTGAATTCATATTAAGATCAATAATAACACGTTCTAATTTTTCACGTTCCTCACCATCTCCAACAATATAAAGATGAGTATTAACATTTAAATTATTTAATGCATTTTTATATGCTAGAAAAAGCCTTTCATAACTTTTTTGAGCTGTTAATCGTCCAACTGAAATAATATTAAAATCAGAAGATAATTCAGCAAATTCTTTAGATTTTTCTTTAATTAAATCATAGTTTAAAATATTATACATAACATATAAATTATCACTAGAAAAAAATCTATTTTCAAAAGAACGTTTTGATTCATTAGATACAAAATACAATTCATCATAAGATTTATATACTTCTTTTTGTTCATCTAAAGACTTAAAAAAATAATCAGAATCAGTATTAATTTTAAAATTACAATGAATCCAAGCAACCTTTTTAGCACTAGAATTACTACCAGCAATAATTTTGGTTGGCAAGCCCTCTAAAAAAGATACTTCTATATCATAAGAATCCTTTACCATCATCCTATAAAGTTTTTCTTTAGAATATAATTTTATTTTCCAATACAAAAATTTACGACAAACTTTATCTAAAAATTTATTTTTTTTAGAATGATAAAAACTATCAACTTTTATATTAGAATTTATATTATTATAAACATTAGTATCATAAATTGTTTTAATCGTTATATCAAATTTATCTTTATTTAAACTATTAACTATATCAATTAAAACATGTTCTGCCCCGCCTATACCTAAAGTATTAATGAAAAATAAAATTTTTTTCATTCAATCACCAACTTCTAACTATTCTTTTTAATAATATCATTATATGCTTCAATTACTTCAGCAGCATTCTTTTCCCAATCATGTCGTCTTAAAGCAGTATTTCTTGCATTTTTAGGCATAGAATTACATAAACTATCAGATTCAAAATATTTTTCAATATAAAAAGCAAGCAACTCTGGCTCAGTATAAGGATACAAAAAACCTTCTTCTTTATCTTTTAACATTGTAGCAGTTCCACCTACATTAGAAGCAACACATGGAACTCCTAAAATCATTGCTTCACCTAAAGAGTTCGAACTATTTTCAATTGAAGAAGCTTGAACATATACATGCGATTTCAATAATCTATTTTTATATGATTCAGCATCTAAAAAACCTGTAAATTCAATATTTTTATCTAAATCATATTTTTTTATCATCTTCTGTAAATACTTTGTATAACTTTGTCTTTTTAGTCTACTTTTTAAAGAATCCATAGATAAAATATTATTCCCAGCTACCACTAACTTCACATCAGGATATCTACATTTAACAATTTTTAATGCTTCAATCATAATATAAAAACCTTTTAAAATTGCTTGTGCTTGACTAAAAAATATTGTATGTTTATCAGCTTTTTTCAAACTCCAAATGTCATTATAAAAACACTTTCGTAAATTTTCATCACCATGATAATAATTAATTTCAGGATTAATTGCCAAAACTTGAGAATAATCCCAATCAGTTCTTCCAATAACATTTTTTACATTTTTAATTATTTCATATTCATATTTAGCTCTTTTATTATAATCAATTCCAACTAAATAACCAGTTTTAGGCTTAAATAAATCTCTTATTGTAAGATTTTTCAATAAAGTCGAAAACTTTAAATTACAATAACATACTCTTTTATAAGAATTTAAAAATCCTTGTATAGAAACAACATAATTTAAATCAGGATTACTTAATATTAAAGGCAAAGACTTAGGATATTCAGTTCCATGAATATGAACAATATCTGGATTAAACTCTTTTACAATCTGATTCCAATAATAAGAAAGTTTCATATTTAATTTATTTTCATTTTTGTTAGGAATCAAATAGTAAACAGTCTTTTTATCAACATATTTTTTTAAATCAATACCATCATATGTTGATACAATACAAAAATCATAATTTTCCTTTTTTAATATACTTTCATAAAGAGAATTCATCCATCCTCCAAAAACAGTTTTTCCAAATTTTAGCTGTTCAGATGGATAAGGAAAAATAACATTAGAAACCCATAAAACTCTCATATCATGCTTCCTCCTTACATAAGAATCTAGTTAACAACCACACAACAAAAATCACACAAAGAGTAACAAATGATGCGCCATTTTGAAAATATCCATTATTTGCACAGAAGAAACATATTATCATACAAAAATTTACAAATAACACTGAAGCAAATATATTTCTTGATTCTATAGCATCACGCCATAAAACACTAAATAACATTCCAATAAAAAACACAAGTAAAATCGTTAATGGAAAGCCAATATCAGAGGCAGGGAATATAAAGAATGTTGACCATACAGCACCAGTCTCCCACCCATCATCCAAAATCTTATACATATAAGTCCTTTTATAAATATTTTTCTCATCATTACTTTTCCCAATTAATTTCAAAAAATTATGTCTAAAAAAATCTGAAAAACCTAATCCATAACTAGAAGTAAAATTCTTTTTTAAAGCAAAAGATAATCCCTTATATCCATGTGTTATATAACTAACTAAATGATTCAAACCACTTTTTACTGAATCAGGTAAAAATGAATAAAAATATTTATCTTTTATTTTTGTTTGAGAAATATATTCTGAAGAATTAGAAAGCATATCATCAATTTCTTTTTCAGTATTCTCACTATTCTTTTTTTCTTCAATAACATTTATATCAACAATTTTATCATCATCAACATCATCATTATGTTGAATTGTAATTTCATCACCACTTGCATCCTTCAATAAACGATTAGTCATAATAGTTTTATAATATAAGAAAAAAGATGATAATAAAATAACAATAAAACTTAAAGATAAAATTATATTACGTTTTTTTATTTTTTTTAAATTTGAAAAAACATATATTAAAACAAACATAAACAATTGAAAAGCCATAATAGCATATGAATTAATAACACCTTGTGCAATTCCTAAACATAAATTTAATAACAAACATACATATCCAAGTATTTTACTAATTTTATTTAAAGATTTATGATAAATAAAAAGCAAAGGTAAAATAAATGAAATAAAAGGAGACACAATAATACCCACATAATACAAAATAACTTCAAGTGTCCCTAAAGAACTATGTGAAATTCGATATGCAGTTCCACTATCAAATATACCTCTAATAATATCAGGATAAAACTTACCAGTAGTTGCATAACAAGTTAAAATAAAATTAATCATGTAAATTACAAAACAAACATACATTATATGATTAGAATTAAATTTTATTTTTTTCTTTTTATATTTCAATTTTGTTCCAACATAATACCCCAAAATTAAAAAAATAACTGTTAAAAATAAAAAACTATATAGATCAAATTCATTATTTATATTCCAATCAAAAGGACCAAAAATAAATAATAAAATAGTTATTAAATAAAATGAACCACAAACAATCAAAGGAACAAATTTGGTAATTCCTTTATACTCTAAACTAGTAGATGATTCATCACCATCACGAAAAAAATTAATTATTTTCATTATTCACCTCTTTACATAAATCTAAAATTCTTTGAGATTGAACAATATTATTTTTACAAGTTAAAACAAATTTTTTTGCTTTTAACCCCATTTTATTCAAATCATCACGTGAATTACTAAAAACCTCCTTCAAAATTTTAGCAATTCCATCACTACTTTCATCTTCAAATATATATACATAATCTAAATATTCTACAGGAAGTCCTGGTAACTTTGCTGTAATTATTGGTGTACCAGAAACCATATATTCCATATTTTTTGAAGGAAACGAATACTTAGTAAATTCCAAATTAGAAGGACGAGGATTAATTAAAACTGATGCTTCTAACTCTTTTTCAACAACCAAAGAATTAGGAGCAATTCCAAAATATTTAATTCTTTTATCTTTTTTAGAACACTCTTCTATTACAGGAGTATAATCTCCTGCACCATAAATCCATAATTCTGCCATTTTATCTTTATACTTCATAAAACCATCAATTAAATTTTTTAATCCATATTTTTCTCTTAAAGCACCAGCATACATAACAACATTTTTCTTATTCTTATTACTTAATTTATTTTCACTAGTTTTCATATTAACATCAACTAAGCCTTCCATAACAATATAAGGCTTATTGCCATAATTAATAACTTCATTCATAGCTTCAGTTAAAAAAACAAATCCATCTATTTTTTTATATTGTTTCTTCATAAACTTAGAATAAAACTTATGAAATTTACTTTTATTTTCACGAGCATCACTAACATCTGCCATATACTCATAGATATCACAAACAATAGATATTTTCTTACATTTTCTTACCTTAGTAGCTAAATTAATAAAAGGTAAAACTGTAACATATGCTGCATCAACAATAATACATTTTTCTTTATTCTTATTTTTTCTAATCCATTTCAAAGTCTTAAAAAAATAACTAATACAAACAAAAAAATGTTTTAAAATAGGAATATTTAATAAACCAATATGTTCATAAGTAACATTATTTTCAACACATTTCTTATTCTTCCAAAAAATTCCTTTATAGCTAGAATGAGAAATAGGCCTTCCAACTAAAGAATAAATGTTATTTTCTTTATTTAAAATCATACCATCAATTATTAAATGATGAAATTTAAATCCAGATTCTTGCATTCCATATTTTGCGCTATCTATATTTGGTTTCAACATATTTTTCATATGAACAAATTCATCACTTGACGGAACACTCGAAACATATAATATTTCCATACCTAACTCACCCCATTACTACTTATAAACATTTATAATTTTATTTATCATATTTTGATTATCATACTTTTTTGCATAATCTAATATCCTATCACTATCAATTTTGTTATTAACAATTTTTTTATAAAAAGCATAATAAGTTTCAGGCTTTTCATCATTAACAACAAAACCAACTTTATCAACAACTAATTCACGAGGAGCACTTTTGCCACAAACAATCACAGGAGTACCACATGCCATAGCCTCAACAGTAACTAAAGAAAAAGTCTCTTCACGTGATGGATTCATAAATACAGTAGCCATACTATATAAACAAGCAAGATCATTTTGATTATCCGTTCTTTTTATCCCTACTATATTATCAGGTAAATTATTTATTTGCTCATCAGATAAGCCAACTAATACAATCACTTCATCAAAAGATATCAATTTAGATAAAGAAAGAAATATATCTAACCCTTTTCTTTCTTCCCAAATATTTGCAACTCCTAAAATAATTTTTTTACTCTTAGAAATATTATATTTATCATAAATAGAATCATCAAAACAAGGTTTAAAAACATCTAAATTAATACCATTATTAACTACTCTAACATCATAATCTTTTAAAAACGACTTTTTAACTAATCCTTTTAACCAATTTGATGGAGTAATAATTGTTAAATTATCAAGACCTAAAAACAATTTTTTCTTCAAATTAAATTCACGTCTAGTTGTATCAAATAATTCACTTGGATAAGTTTTTAAATTAGGACATTTCATACAACATTTAGTCCATTTATTACACTTACTTAAAGTAAAATAAGCACAATGTCCAGTAAAAGACCAACAATCATGTAAAGTCCAAATAATTTTTCCATCGTAATTTTTTAAATAATTAAATAATACTTTTAAATTAATATAATATCCATGAATATTGTGCAGATGAATAATAGTAGGATTAATTTTTTTCAAACGTCTTACTAATTTTTTTGTAGCAAAAAAACTACCATGTCCATTAAAACCTAATCGAGCAAGTATTACATGAAAATAAGTAGTAAACTTATTTCCAATTTTAAAACAATTTAAATCTCGATTTTTTTCACCTCTACCAAAAAATATATATGACTTATA
>OCTW011609069.1_pt1 | contig 11816 bp, 11 predicted proteins | sample 1539671 | NCBI WGS metagenome assembly OCTW01 (sample SAMN02144230, study PRJEB22623) | gut metagenome | biome: sheep rumen | host: Ovis aries | place: New Zealand | reverse complement strand
TGAATCAGTACCAAGTAAGAATGCAGAACCTATTAAACAATGGCTAGCTAAATTAGGTAGTGAAAGAATTGATGAAGTATTTGATCCTTCTATAACAGTGCAAAGAGCAATAGATACTTATAGAGCTAAAGGATATCCAGAAGATTGGATTATTAAAAGAATTAAAGGAATACAAGATAGAAAAAAACTAACTGATACATGGAATAAACATGGAGTTAACACTGAAAAAGAATATGCGATCTTAACTAATGAAATATATAAACAATGGTCAGGCTTTACAGCAAAAGAATATAAAGAGTACAAAGGACTTAGAAAAGAATCTCTAAGAGATAATATGACCGATATAGAAGTAGCTTTAGCAGATCTAGGAGAAATCGCAACAAGAGAAATAGCTAAAAAGAATAATCCTAAAGGATTAGAAGAAAATAAAAAAGTAGCTAAACTAGGTGGTAATGTATCTAAGGTAGCAAGAAATGAACTTGAATCAACATTAAATGAAACTGTCATAACAAAAGATAATTATTTGAATTATAAATACATAGATAAAAAAGAAATAGATAATAAAAATACTACAAGTAATTAACTTGTAGTATTTTTTTATAATTTCTTATTTTTATCTAATGTTAAAGCTTTATGATCTTCTAAACTTAATCTTAAATTACTAAAATTACTAATTTCAATAGCTTCACTATTAATAACATCTTCAGCTAAGAAGTCACATAACTCTAAAGTACTAACATTGTTTTCTTTCATATAAGTAGCAAAATCAATTACTGCTTCATTTTGGTTAACACTAAATAATCTTGTTAAACCAAGTTTAGTGAATTTAATAACCCCGTTATTATTCTCATCTAAAAATAATGCTAGATATTTATTTTGAATTAGTAAAGATATTAATTCAATATATTCAGGTATAATATCTACTAACCAATCATAACTAACACTATAACCACTTCTGGCTACAATATTTAGTATCTCATTTTCTAATTCTTCTCGCTGCAAACTATCATCTGTCATCTTGAAAAATTAATACCTCGTTTCTAACAGCTAAAATAAGTAACTGCGATATAGATAATACCAAAAAAAGAAACATTTGTACACAAAAAATAGACCTAAAAATAGCAAATTTGCACCTATTATAAAAAACCTTTAAAAACTACTAAAAAAAACGATTTTATTTGTTGACAAAACATCTTTTTTGGGTAGAATAAGAACTACCAATTCACTTAACAAGGCGAATTGGTGCTAGTATCACACTAGTCAACCCCTTTTTATTCTTTTAGGGAAAGTCTTCAGGGGACTTTCCCCATTTTTATGAAAATATACATACTCCTATTAACTTATTAAAAAAGGGGAAAGGTAGTTCACTTGGATGTGGACTTTTTTTTATGTTTAATTTTATAATTTATAAAGAGGTGTCTATATGGAACTAGAAAGTATAAAAGGCCTTGGAGAAAAAACTAAAGAGTATTTAAATAAACAAAATATCTATACCATAAAAGACTTAGTAGGCTTTTATCCATATAGATATGAAGTCTTATCTCCCGAGGTATTAGATAATACTAGTAAAGAAACTACTATAACAATAAATGCAAAAGTAGTAACTGAACCTACAACTGCATATATTAAAAGTAGTTTAAATGTATTAAAGTTTAATGCTGAAACCTACGGTAAAGTAATAAGAGTATCTATATTTAACCGTGCTTACCTAAAAAAGAGTATTACTATAGGTAAAGATGTAATTTTAACAGGTAAGTACGATAATATACATAACTCTTTTACCGCGTCTAACTTAAAACTAGGTATATTAAATGATTCTTTAATAAATCCTGTATATCATTCTATAAAAGGTATTAAAAACCCTAAAAATATCATCGTAGAAGCTATAAACTATATAGAAGAAGATAATAATATTATTCCAAAAAATTATGCTTTAAAACATAATCTAATAACTAATAAAAAAGCATTAGAATATATTCATAATCCAAATACTATAGAGGAAGTAGAAAAGGGAAGAAATAGAATAATTCATGAAGAATTATTTGAATTCTTATTTAAAGTAAACTATTTAAAACACTTAAAAGATAAAGAAACAGGAATAGCTAAAAATATTGATATAGAGCTAATAAAAAGGTTTATTAACTCAATTCCATTCAAACTAACTAATGATCAGTTAAATGGTATAAAAGAAGGCTTAAATGATTTAAAGAGTAATAAGAGAATGAATAGATTAGTACTAGGTGATGTTGGTTCAGGAAAAACGATTATTGCAACAACATTACTCCTAGCAAATGCATCTGCTGGATACCAAGGAGTAATGCTTGCTCCAACTGAGATTCTAGCAACTCAACATTTTAAGAACCTTACTAAGTACTTTAAAGATTTTGATGTAACAGTAGAATTACTAACTGGTAAGATGACTAAAAAAGAAAAAGAAAACGTTATTAAAAGATGTGAGTCTGGTGAAGTAGACATACTTATTGGTACTCATGCAGTACTTGGAGATAAAGTATCTTTTAAAAATCTATCTTTAGTAGTAACTGATGAACAGCATAGATTTGGTGTTAAAGAAAGAGATACACTTAAATTAAAAGGTAATAAACCAGATATGCTGTTTCTATCAGCTACTCCAATCCCAAGAACATACGCACTTACAATATATGCTGACTTAGACGTAACTGAGATCAAAGAAAAGCCAAGTGGTAGAAAAGATGTAATAACTAAAGTTAAAAAAGAATCTGAACTAAAAGATGTATTACTAAAAATACTAGAAGAAGTTAAACTAGGTCATCAAGTCTACATTGTCTCACCTTCTATAGAAGAAACAGATGAATCTATAAAAAGTGTTTATAACTTAAAAGAAAAGTTTGACATAGCTTTCCATAGTAAAATTCCAATAGGAATTTTACATGGTAAGCTAAAGAAAAAAGAAAAAGAAAGTGTCATGAATGACTTCCTAGAAAATAACACTAAGATACTAATATCTACTACTGTTATAGAAGTAGGAGTAGATGTTAAAAACGCAACAGTAATGGTAATATTTAATGCTGATCACTTTGGACTAGCAACTCTTCACCAACTAAGAGGAAGAGTAGGAAGAAACGATATAGATTCTTATTGTTATTTAATATGTAACAAGGAAGTAGAAAGATTAAATGTATTAGAAGAATCTAATGATGGATTCTATATCTCTAAAAAAGACTTTGAATTTAGAGGTGAAGGAGATATCTTTGGTATTAAACAAAGTGGAGATATGAACTTCAATATGTTAAATCTAAAAAGAGACTATGATAAGTTGTTAACTTTACAAAGTGATGTAAAGGAGTTTATCTCAAGTAAAGACTATGAAAATAACGAATACTATAAAAATATTATAAAAAACATAGACTTTTACAATTGACAACTAATGTAAAACTTTAGTATAGTTATCGTGGTGATAACATAAAAGTTACACCGATATGTGTTTCAAACACATATGAACAAACCCCCTGAAAGAGATGCCTTTATGGCATCTCGCTTTTTTTTATAGTAAAATGTACTAGGAGGTAAGACTACCTATGAATAATAACGAATTAACAAAATTATTTGAATCTTTCAATGAAACTCAAGTAAAAAACATTAAACTAAGTAAAGATAAGTCTGATTTGCAATCAAAATTAATTTTAAAAAAAGATTCTTTATATATAGAAAAACACGGTTTTTTTGAATTAATAAGATTAAAAAAAGAAATAAATAAAATTGAAACAGAACTAAAAAATTTAGCATATGAAATAAGAGATAACAAACAAACATTACATGAACTTACAATTAAAATAGAACAGTCAATAATGAATATTGATAATATTAATACTAATGAAGAAGATAAGAAAAACTTTATAAATAAATGTATCCACTCATTTGGATATCTTTTAGATGATGTTATAGAATTCCCTAAAGTAATAGATACATTTGTTAAATATGCAAATATAAATGAATTACAACATTTATGCTTTAAAACAAAACATTCATTAGATTACGAAAAATATAAATTATGTATTGAATCAATAGTTAAATATAATAGATTGAATGATGATGTATGGTTATTAACAAAAGATTATGATATAGAAACAGCTAGTACTATATTCGATTCAAAATACACTGACAAAATTATAAAAGACAATGATCATTTATATGAACTAAGAGATGTAATTAATGCTTACTATAGAAGAATATTAGACAAAAGTGACTTAATAATAGAAAAAATTAATAAAAGAATAAATGAAGAACCTAAAAAAAATATAATTAATTACTTTAGCATATCCATTTCAAATAAAGCTTATAATTCTAAATGGATGAATGATTATTCTGATATTATTTTCAAAATATTTGACGAAGTAGTAAAAAATGAAAATATAAATTACTCTGATATCCATGAATTAGGAAATGGAAGCTATGCAAAAGTCTTTGAAGTCGGAAACAAAGTAATTAAAATAGGTAAAAGAAAGAATTATACATTCAAAGATAATCCATATATAGTAAAACCTCTACTAAGAAAAAACTTTGATGGAATAGTAGTTGAAGTAACAGAAAAAGTAGATACCCAAATGAGAGTTAATGAAAGTGAATTATATGAACTATATTCTAATTTAAGAGATATGGGTATTATATGGACAGATATAAAATCCCATAATGTTGGAAGGCTACTAAAAGATAATACTTATAATTGGAACTCTACACTAAATGATTCATCTATAGCAAGAGAACTAAAAGAAAAAGAAAATAATATAATATTAAAAAAAGGTGACTTAGTACTTATTGATGCTGATTATCTATTTGAAGATGAGAATAATATTGAATTACCAGTAGGTGATCATGAAAAAGAATTATACTATAGTTTTAAAAAAAGATATGAAACAGGAAATATCAATTTTGAAAATGATAATGAAATTCTTTCTAAAGAAGAAGCAAAAACAAGAAGAATATAAGATTAGATTTTAATCTAATCTTTTATTATTCTCTAAATATGTTATTATATTCTTAAGAAGTTTAAGGAGTGATAAGATGAAAAAAATTATATCTATGCTAGTATTAGCATTATCTTTAGTTATTATTACAGGATGTGATAATAACACTACTACTAATACTAACTATAAAACATACGAATGTAGATATTCTAAAGATGATAATACAGAAGGTAAAAGATACCTAACTAAATACATCTTAGAATTAAACAATAACAATGAATTAGAAACATATACTCTAATATCAGGTTACTCTAACTATGGAAGTGAAACTGATGGCTATAAAGAATTCTGTAATGGTCTTAAAAATAATAAACAAGAAGACTTACTAGAAAAATATAAAGACTCTGTATCTATGGAAGTAGTATGTGATAGTAATAATAACTATGAAGCATATACTAAAAAAGTATATAAAGTAAAAAAGATTAAAGACATAGAAGAACTAAGCTCAGTATATAAATTCATATCTAAATACATAAAAGAAGATAATACATTTGACCTAGAGTCATTTAAAAATTACTTTAATACAGATTCCTTAAAAAAAGGAAACTATACATGTAATTACTAAAACACAAAAGAGGATTATTTATAATCCTCTTTTATATAATGTAAAACTAATTAATTATTTTATTAAATAACACTATAATAATATAATTAAACTAAGGTGATATTATGATAAAACTATCAGATATATTAAAAGAACAAGATAAAGATTTAACTAAGCTTTCTAAATATGCAGATAAAATGGGAATTAAAAAAGATGGTGGAAAAGACTATTTAAGAAGAATAGGATATGAAGAAAATTATGAAGAGTTATTTGAAATAGAAAAAGATAGCGATAAAAATGGCAAAAATAGCAATTTCCAAAACTTGCCAAATTTTAGTAGTTTTGGAAAAATATTTCCAAAACTTGATTTTACATCAAACTTAATATATACTTATAGCAGAGGTGAAAACTATGATAGAAAGAACAGAGTACCTTGAACAATTAAAAAGGTTTAAGGATAAAGATTTAATCAAAGTTGTTACTGGAATAAGAAGATGTGGTAAATCTACATTATTTGAATTATTTATAAATTATTTAAAAGAAACTGGTGTTAAAGATGATCAAATAATAATGATCAATCTTGAAGATGTTGATTATAATTTTGAAAGTTATAAGGAACTATATGATTATGTAAATAAAAAAATAGATTCAAAGAAAAATTATTATGTTTTCTTAGATGAAGTTCAGAATGTTCCCAAATTTCAAAAAGCTGTTGATGGTTTATACATAAAGAAAAATGTTGATGTATATATAACAGGTTCAAATGCTTATATGCTATCTGGAGAATTAGCAACATTATTATCAGGAAGATATATAGAAATAAAAATGTTACCTTTATCTTTCAAGGAATATCTAAGTGCTTTTAATAACTCTGATAAGAGTCGTTATGAATACTTTTTAGACTATATGAAAAATGGCGGTATGCCTGGTAATATATCAATACTTCAAGATAATCCTAATGATTTGGATACATACTTGGAAGGAATATTTACTACAATAGTTTATAAAGATATAATAACTAGAAATAATATAACAGATAAAATGCTATTAGAAAGTGTATTAAAATTTATATTTGATAGCATAGGTAGTCCGATATCTACTAAAAAAATAAGTGATACATTAACAAGTAAGGGAATGTCTACAAGTAATCATACTGTTGAAAATTATATCTCTGCATTTGTAGAAAGCTTTTTAATATATAAAGCTGAAAGATTTGATGTTAAAGGTAAGAACTTACTTGCAAGAGATTACAAATATTATGTTGCTGATCAAGGATTAAGAAGCTACTTATTGGGTAAAAAAGCTGGTAGTGATATGGGACATATATTAGAAAATATAGTTTATCTTGAATTGTTAAGAAGAGGATATAAAGTATATGTTGGTAAGGTTGATGATTTAGAAGTTGACTTTGTTGCTGAAAATAGAGATGGCTTAAAATATTATCAAGTAGCATTAACAGTTAGAGATGAAAAAGTATTAGAAAGAGAACTAAAATCATTACAAAAAACCGGAGACCATTATCCAAAATATTTAATAACATCTGATATGGATATGGAAGCTGATTATGATGGAATAACAAAAATCAATATAGTTGATTGGTTATTAAATAAAGAATAAAAAGAGCAATTATACCAATATGTAGTAATATTGGTATTTTTTGCTCTTTTTCTATTAGGAAATAAAATATGTTAAAATATAAGTAAGGTGATTTGATTATATGGCTAGACTTGGTGAAAGAGAAATAGAATATTTAAAGAACAAAGAATTTTTACGTAACTACCTAGAAGTATTATCTAATAGATTAATCTACTCAAATAATCTAATGGAAGAAGATGAAAATAGTATTCATAAACTATATGAAAGTCATAACATGAGTGTATTACATGATAACTATAATGCTTTTAGATACTTAATAGATAAGATGCGTTCTAATAAAGAATTAACAGAAGATATTATTATAGAAGTGGCAAACACTATAAATACTCACTCTATGTATATATCTAATGGATATAGAAAAATAGGTAACAACGTTAAATTTGAAGATAAATACTCAATAGAAAAAACATATAATATTTCAAATGCAATGAAAGAACTACTACATAAATATTACAATGAATGGTCTAGTCTTGATACATTTAAAAGAGAAGCACTATTTAATATAGAGTTTCTAAGAATCCACCCATTTGAAGATGGAAATGGAAGAACTAGTAGATTAATACTAAATTATAATGTTATAAGACAAGGTCATGCACCGGTAATTATACCTGCAGATATGCGAGAAAAATACTTTCATGCAAGAAATACAGAAGATGTTAACTTCATAACAAACTTATTTAAAGTAGAATCTGAAAAAGAACTAAAAGGTATAAATACTCTAATAGATGACTACGAACAATATAAAAATAAAACAAGAATAAATAGATAAATAAATAAAGAACCAACTATGGTTCTTTATTTATTTATATTATTAAAAATTGACTAATAATATAAATAATATTAAAATATACCCTAAATTTTAAGGAAATAACAAGGGTGATTAGAATGATAGCATTATATGAAAAAGAATTCCATTCTAATAGTAATAAAAAAGATATTTGGTTAAAATACTATATATTAGCTAAAAAGTACTTTGAACATCACGGTAACCTAGAAATACCTTCTTACTTTAAAACTATAAATGGCTATGAATATGACGAACAAGGAATAAGACTAGGACACTGGATACAAACACAAAGAACAGTATATAATAACCAAAGAAAAACAAGACTTAGTATAATAAGATTTGAATTACTAAAAGAAATTGATATGAGATTTGGAAGTAAACCAAGAGATATTAATAAATGGAATAGTAGATATGAACTATTAAAATCATATTACAATTACCATGGTAATCTAAAAATACCTACAGGATTTAAATCTATAAATGGCTATGAATATAATAAAGATGGAGAAAGACTAGATACCTTTCTATCATGCCAAAAAGAATCTTACAAAGGAAACAATTACTATAAACTAGACTTTGAACAAATAAAATTACTAGAAGATATAAATATCAAATGGTATACAAATAATCTAAATTATAAATTACAAAAAGAAACAATAACTAATATAAACAAAGAAAGAAAATCTACTGAAATACAAAGTAGAGTATACTCTCTTATAAATCTATTTGATAATACTAAACTTCCAACAAAAGAAGAAATAAATAAAGAATTTATAAAATCACTAAATATAAAAAATAATCATAGTTAACTATGATTATTTTTTATATTTATTGACAAATAACTAATACAAAAAGTAAAATATTAATTACTTAGGACGGGGGAGAATATATGGCTAAAAAGTTAGCAAAAGACATTCTAGAATTAATTAGTCTAGAATATAATAGTAATGAAATATGTGAATTACTTGATATTGAAAAACAAGAATTATACGAAGAATTACTTGATCTAAAGAATAAAGGATTAAATTTAAGAAGAAAGTATTATTCAAACGGAACTATGTTATATAAAACTATAGACAATGTTAGAGAATACTATGACACTAAGAAAAATGAAAGAACACTAATAACAGACTTTAGTGAACAAGAATTAAACTTCTTAGTTATATCAGACTTACACTTTGGAAATGAACTAGAAAGATTAGATCTAGTAGATAAAGCTTTTGATTACTGTGCTAAAAACGGTATAAATAATATCTTAGCATGTGGAGATTTAATAGACGGTACATGTGCTAAAAAGAACACTGATGTAAGAGAACAAGCAATGTACTTTATTAAAAACTATCCACAAGATAACAGAATACAAACATTTGCAGTAGCAGGTGACCGTGACTTCACAGCATTAAGAAATCAAGGTGTAGACTTAATCGAACTATGTAATAACTATAGACATGACGTAGTTATAGCAGGTTATAATAATGCTAAATTAAATATTAAAAATGATAAGATCTTACTATTCCATGAAATAAGAAATGGCTTTAGACAAGAATTTGATATTCCACTATTACTACAAGGTGGTAAAAACAGATTCGAGGTATATCAAAATAATGCATTTGTAGAAATTAACATACCTCCATTATCATATGTTAAAACAGATAATCCAGGAGCAGTAGAACTAATAGTTAGATTTAGTGGTAAGGGATATATAAGAAATGTTACAGCTCTTCAAATAGACTTTGATAAAGACATAGTAAGTGAAGAAACCTTTAAAATGCCATATCATGCTTCAAACGAAGACGGAGTTCAAAACGAAGAAGATTACATTAAAAAACTAGTAAAATAACTTAATTAATAAAAAGACTACAAGTATTTAAATTCTTGTAGTCTTTTTATATAATAATCACAAGAAAGAGGTACTAAATGGATACAGATTATAAATATATATTAAATAAAATATTTCGTGGTTCAGTACTAAAGTATGATCTAGGTCATGAAATTATTAATTTCATAGACCTAGATGATAACAATAGATACATCTATGTAAACCCAAGAGGAGAAAGAAATAAAGAATCTAAAAAATACACTGAATACGTATATCACATAATGAATACTAAATATAATGGTAATACTTACTATGAACTAGTAGCATCTTCTAAAGTAGATAAAACACATAAAGAAATAAATAACAACATTACATATAATAACAAACCAATACAAAAAATCTTTGAATATAAAACATATAATAAAAAAACATATCCATATACTTTTAAAGCAGAATCTTTCTTAAAACCAACAAAAAGAATATTACTAAAAACAGGAAATGAAACTATCTCTTCTAATCCAAAAGATAACATAGAAGAAATAGAAGATACTTTAATAATTAATCTTATATGTAATCCAAAACACTCAAGAGCATACTCTAAGTCTTTAGATAGTATTACTCTAGATTACATAAAAGATAATTATTTAAAAGTATCTTCTGAAACTATTAATTTAAATAACTATAAAGATGAATTACCATTCTCTATAATAAGTGATAGAACTAAACTAGAAGACTCTCTATCAAATGAAATAGCTTATTTCTTTAATAGAATACCAGAGTTTAAAAATATATTTATAAATAAATTTTTAAATATAAATACTACTGAAGACTTTACTATTAAAAGAGAAGAAGAACACATAGACTTATTACTAGAAAGTAACAATAATATAATAGTAATAGAAAATAAAATAGACTCTCACTTACATGATAATCAACTAACTAAATATACTAACTACATAAGAGAAGAGTACTCTAATAAAACACCATACTATTTTATATTAATGCCAAGAGTATCAGGTATTACTAAAAGTGAAATAAAAGAAAATGGTGGCTCTAACTATAAAATAATATACTATGATGAATTATATAAATTACTAGAAGCTACAGAATATAAAAATAATCTTAAATATAAAGAATTCTTATACAATGAATTTCTATATACTATTAAATATGTATCTTACCAAGAATCTAAAAAGGAAGAAGAAGTAGCATACATAAGACTAAAACAAAAACTAAAAGAATTAGAGGTAACCCATGATAGAAATAACTAAACTAAAACCAAATATATTTGATATAAAAAACACTAACTATAGTAATGAAATAGTAGACGTTAAAGCTCCAAGCGTCTCTATTTCTAATTACTATAGTTACTTACTTAAATTAAAAGAAGATAACTTACATAGTATAGCTTTTAACTTAGATACTGAAAGTATTGAAAAAGCTATAAAACACACTAAAGCTTGTAAAAATGCATATAATCGATTCTTAGATAACTTCTACGACTATGAAATAAAAGTATTACTATGCACAGAAAACAAAGAAGTATACAATGAATGCTATAAAGTGATAGAAGAAGAGTATCCTGTAGAAGATATACTTAAATATAATGGTATAGAAAATAATGAAAATGAGTAAATTTTAACATTTGCTCTTTTTTGATAATTAAAGATAATATAAGGAGTTGAAATAACTAATTAAGCCATAAATATGATACAATAAAACTAAATGATTATTAATGCATGAGGAGGAAAAAAGATGAATAATAAAGAACGTGAAAGAGAAGAACTACATAAAACAATATGGAAGATAGCAAATGAATTAAGAGGATCAGTAGATGGATGGGATTTTAAACAATACGTCTTAGGATTGTTATTTTATAGATTTATATCAGAAAACATTGAAAATTATGTTAATGAAAATCAAAGAAAAGCAGGTATTACAGATTTTCAATATAGAAATATTTCTGATGAAGAAGCATTACTTGGAAAATCACAAATACTTGAAGAA
>OCTW011033086.1_pt1 | contig 11816 bp, 12 predicted proteins | sample 1539671 | NCBI WGS metagenome assembly OCTW01 (sample SAMN02144230, study PRJEB22623) | gut metagenome | biome: sheep rumen | host: Ovis aries | place: New Zealand | reverse complement strand
TAATATTACATATATTATAGATATTAATGAAGAGAAGAATTATTTTAAAATTAAACATTTTATATTTTAAAAAGGCTGTGAAAATTCACAGCCTTTAAATTTTAGAATGCATCTATTTCTTTAATTAATTCAGATACAATTTCATCTTCTTTAATTTTTCTTACTACTTTACCTTTTTTAAACAAAATTGCTTCACCAATACCACCAGCTACACCAAGATCAGCTTCCTTAGCCTCACCAGGACCATTAACTGCACATCCCATTACTGCTACATGAATATCTTTATTTACAGTATATAAATAGTTTTCAATTTCTTTAGCAATAGGAATCATGTCATATTGAGTTCTACCACATGTAGGACATGATGTAAAATATGGTACATGCTTAATAAGCTTTAAATTATTTAAAATTTCCTTAGCTGCTCTTACTTCAACAATAGGATCATCTGTTAAAGAAATTCGAATAGTATTACCAATTCCTAAATTTAAAATTTCATCACAACCCATTGCAGATTTAATTAATCCACTAAAAGAAGTACCGGCTTCTGTAATACCTACATGTAATGGGTATTTAAATGCTTTTGCGGCTAATTCATAAACTTCTTTAGATAATTGGATATTTGAAGCTTTTAATGATATTACAATATCATAGAATCCTAAATCTTCTAAAATCTTAACGTGATGATATGCTGCATCTACCATAGACTGAGCATTTAGTGTAGTACCCTTAGGAAGAGAACCTCCATTAACTCCTATACGAATAGGAATTTGATGAACTTTAGCAAGTTCAACGATTTCTTTAATTTTATCTTTATCACGAATGTTACCAGGATTTAGTCTAATAGCATTTACGCCTTGTCTAATAGCCTCAAGCGCATATTCAGGTTGAAAATGAATATCTGCAACAAGTGGAATATTTATTCTTTTAACTATTTCACCAATTGCCTTACAATCTTCCATATCAAGACAAGCTACTCTTATGATTTCACATCCGGCTTTTTCTAATTCCTTTATTTGATTTACTGTAGCTTCAACATCCTTAGTTTTAGTATTACACATTGATTGAATATAAATGTGTGAATTTCCACCTAATTCTAGATTTTTAAGCTTAACAGTACGCGTTTCCTCTCTTAAATACATATTAATCACCAAGACAATTATATCATTAAATAAAAAAATCGCAATCGAAGTGTAAAAAGGGCTTGAAACTAATATAAAATAGTGTATAATATTTTTGGTTACAAAAACTTGAAAATACAAATTTAATTTGATATAATAGTTAAGCATAAACTCACACATGAGTAGTCTGGAGGGATAAAGATGCGTGATTTAGTAACATTAGTTTGTACAGAGTGCAAGAACGAAAATTATCATACTGATAAGAACAAGAAACTTAATCCTGAAAGAATTGAGTTTAAGAAGTACTGCAACCACTGCAAGAAGCAAACATTACACAGAGAAAAGAAGTAAAGCTTTGATAAAAAGCTTTTTTTCTTTTTATAGGGAAAAATATGTTAAAATAAATTGAGGGATTTATTATGATAAGTTTTGTATTAGGTCGTTATATGGAAAATACATATTTATTAGATAATAATAAAGATGCAATTTTAATTGATCCAGGTGAGAATTTAAAATCTGTCCTAAAGGATATATTAAAATATAATATAAAAGCTATTCTTTTAACACATGGACATATTGATCATGTTGATGGTATAAAAGAATTTAAAAATACACCTATTTATATATATAAGGATGAATTAAGTGTCTTAAATGATAAAACTAATTCTTTATATGATTTATATTTTGATACTCTTCCTTATAATACAGGTGATTTAAATATAATCAAATTAAATGATAATCAAGAATTTAATTTAATAGGTCATAATATAAAAGTTATTCATACACCAGGGCACACAATAGGTTCTTGTTGTTACCTTGTAGATAATAAAATACTATTTTCAGGTGACACATTATTTCAAGTAGGAATGGGTAGAACTGATTTTCCAACAGGAAATTTTAATCAAATGATGGATTCACTTAATAAACTAAAAAAATTAGATGAATCTATTTTAGTATATCCAGGACATGGTGTTGAAACTACAATTGGATTTGAAAAGAAGTATAATCCATATTTTAAATAATAAATTAATTTATAAAATAATGCCATAATTAATTCTTTTTAAAAAAGTTTTAATTATGGTTTTTTATTTAATTCTTTTTGGCAATAATATATTGACAGTGCCAAAAGTTTTGATTATAATATATTTGCACTTAGAAATAATGAGTGCTAAAAGAGGTGGTAAGTAGTGGTAACTAATAGACAAAAGTTAATACTTAAGGCTATCGTTGAAGAATATATTAAAAGTAATGAACCGGTTGGTTCTAAAATACTTACTTCAAAGCCTTATTTAAAATTCTCAAGCGCTACAATTCGTTATGATATGCAAGATCTTGAGGAACAAGGTTATCTTGAAAAAACTCACACCTCATCAGGTAGAGTTCCTAGTGAAATCGGATATAAGTATTATGTTGAAAACTTAGTAATACGTAACGAAGAAACTGCTAAAATATATCCAGTTATTAATGAACTTCTTTCTACAAATAAAGAAGTTGGTGAGAAAATTAAGGATGTTGTTGATTTAATTAGTTCATATACAGGTTATATGGTCGCAACACTTGGTACATCAGCTAATTATCAGACGGTTAAGAAAATGGAAATTGTTCCATTAACTGAATCTGAATGTGTATTGTTAATTGTAACAAGTGGTGGTAAAGTTCAATCACAAAACATTACTATTCCTCATGGATATAAGATGGATGATTTATTAAGACTTATTAATACATTTGATAATGCAATGTATGATAGATCAGTTCTTGAAATCACAGATGTTTTAGGTAAGGAGGCTAAAAAGCCTCGTATTAGACAAATGGTTGATTTCCAAGATGATTTATTAAATTTCTTAATAAAAGCTTTTGGAAGATTTTCAGAAACAGATTTCTATCAAGCGGGTCTTTCTAAAATATTCAATCAACCTGAATTTACAAGTCATGAGTCTATGTCTAAATTAGTTAAAATGATTGATGATGAAACTGTTAAGGAAGCATTAAAGAAATGCAGCAGTGGATTATCAGTTCATATTGGTTCAGACAATTTAGATGAAAACTTAAAGGAATGTACTATTGTAACTATGCCTTATTCAATGAATATGAATGATTTTGGTATTTTATGTATCATAGGTCCTATTCGTATGGATTACGCTAAAGTATTTCCATTAATTGAATATGCATCTGGTGCAATTGGAAAACTATATAAGAAGGAGTGATTACGTGGAAGACGAGAAGTTAAATGATGAAACTTCAAAAGTAGAAGTTTCTGAAAAAGACGAAAAACCAAGTAATGAAGAAAAAAACGAAAAACTAAGTAATGAAGATAAAAATGATACAAAGCCTGAAAAAAAGAATGATAAGAAGGCTAAAAAGAATCATTATGAGGTTGAAATTGAAAAGCTTCAAGCTGAAATACAATCATTAAAAGATAAAAATAAAAAAGATGCTGAAGAATATCTTAAAGCTCGTGCAGATTTAGAAAATATTCGTAAAAGATTATTTGAACAATCTCAAGCTGATAGAATGTATGCATCTTTCAATCTTGTTGGTGATTTAATTCAACCAATAGACATGTTGTTAAAGATTGTTGACTATAAATCAGATAACGCTGAAGTAAACAATTATGTATTTGGATTTAAGATGATTTCAGATCAATTAAAACAAATACTTGAAAAAGATGGCTTAAAAGAAATTAAAGCTTTAAATGAAAAATTTGATCCTAATTTCATGCAAGCTATGTCTACTGAGAAAAAAGAAGGCGTTGAAGCTGGTATTGTAATTGAAGTATTACAAAATGGTTATATGTATAAAGAAAAAATGCTAAGACCTGCAATGGTTAAGGTATCAGAATAAAACAAAGGAGATTTAAAATTATGGCAAAAGTAATTGGTATTGACTTAGGTACAACAAACAGCTGTGTTGCTGTTATGGAAAACGGACAATCAAAGGTTATCCCAAATGCTGAAGGTGGAAGAACTACTCCATCTGTAGTAGCATTTAAGAATGGTGAAATTATCGTTGGTGATGCTGCAAAGCGTCAAATGGTAACTAACCCTAATACAGTATATTCTATTAAGCGTCACATGGGTGAAGTTGGTTATACTGTTGAAATTGAAGGAAAGAAATATACTCCACAAGAGATTTCAGCTATGATTCTTCAAAATTTAAAGAAGTCTGCTGAAGATTATCTTGGTGAAAAGGTTGAAAAGGCAGTTATTACTGTTCCTGCATACTTCAACGATGCAGAACGTCAAGCAACTAAGGATGCTGGTAAGATTGCTGGTCTTGATGTAATTCGTATTATTAACGAACCAACTGCATCATCTCTAGCTTACGGTATTGATAAGACTGACAAGGAACAAACAGTATTAGTATTTGACCTTGGTGGTGGTACATTTGACGTTTCATTATTAAGCTTAGCTGATGGTACATTTGAAGTATTATCAACAGCAGGAGACACTCACCTTGGTGGTGATGACTTCGACCATGCAATTATGAGCTGGTTAGCTGATGAATTTAAGAAGGAAAATAATGTTGACCTTATGAAGGACAACATGGCAAAGCAAAGATTAAAAGACGCTGCTGAACAAGCTAAGAAGGAACTTTCTAGCCAAACTTCAACTCAAATTTCATTACCATTCATTTCAATGGGTGCAGCTGGTCCATTACATATTCAAAAGACTTTAACTCGTGATATGTTCAACACTATGACTAAGGATCTTGTAGATCGTTGCTTAGTTCCAGTTCGTCGTGCATTATCAGATGCTAAATTAACTACAAATGATGTTGACCAAATCTTATTAGTAGGTGGTTCTACAAGAATTCCTGCTGTTCAAGATTTAGTTCGTCGTGAACTTGGTAAGGAACCAAATAAGTCAGTTAACCCAGATGAAGCAGTAGCTATGGGTGCTGCAATTCAAGCAGGTGTATTAACTGGTACAGTTAAGGATGTATTATTACTTGACGTTACTCCACTTTCATTAGGTATTGAAACTATGGGTGGTGTATTCACAAAGTTAATTGAAAGAAATACAACAATTCCATGCTCTAAGAGCCAAGTATTCTCAACTGCAGCTGACAATCAACCAGCAGTAGACATTCACGTTTTACAAGGTGAACGTCCAATGGCAGCAGACAATAAGACTCTAGGACAATTCCAATTAGATGGTATTCCTGCAGCTCCAAGAGGAGTTCCTCAAATCGAAGTTAAGTTCGATATTGACTCAAACGGTATCGTACACGTTTCAGCAAAGAACTTAGGTACTGGTAAGGAACAAAATATCACTATTTCTAATAGTGGATCATTATCAGATGAAGAAATTAACCGTATGGTTCGTGAAGCTCAAGAAAATGCTGAAGCTGATAAGAAGCGTAAGGAATCAGCTGATCTTGTAAATGAATCTAACAGCTTAATTTTCCAAGTAAAGAAGAGCTTAGATGAATTAAAGGGTGTTACAGATGATGAAAAGAAGAACATTACATCATTATGTGATGATCTTCAAAAGTCAATTGATGCAAATGATATTGAAGGTATGAAGACTAAGAAGCAAACATTAGAAAAGGCTGCTCAAGACTTAGCTACAAGAGTTTACCAACAAAATCAACAAGCAAATAATAACAACAACAATAATTCAAACAACAATTCTGGCGACAAGAAAGATGATAATGTTGTAGACGCTGATTTCTCAGACGTTCAATAATTAAAAAGAGTTTTAAATAGAGGGCTCTAAAAGGGCTCTCTATTTTATAATTGAGGTGTAATCATGGCAAATAAAAGAGATTATTATGATGTCTTAGGTGTATCTAAGACAGCCACTGATGAAGAAATTAAGAGAGCTTACAGAAAACTTGCTAGACAATATCACCCAGATATTAATAAAGCTCCTGATGCTGAAAAGAAATTTGCAGAAATCAATGAAGCTTATGGTGTATTATCTGACAAGGAAAAAAGAGCTAAATATGATCAATATGGATTCGACGATCCTACACAAGGTTTTGGAGGAGGTAATCCATTTGGTGAAGGATTTGGTGGATTTGGAGGCTTTGAAGATATTTTCAGTCAATTCTTTGGTGGTGGAAGTTCTCGTCAAAGTTCAAGAAGAAATCAAAGAGGTCAAGATCTAGAAAAGGAAATGACTATTACATTTGATGAAGCAGTTCATGGATGTAAGAAGATTATTCGTGTAAGCGTAGATGAAGCATGTACATCTTGTGGTGGAACAGGTGCTTATTCTAGAAATGATATTCATACATGTTCACAATGTAATGGTAGTGGATATGTCTTTGTTCAACAAAGAACAATCCTAGGTGTTGCACGTACACAAACAGTTTGTCCTAAGTGTAATGGTAGTGGTCAACAAATCGATAGAGTTTGTCCTAATTGCCAAGGTAAAGGTAAAGTACGTAAAACAAAAGATATTGAGATTACTATTCCAGCTGGTATTGATACGGGTATGACACTTCGTGTTGAAGGTAAAGGTATGGCTGGAGATAATGGAGCTCCTGCTGGCGATTTATACATTCGCTTTACAGTTGAAAAACATAAATACTTTAGAAGAGATGGTAATGATATTGAAATTGACGCACCAATATCATTTGCAGAAGCTGCATTAGGTACTGAATTATCAGTTCCAACAATTGATGAAGATGTTAAGGTTAAAATACCTGCAGGAATTCAAAGTGGTACAAAACTTCGTCTAAGAGGACGTGGTGTTAAGGATCCTAAGGGTGGTAGTAGAGGAGATCAATATGTTATTATTAAAGTTGAAACTCCATCTTACTTAACAAATGAACAAAAAGATCTATTAAAGAAATTTGATTCTTCATATAAAGAAAGCAATAAAAAATCAACTTGGGATAAAATTAAAGATTTCTTCCAAGGTAAAAGATAGGAAATTTGGTTATGCAATGCATAACCTTTTTTCTTTCACTTTAAATTTTTGATATATTATGATATAATTTTTTTAGTTTAAAAGGAGTGAATTATATGGCTGAAGAATTAAGAAAAGAAGACGAAGAATCAATAGTTGATTATACTGACACAGATGTTAAAACATTTGATAAACCTGTTGTCAAAGAATATGAAAAATTATTATTTCAAGATGAATCAAGATTAAAAGGTGTTAAAGCGTTAAAATTAGTTAAATTAGGCCTATTCTATCAATATAAGAAAGAAACTAATGAAATTGATTTTAATGACTTAAAGAAACTAGATGGAGCAAAGATGGTTTCTAATCACCAATTATATGAAAGAATATCTGATGGTACATTTTTCTATATTCTAGCTGAAAGTGAAGAAACAACTGAAGGTGTTAAAAAAGTGTACAGATATGATGTTATTGAATTAGATAATGTAGATGATGAAACATATAAAAAATTAATTAGTGCACATTCTCATGAAGGTGGCTTATTAAATAATATATTTATATGTGCTTCTATTATAGTACTTCTAATAAGTATCTTAGGAACAATTATACAATTTGTATATTTAGTTGTAGATGCAAAATCTACATTACCACAAGCTTTAGCTAGTGGTGTTGTAACGAATTTATTATTAATTGCATGCGCTAGCGCATTATGTGCAATTGCAATAATTTCAAAGAAAAATCACGAGGAAAAATAGTTATGCAAAAATATTTTATTAATTCAGATGATTTAGAGAAAGATATTATTACAGGAGAAGATGTTTTTCATATTAAAAATGTAATGCGTTCTAAGGTTGGTGACAAGATTCTTGTATCCGACTCAGTTGTTGAATATTTAGTCTCTATTACTGAAATTAATAAAGATTTTGTAAGATTTAGTAAAGAAGAGGCAATAGATAATAACGCATCATTGCCTTTTTTTGTTGATATTTATCAAGGATATCCTAAAGGTGATAAATTAGATGATATTTGCAAGCACACTACTGAACTTGGTGTTAATAAAGTGTTTGCGGTAAATATGAAAAGATCAATAGTTAAAATTGATCCTAAGAAAATAGAATCTAAGTGCCTTAGATATGAGAAAATAATGAAGGAAGCAAGTGAACAATCACATAGACCATCATTATCTCATTTTGGTGGTATAGTAGATTTAAAGAAAATAGATTTTTCAAATTATGATTATAAGATTTTAGCGTTTGAAGAAAGTGCTAAACAAGGCGAAGGATCTAATTTTAAAAATATTGTTAAGAAATTAGAAAAAGGACAAAGAGTTGCAATTTTAATCGGACCTGAAGGTGGAATTGACGAGACTGAAGTAGCTTATTTAAATGAATTAGGTTTTGTTAATTGCGGTTTAGGACCAAGAATTTTAAGAACAGAAACAGCAAGTTATTACGCATTAAGCGCAATATCTTATGAAAGTGAGTTAAAATAATGTCTAGTATAGGTTTCATTACATTAGGATGCAAAGTTAATATTTATGAATCTAATGCGTTAGCAGATGAATTCAAAAAATTAGGTTATACAATTTCAACTGGGGATGAAATTTGTGATGCCTATATTATAAATACATGTTCAGTAACTAATCAAGCTGATGCAAAAAGCCGTAAAATGATTAGACATTGTCGTTCTTTAAATAAAGATGCAATTGTATGTGCTATGGGATGTTTTATTCAATCACATGCTAATCAAGCACGTGAAATGGATGAAGCGGATATTCTAATTGGTACAGGTAATAAGAAAAAAGCGGTAGAATTAATTGATTCTATGATAAAAAATAATAATAGACATAGAGAAGATTTAATTCTAGCTGAAAGAAGTCAAAAGGAATATGAAAATTTAGAAGTAACTGAATTTGATCATGCTAGAGCTTTCTTAAAGATTGAGGATGGTTGTTCAAATTTCTGTTCATATTGTATTATTCCTTATGCTAGAGGTCCTGTTAGAAGTAAAAGACATGGTTTAGTTTTAAAAGAAGAAGCTGATGTCATTAACTTAGGATATAAAGAGATAGTTTTATCAGGAATTCATATTGGAGCTTATTCTGATGGCCCTGAATATCATTTAAAAGATTTATTAAGAGATATGGTTAAAGTAGATGGACTTGATAGAATTCGTATCTCATCAATAGAAATTAATGAGGTAAATGATGATATCTGCAATTTAATGAAAGAAACAGATAAGATTGCAAATCATATTCATCTACCTTTACAATCAGGTTCTGATAAAATATTAAAATTAATGAATAGACATTATGATACAAATAGATTTTTAGAACGTGTAAATAAGATTAGAGAAGTTCGTCCTAATATGTCTCTTACAACAGATGTAATAGTAGGTTTCCCAGGTGAAACTGAGGAAGATTTTATGGATTGTTATAACTTCATTAAAAAAGTAGGATTTAGTGAGTTACATGTATTCCCATTCTCACCAAGAGAAGGTACTCCTGCTAGTAAAATGGCTAATCAAGTTGACGGTAATGTTAAAAAAGATAGAGTTAAGAGATTAATTAATTTAAGTCATGAACTATGGCAAGATTACTGTAAAAAGTTTATTGGTACATGCCAAGAAGTTATTGTTGAGACTAAATATGAAAATGATTATGTAATAGGTCACTCTTCAAATTACTTAAAAGTTTTATTACCTTGTGATTTAAGTTTATTACGTCATAGAGTAATGGTTAAAATTGAGAGTATGGACGGAGAATGTATGCATGCAACACTATTAAAAGACTTAGATGAGGGGTTAATTTTCTAATAAAAAATTAATATTTATCTATTCTTGATAAAAATGCAAAAAAATACTAAAAAGTTAAAATTAAGTATTTACATTGTAAATAATTTTATGTATAATAAAAAAGGACTTTTAAAACGGAAGGAGGCCTAGAAAAATATGGCAAAAACAATCGTGCATGAAAAAGAATCCATCGATGATGCTTTACGTCGTTTTAAACGCGATGTTTCTAGATCAGGCAACCTTCAAGAAGCTAAGAAACGTCAATATTATTTAAAACCATCTGATGTTCGTAAACAAAAACGTCAAGAAGCTCGTAAGAGATTTAAGTAATGGATTAATAGCAATCACTTATGTGGTTGCTTATTTTTTTTAGGAGATGATTTTATGTTTAATATGCTAAAACACTTTATTACTATCACAAGACATAGACATATGGTAATGCGTTATTGTTTTAAATCAGGATTATATCTTCAAGGCCTATTACATGATTTATCTAAATATAGTCCTCAAGAGTTTTTTCCAAGTGTAAAATATTATGCTAATGGTAAATATTCGCCTACTTCAAAAGAAAGAGCTACTATAGGTTATTCTAAAGCTTGGTTACATCATAAAGGAAGAAATAAACATCATTCTGAATATTGGTTTGATATTGATCCAACAACTAAACGTTATATGCCTGTTGAAATGCCAAATAGATATTTAGCAGAATCTATTTGTGATAGAATCGCAGCTTCTAAAAATTATAATAGAAAGAATTTTAAAAGAGAATTCGTTTTAGATTATTTCTTAAATGAAAAAGATAGAATGATTATGCATCCAAATACAAAAGAAAAGATGGAAGAATTACTCCGCTTATATGTTAAAAATGGAGAAAAGTTCATTTTTAAATATATGAAGAAAAATTTAAGAAAAAAATAAATAATTTAAGAAAAAAATATTTAAGCAGTCTATGTTTAATTAGGAGATGATTTTATGAAGAAAAAATTATTATTACTAATTATACTTTTGACTGCTTTTTTCTTTTCTAAAAACATTAATAAATCAGATGCAAGTCCAAAAAAAGATTATACTGCGTTTCCTTTTATTAATGTTGATAGTGGTAATTTGTTAAGAAATTATAGTAAAGAGACTATAAATAATGAATTATATAGAGTGAGGAAACCAAAATTTATTGGATGGAATATTCATAAATTTAATTCAAATGTGAGAGCTACATTTGTTACTGAGTCACTATTTTCATATAAAAATGAAGGAACAAGCCCAATAACTTATACATTAAATATTGCAAAAGAAACTACAAGTAAGACATCAGTATCAGCTACAGATAGGATAGAAATACAGGTTGGACAAAATGGAAAAGAATTTAAAGGTTCTTTTTCAGATGAATTAAAAATATCTGCAGATTATACAACAACAGAATTAGTTAAGGAACAACAAAATTTATCAATTGTTGTAGATCCAGGCACCATATGTGTAGGTTATGTAGAAGGGCAAGGTTATTATACAAATGGAATTGCTTGTTACTACGTTTTTTGGCTTGAAAATCAAATTGGCGCATTTGAATATTTTACTATAACAGAATCTTATTTAAGAATTGAAAAATTAAGTCTATGAAAAGATTTTATATATTTATATTATCATTAATTTTAGTTATATTTTCATCTTTATATAACAAAAGAATTGATTCAATACATCTATACACAGTTTTATCTGAAAGATTTATAGACTTATCTAAAGAATCATTTGATATTGATGTTTATGTAACTTGCAAAGATAGTGTTTATTCAAATGCCAATTATATAGATGTTAAATTAATACAAAATAATTGTGAAATATCAAAATCTAACATTTTAAATATTTCATATGTCGATATAGATAGTGATTTATATCATTATAAATATACGCTTGAAATAGATAAATCTATAAAAGGTATATATAATAATTTAATGCTTGAAATAAAATCACTAGAAACTAAAACTATTTTAAGTCTAGGTAATTATTATTTTTACTATTTAGATAAGACTTATGAGTTAGATTTTGAAAAAAATAT
>OCTW011576702.1_pt1 | contig 11817 bp, 10 predicted proteins | sample 1539671 | NCBI WGS metagenome assembly OCTW01 (sample SAMN02144230, study PRJEB22623) | gut metagenome | biome: sheep rumen | host: Ovis aries | place: New Zealand | reverse complement strand
TTCGTGATGAACGACAAGTGCGCCGCCGGCACGGGCCGCTTCCTCGAGGCCATGGCCCGCACGCTGCAGATGCCAATCGAGGAGCTGTCGCGCCAGGGGCTGCAGTGGCACCACGACGTCACCATCTCCAGCATGTGCACCGTGTTCGCGGAGTCCGAGGTCGTCTCGCTCATCGCGGACGACACTCCCACGCCGGACATCATCCACGGGCTGGACGTGAGCGTCGCCCGCAAGACGGCCGCGCTCGCGCGCCGCGTGGGCGGCGAGCCGCCGTACCTCATGACCGGCGGCGTCGCCAACAACGAGGGCGTGGTCCGCGCGCTTTCGGACGTGCTGGGCGCGCCCGTGGCCACGCATAAGGACTCGCAGCTCTGCGGCGCCATCGGCGCGGCCGTGCTCGGCATCCGCCGCCTTTCGCGCTAACCCTACTGCATTCGCCTACGGCTTCGCGAGCCTGTTGCGCGCTCCCGCCGCAACGCTTTCGAGCGTGCCGCGCGCAAGCATGTCGTCCACGGTCTCGCGAAGCCTCTTGGTGATGCCCCGGTAGCCCAGCAACCGCGCAAGCTGCGTGATGGAGACGGGCTTCTCGGGCATCGCCTGCAGGATCCTCTGCTCCAGCTCCGCACGGCCGTCGGCCCGCCTGCTCGCGGCCGGCGCAAACGCAGGATGCACGGGAAGCGTCACGCTCAGGAAGCCGCGATTCTCGTCCATGCTAAAGCGCGGCAGCGCGGAGCCGTTCTGCTCCAGCGCGGCAAACGCCGTGGGAAAGCCGGTGTTCCTTCCCTCTATAAGGTGGAGCTCCTTCAGGAAGTCGCCTATGCGCCGGTTGCGGTACACCCGCGCGCGTATGTGGTACCTGGCGATGTCCTCGTCCGCGATGCTGCGGTCGAAGCCGGGGTAGCTCGTGATCTCCATCTCGTCCGGCGTCACGCGCACCACGATGGGCTCGGCAATCTGGTACGAGCGATGGTACACCGCGTTCGACACCAGCTCCTCCACCGCCGCGTACGGGTAGTTGTACACGGTCTGCGCCTCAGCGGCGTCCGGGCTCTTGCGCGTCATGCTCTTGATCTCGTAATTCTTGATGTACAGGAGGGCGTCGCGCAGCTGCCGCTGGATGGGCCCCTCGAACACCTTCTCCACCATGCCCTCGCCCGTGGGGTCGGGCAGGTCCACGAGCTCGATCCTCGCGTACCTAAAGAACTCGTTCATGTGGTCAGAAAACATGAGCAGCCCCACGTTGCGCGGATGCAGGTCCTCCGGAGGCCCCGCCACCAGCTGCATGTCGCGCGCCACCTCAAGCAGGCTTGCGTGCTCGGACTGCCCGTACAGGCTGCTTCCCACCTCCCGCAGGTGGTCGCGCATCAGCGCAAGGCTCAGGTCCTCCACGCGCGCCGTCAGGTTCGGTCTGTCGTCAAACGGTATGTCGCTCGACACGTAGAACAGCTCGCGCTCCTCCTCGGCGGAGGCCACGACGGTGCTCGCGAGCTTGCGTATGTAGTAGCGCTTGTCCGCCGTGTTCTTGAACACGTTCTTCGCCGCCTTGTACGGACGGCCAAAGCCCGCGGGGCACCAGATCACTATCACGTACCTGCCGTCCACCAGCACGGGCTCGGCCACGGGCTCGTACAGCGGCTCTATGCAGTGGCAAAACTCCCTCAGGCGCTTCATGATGCCGTCGACCTCGCCTTGCGCGATGCCCCTCGGCGGCAGCTGCACAACCGAGTCCTTCTCCTCCACGCCCAGCACAACATATCCGCCACCGATGTTGTCGATGTCGTTCGCGAACGCGCATATGGTGTGAACAACCCGCTCGGGATTGAACCCCGCTTTGAACTCGATGCGCGTGGACTCCACCACTTGGCCGTTTATCAGGCTCTCCACGTTCACGGGAATGGCCATGCCGCACCCCTTCGTCGGACGGGCAAAAAACTCGACAACTCGATGGTACTTCCATCGAGTACTCGACGCAAGTTCTGTCGAGTACTCGACGCTCTCTCCGTCGAGTCGTCGAGTTTCGCGGGCGAGAAGATCGCGCCCCCCATCCTCCCGCCCGCGCCATGGGCTCATGTCTTCTGCAGCAGAAGAGAATTGACATAAAAGTCTTCTGCTGCAGAAGAGGGCACGCCTACGCGCCGCCGGCGCCAGAGTCGGCCGCGCCCGCGGCCTTGCGCCTCTTACGCACGCGGTGCACCACCACGTCCAGACCCACCAGCACAAGCGTGCCCGCCACCAGCGCCACGGCAAGCTCGCGCCTGCCCCAGTGCCTGTGTGCGAGGCTCCGCTGCGCATCTGCCTGCTTCGCCACGTACTTCGTGCGCACGCAGTGCACCAGCAGCCTGTGGTCGTTCACGCCGTACGGGGTGCACGTCACCAGCGTCACCTTGTCGGCACCCTGCTCGATCCCCAGGGACCCCACCTCGTCCGGCCACACCACCTCGGAGTCCACCATCTTGTAGGCGAGCGTCCTTCCCATGGTGTGCAACAGCACCAGGTCGCCGGGCTCCAGCTCGCGGATGTCGTCGAACATGCTCAGGTTCCTCATGCCGCTGTGGGCCGTCAGCACGCAGTGTGTGGACTTCCCTCCCACGGGAAGGCTCGTCCCCTCCAGGTGCCCCACGCCCGCCATGAGCGCGGATTCGCTCGTCCCGTGGTAGATGGGCATGCTCACGTTGATGGAGGGAATCTCTATCCAGCTCATCATGGGGTCGCGGTCAAACGTGAGCTGCTGCGCGTACGGCAGGATCTCGTTTGCGGGGATCTTTGGCGTCTGGCCGGCCAGCACCGCGTTGTACGCGCGCGCCTGAGACAGGTAGCGCGCCCGCTCCTCCTTGCTCATGGCGTCGATGTTGCCCGATACCGTCGTTATCTGGTTGAACACGCCCGAGGCCTCGAGCCTGTCCGCCACCCACGGCCACACCAGCAGCCCCGCGCCCACCAGGATGATGAGCACGGTTATGAGCCGGTCCGCCCAGCGCGGCAGCCTCTTGCGCCGCCTGCCGCGACCCTTGTGCCCCTTTGCCTTGCCGTCCGCCGCAAGGTGCCCAGCCATCGCATCCCCCCAACGCGACCTTCCGGCCGCCGTCCGTCTGGCGGTGCCCACACGGGCCCCGCCCCCTCGCAAAAGTGACCCCGCCCTTGCGAGTCTCTCAATACTACCCAGAAGAACGCCCTTCTCGCCCTGCGACAGCCGCCCGTTCTCCTCGTCCTGAAATGGTGAGCGGCTGATGGGGGCATCGCAAAATGTTGCCCAGGCAACAGTGCAGCAACATTCTTCGGAACTATGGTAATTCCCACCATCGGTAGGGTATTATGAAGGTGTGAGAGTTAACTAAAGGAAACTATCGTAAGGAGTCCCCCATGAGCATGATCAGGAACGTGTACGCGCGCGAGGTGCTGGATTCCCGCGCAAACCCCACCGTCGAGGTCGAGGTCACGCTGGAGGACGGCTCGTTTGGCCGCGCCATTGTCCCCTCCGGCGCGTCGACGGGCGAGTTCGAGGCCGTTGAGCTGCGCGACGGCGACGCCGACCGCTACCTGGGCAAGGGCGTGCTCAAGGCAGTTGGCCACGTGAACACGGAGATTCGCGACCTCCTGGTTGGGATGGAGGCCACGGACCAGCGCGCCGTGGACCGTGCGATGATCGATGCGGACGGCACCCCCAACAAGGGCCGCTTTGGCGCCAACGCCATCCTGGGCGCGTCGCTTGCCGTGGCGCGCGCGGCGGCCGCGAGCGCCAACCTGCCGCTGTACGAGTACCTGGGCGGCGCCAACGGCCACACCCTGCCCGTGCCGATGATGAACGTCCTCAACGGCGGCGTCCACGCGGACAACAACGTGGACTTCCAGGAGTTCATGATCATGGCGGTGGGCGCGCCCGACTTCAAGACCGCGCTGAGGTGGTCGAGCCAGGTGTACCACACCCTCAAGGACGTGCTGCGCAAGGCCGGGCTTTCCACCGGCGTGGGCGACGAGGGCGGCTTTGCGCCCGACCTCAAGACCAACGCCGAGCCCTTTGAGTACCTGATGCGCGCCGTGCGCGAGGCGGGCTTCGAGCCGGGCCGCGACTTCGCGTTTGCGATGGACCCCGCCACGAGCGAGCTGTACGACAAGGAGACCGGCCTGTACGAGCTGAAGGGCGAGGGCAGGAGCCTGACGACCGACCAGATGATCGACTACTGGGAGGAGCTCGTCGACCGCTACCCCATCGTCTCCATCGAGGACGGCCTTGCCGAGGAGGACTGGGACGGCTGGGTGAGGCTGACCGAGCGCCTGGGCAGGAAGGTCCAGCTTGTGGGCGACGACCTGTTTGTGACGAACACCCAGCGCCTGAAGAAGGGCATCGAGCTGGGCGCCGCGAACGCGATCCTGATCAAGGTGAACCAGATTGGCAGCCTGACCGAGACGCTGGAGGCCATCGAGATGGCAAAGCGCGCCGGCTATGCAGCCGTGGTGAGCCACCGCTCCGGCGAGACCGAGGACACCACCATCGCGGACCTGGCCGTGGCCACGAACGCCGGCCAGATCAAGAGCGGCGCGCCCGCCCGTACCGACCGCGTTGCCAAGTACAACCAGCTGCTGAGGATCGAGGACCGGCTGGGCGACTCCGCCGAGTTCCTGGGGAGGAACGCGTTCTATAACGTGAAGTAGCGCAAGCCACCACCAGCGGCACGAGGCACCACCCCGCTGCCACGCACTGAGTGAGGCAGCCGCTAGACGGACCCCGCGGACCCCATTGTGCCTGCGAGCACGCGCGCGGCGAGAAGTGCGCCGGACTCGCTGGGATGCACGCCATCCGGAGCATAGAGGGCCGCGGGGTCCGCTGCGCCCCAGAACGCATCGCAGACGTCTGCCAGACGGGCGTCGCCCTGACGCGCCGCCCGCGCGAACGCATCGTGCATCGCCGCATGCATCTGGGGATACGTCATGCCCAGGCGCTGCAGCTTGGCGCATCCGTCGCGATACGCCCACGTTGCGTACACGACGGGCGTGGCGCCAGCCGCGTGCGCGAGCGCGCACAGGCGCGACGCGCTTACGAGGTACGCGTCTGGGGTGGTCGCGGGGGCATGGGACATCTCTTGCAGCACGACGAAGTCCCACGGCTCGCGCGCAAGCGCCGCGAGCGTGCGGGCACCATTTCTTGTCTTGGGGTTGAGGTGCTCCGCAAGGCGTGCCCCGCCGCGGGCGTGCACCACCACCTCCGCGTCGAGCGCGGAGGCAAGGCGGTCTGGCAGGCTATGGGCCGTGGTGAGGCTGTTTCCCAGCATGAGGATGCGCATGGTATGGCGCGTTCTTCTCGCCCGGTGAGGCGGCTAGGACAGGCCGTGGGGCATCTGGACCTTGCGGTACGTGACGCCGCAGGAGTCGAGCGTGCGCTTGCTGATGAGGTTGTCCATGGTGCCGGCGTACTTGTCGTCGAGGTAGACGACCTCGCCGACGCCGGCCTGGACCAGGAGCTTTGCGCACTCGTGGCACGGGAAGAGCGTGACGTAGACCGTGGCGCCCTGCATGTCCTTCAGGCTTCCGCGGAAGTTGAGGATAGCGTTGGCCTCCGCGTGGATGACGTAGCTGTGCTTGTCGTTGAGGGGGTCGTCGCTGTCGCCCCAGGGGAAGGCCTCATCCGTTATGGCATGCGGCGTGCCGTTGTAGCCAACGGAGAGTATGCGATGGTCGGTATCGGCTATGCAGGCACCGACCTGGGTGTTGGGGTCCTTGCTGCGGAGCTTTGCGGCAAAAGCCACCCGCATGAAGAACTCGTCCCAGGAAATCACGTCGCTGCGCTGCTCTGCCATGTTGTTGCCTCCAGCCTTGAGATCGCGAGGCGCGGGACGCACCCGCGCACGCCATCAACGATGAAGCAACCCGTGCCGCATTGCAAGGACCGAACCGTGTATAGAGGGACGGAGCTCGCCGGCGCCGCCCCACGCTTGTGCGACCGCGGCCGCCGGGCTAGAACTGCTTTGCCTCCACGGCGGTGAGCGGCCTTATGTCCTGGGTGGGGTACGGAGAGGCCTCACCGCCCGTGCCGAGCACGAAGTACAGACCGCCCTTCGTCTTGTAGAGGGTCTCCTCGTAGCCGTCCGGGTCGCCGAACGCGCCGAAGGTGCGGTGCCCGCACTCCTCCGCCCTTTCGGTATCGTACACGTGGCGCTTGCCCTCGAAGGTCTTGGTCTTACGCATGGTGGGTTCCAATCGATCCTATACGCCTTGCCGTGTGGCGAGCGCCCGCTCTGCGGTGTGCGGCCGCCGCTTTTTGGGAATGGTAGCCATTTTACTGCAGATATTCAATCTATATGTGATATCTGCAGGTCAAATAATCGGTAAGTAGCGAAATGTCTTATAAATAAAGTACAAGTTGGCCGATTGTTGCATGTACATTCCGCATGGACGGGTGTTCGTTCTGCATGTGTGCAGGTCGCGGCGAGCCGCGCGTGTGGATGGTCCTATCATGGGTGACCGTTGCAAACCGGCGCCGCGCGCCCGACGGAGGGAGCCACCCATGCAGATGTCCATAGTGCTCGCGAAGCAGGTGCTCGTGATGTTTGTGCTGGTGGGCGTGGGGTATGCGATGTTTCGGGCGCACAAGATCTCGATGGAGGGAAACCGCGTCATAGGCAACGTGCTCATCTACCTGTCGCTTCCCGCTGTCATCATAAGGAGCTTCATGATTGAGCGCACGCCCGAGCACGCGCTTGCGCTGGTGCTGGGCACGGCGGTCGCGCTTGTGCTGCTGGTGCTGGCCGCAGTTGTTGCGCGCGTGGTCTGCGGCAGGGACGCGATCGGGAACTTCGCGGGCACGTTCAGCAACCCGAGCTTCTTTGGCATACCGCTTGTGGTCGCGACGGTTGGCGCGAAAAGCGTGTTCTACAACGTTGGCTTTATCGCGCTCATGAACATTGGCCAGTGGACGTACGGCGTGTCGCTTCTTACCCACCAGAACGGCGAGCCCTCGCCCACGCCGCGCCAGGTGCTGCGTGACGTGGCGACCGCGCCGTTCATGATCGCGTCGCTGGTGGGCGTCGCGCTGTTTTGCACGCAGCCTCCCCTGCCGGACGTCGTCACCACCTGCCTGGACGACGTGGCAGCGTTGAACACGCCGCTCGCCATGTTCATGATCGGCGTCTACCTTGCGCAGACGGACGTGCGGCGCATGCTTGCGCGCATGGCAAACTACCGCGTGGCACTGGCGCGCATCGTGGTGTCGCCGCTCTTCTCGCTCGCGCTGCTTTCCGTCATCCCGGGCATGCCGTACCAGATGCGCATGGCCCTGCTGATCGCGGCGGCGTGCCCCGTGGGCGCAAACGTCGCCGTGTACGCGCAGCTTCACGACGCGGACTACGCGTACGCCGTCGAGACCGTCGTGGTGTCCGTGCTGCTCTCCATCGTGACCGTGCCCCTGGTGGTGGGGCTCGCGAACCTGGTCTGGCTGTAAGGTCCCACGACGCACGGCGCCGCCCCGCGGAACAGGCCACGGGACGGCGTGGTTGGGCTGGCTGTGTGCCGGACGGAAGAGTTACTCCGTGGTCTTGGGAGTTGGCTTCCTTGCGGGGGCGGACTTTGTTGCGGGAGCGGACTTTGCCGGCGCCACGGGCTTCTTGGCAGCTGCCTTCGCGGGAGCGGGCGCCTTCTTCGCGACCTGCTTCTTGGTTGCAGGCGCCTTGGTGGCCGCAGGCTTTGCGGCTGCGGGCTTCGCGGCCGTTGGCTCCTTGGTTGCAGCTGGCTTCCGGGTTGACCGGGACCTCTTGGCGGCAGGCTTCTTCGCGGCGGGCTTCTTCGCGGCGGGCTTGTGCGCGAGCTCGAGCGCATGCTCTGCCGCGGCCTTCGCCTTGGCGCGCTCCTCCTCGATGAGGGCCTGGGTCTTCTTCAGGCGCTCCTGCGCAAGGGCGTCCTCCCTGGTGGCAGACGCTGCCTCCTCCTCGCACGCCGTGACAGACTCCTGTGCGGCTTCGTTGTTGGCCCTGGCCGCCGAGGCTGCCGCGCGCGCCTCGCCCAGTATCCACTCCGCGTCGCGACGGGACTTCGTGGCGGCATCGGCCTTTGCCTGGGCCTCGTTTGCCACGGACTCCGCGTCGTGCAGGAGCTTCGCCACGCGGTCGCGCTCGGCCCATGCGACGCGGGCGGCCTTCAAGAGCTCCGCCTCGGCCTCGCCGCACGTGGTCACGCTCTTCTCCTCCTGCTTTGCGCGCTTGGTGGTGACGTCGAGATCGTGCTTGGCGATCTTCAGTGCGTCGTTCGCCGCGGCGAGGCGCGCCTGCGCGTCTGCCAGCTGAGTGGCCGCGTGCTTTGCCTCGCGCTCCGCGTAGGCGAGAGACGCGCTGAGCCTGCGGTCCGCGAGGCCCTCGGGTGAGAGCACCGCGGGGAGCATCTCCGCGGCCTCCTTGCGCCACCACTCCCAGTCGTGGCGGACGTCGTATCCCCAGTACTCGAACGTGGCTTCGATGCCGCGGTCCGCGAACGCCTGCTCCAGCGCGCGCTGGGTGTCGATGCCGTCCTCGCTTGCGTCCTGGCCGCAGACAAATGCGAGCGGCAGGCCGTTGAGCAGGCGGACCGCCTTGCCGCGCTGGGGAAGCGCGGGGACCATGTCGACCGGGGAGACCTCCTCCCAACCATCCGGAAGATCGCCCACGACGAAGCGGCGCGCGTCGTACGTGCCCGAGAGCGCAAGGAGCCCGCCGAAGAGCTGCGGCCTGGACAGCATGAGCACGCACGCGTTAAGCGCACCCATGCCCGCGCCCGCAAGCACGGGCGGGCGAGTGTCTTCGCACGTGGTCGCGACGAAGGGCAGCAGGTCCTTCTCGACGAACTTGAAGAAGTTCTTGATGTTTGAAAGGCGATACTCAGGCACGGCGTAGCGCGAGTACCAGCCCATGAGGTCGACGGAGTCCGTGCATACGAGGCGCATCATGCCGGAATCGACGAGCGGGGCGAGCGCATCGATCATGCCGCCCTCCGACCAGCTGGCGAACGAGGAGTCGCCCTCGGGCAGCACTATGACGGGCTGGCCTGCGTCACCGTACACCTCCACCTCGATGGCGCGGGAGAGGTCCTTGCTCTGCAGGGTCGCGTGCGTGCTGTTCATGCCATGGTCTCCTTACGACGGGTGCTCGCCGGGATGCGTGCGTTCCGTTTCAATTATGCGTCACGCGGGCGCGTGGGCGCACTAGATTTGAGCGGGCGTTGCCGCAGCGCCCGCAAGGCGCTGGCTGCGCGCGCCATACACGGATAGACCACAAGGGTCGTGCATAATGGTGGGCCTTGGAAGCACGCCCGCGCCCGGCTGGCGGCGCATTGCAGATGGGAAGACGTTTGATAAAGCTCATCCTGACCGACCTGGACGAGACGCTGATTCACTTTGGACTGACGCGCGCGACCGACCACGCCATCGCCGCCATCAGGCGCGCGCAGGCCGCCGGCGTGACGTTTGCCGCCACGACGGGAAGGATCCGCCAGGGCGCATGCGCGGCGTTTGGCTTTGCGCGCGAGTGCACGCAGTCTGCCGTGATGAGCAACGGCCAGCTTGTGCTTGCGGACGGGCAGCTGATTGGACAGGTGGAGCTTGACCGCGAGGGCATGGAGCGCCTGGCGGCGGAGCTGGTGGGAGACCGAAACTTTATGCTGAACGTGATCACGCGCGCCGAGACGATGGAGCCCGTGCGCGTGATCGTGAGCGACGACCCTAACGCCGCCCGGCGCGCGTTTCGCGCGGACAGCGACGACGTGGTGGTGATGGACCACCTGCCGGACGGTCCGCTGGTGAAGTCGAACATCCACGTGATGGGCGGCGTGGAGCGGATGGACGAGACGCGCGAGCGCCTGGAGGCGCTGTGCCCCGGCATCAGGCTGATGTCTCCCGGGCCGCAGGTGCCCATGTTCGACGTTGCGCCTAAGGATTGGTCGAAGGCGAAGGGGGCGGAGCTGCTGCGCCGGCACCTGGGCATTGGCGTGGACGAGGTGGCCGCGTTTGGCGACGCGGAGAACGACCTGGAGCTTCTGGGGTTCTATCCGAACTCCGTTGCCGTTGCGAACGCCGTTCCGGAGGTGGCAAGCGCGGCGCGCTGGCACATTGGCGCGAGTGCGGACGACGCCGTGGCGGACGCGATAGAGGACATCGCCCGCGCGAGCGCGGAGGGCCGCATGCCGGACTTCATGTGCGAGGCGGAAAACGAGCGCGGCCTTGCCATGCGCGCGCGACCTGCCGGCGACCGGAAGGTGGAGTCGCTGCCGTACTTCAGGCCGCGGGCATAGGCTGGGCGCCCGCGAAGGGGGCGGCTCTTCTCGCCCGGCGCTGACGGCGGAAAGCCCGATGCGGTGTGGCGACGCGGGACGCATGCGGGACGCCGATTGGTGCACAATTGGTAGTTGAAGCGAACGCGACGAGCAAGCTGGAGGCTGCCATGAGGACCCTTGCACCTGACTGCATCAAGCTGGGATTTGGCATGATGCGCCTGCCGAAGCGCGAGGACGGGACCATCGACGTCGGGACGACCGCGCAAATGGTGGACGAGTTCCTTGCGGCGGGCGGCAGGTACGTGGACACCGCCTTTGTGTACGAGGGCTCGGAGGACGCCGTGCGGCAGGCGCTGGTTGAGCGCCACCCGCGCGACTCGTACTACCTTGCGACGAAGCTGAACGCCGGCGAGTGGGCCGCGAAGGACGAGGCCGCCGCGAAGGCGGAGTTTGAGCAGAGCCTGGAGCGCACCGGCGCCGGCTACTTTGACTTCTATCTGCTGCATGCGCTGTCCAGCGATAGCGTGGGGCTGTACGATAAGTACGGCATCTGGGAGTACGTGCGTGACCTTAAGGCGCGCGGGCTGGTGCGGCACATGGGGTTCTCGTTCCACGACGGGCCGGAACTGCTTGACCGCCTGCTGACGGAGCATCCCGAGGTGGAGTTTGTGCAGCTGCAGCTGAACTACGCCGACTGGGAGGACCCGGTGGTGCAGTCTCGCGCGAACTACGAGGTCGCCGTGGCGCACGACGTTCCCGTGGTGGTGATGGAACCCGTGAAGGGCGGCACGCTGGCCGCGCTTCCGCCTGCGGTCGCAGAGATCTTCCGCTCCGCGGACGCGACGGCCTCGCCCGCGCAGTGGGCAATCCGCTTTGTGGCGTCGCTCCCGAACGTGATGATGGTGCTGAGCGGCATGTCGACCCCGGGGCAGATGGCTGACAACCTGAGCTTCATGCGCGACTTCAAGCCGCTTTCGAAGGAGGAGGCGGCCACGGTGGACGAGGTCCGTCGCGCGTTTGACGCAATCGATCGCATTGCGTGCACCTCGTGCCACTACTGCACGGGCGGCTGCCCCGTGCACATGCACATCCCGGACATCTTCCGCACCGTGAACGAGTACAAGCTCTTTGGCAACCTGGAGCGCTCGCGCAAGGACTACGTGCGGCGCGCCGGCGACACGCTGGCGTCCGAGTGCATCCAGTGCGGGCAGTGCGAGCAGGCGTGTCCGCAGCACCTGCCCATCGTGAGCCTGCTTAAGGAGGCAACCGCCACGCTGGAGTAGCGCGAGGAGGATGGCGGAGCGAACAAGAAGGGAATCGACCGCGGAGGCACCGCTTCAACGGCCGGCGCAACGGTTGTCCCGAAAAAGGGAACTGAAATCCGCTCCCCCGGAGCCTTCTCGATGGTACGGTAGTTACAGCGGGTAACCGCACTCATCTAGGGAGTAGGTCCCCTGACTGGAGCTAGGCTCGCGTGCATGCACACGGACCGAAGGCGAAGGCCAGGGGACTTCCTATTTCTTGGGAGCATAACGCAGAAAATCAAACAGCGAGCGGCACAGTAAGGCGGGCGGACCCCCAACGGAGTCC
>OCTW011532051.1_pt1 | contig 11818 bp, 7 predicted proteins | sample 1539671 | NCBI WGS metagenome assembly OCTW01 (sample SAMN02144230, study PRJEB22623) | gut metagenome | biome: sheep rumen | host: Ovis aries | place: New Zealand | reverse complement strand
AAGGTCCCGTCCTCATATTTCACGATGGAGTCTAAACCATCCACACCGTGTGACCAGTACTTTCTTCCTTGTGAATCGATATGCTCATGCTCATTGGCAGTCTCTTGATCCCAGTCAAAACCAGGCATTTCATTATTCAGGCCCGCTACATAGTTGTAGGCTTCCTGTTTGGGCCAGACGACAAACTCCGCCTTGTAGTCGCAGTCGTCCCACAAAATACCCATCGGGGTTAAATCCCAGGTCAGCTCGCCTTCATGTTCGCCCGGCCCCTCAACGCTCGCCAGAGCCATTTTGTACTCTACGTTGCCCACTTTAACGTAATAATACTCTCCCGCATCATAGGCGTCTGCCGGGTTCACCTTTTTTTGTACTGCTCCTGATGTCGTAGTGTAATTCTGTCCATTGATCGTAAAGGTCACAATCGGCTCGGTTCCTTCTTCCGGCATGGTGACCTGAACTGTGTATGGAAGCATGGAGCTGCCCTGGCCGGGTGTAACGGTATAGTGCACAGCGGAGGGTTTTCCGTTCACAAACGTGGATGTCATCGCACCCTGCGTCAGGCCGTCCTTAATCTTGACCTGAGAGTGACCGATATTGCCGTTTATTGTGATATCTTTAAGAATTTTATTGAAATATTCTACCAGTTCAGCAGTGTTGGTCGCATTTTTGAAGTATTCATTAGTGGTTTCGTTCTCAGTAGCCGTATCATTGTTGCCCTCGCTGTACGCGTAATTGGTAAGGCGAATCAGATAGTTATAGTCGGTGCCTTCTCCGTATGTAAAGATGTTATATAACTTATACCCTTCATCAACTAAAGCAAGAGCATCATCTCTTGCCGGTTCATAGGCATACGGGATACCTTGATTATTATTATATCCGGCACCTCCATTGTTTCCGTACCAAGCACCCCATTCATATTCCGCATTATGTTGTGTAATTGACCACGAAGTTGCAGTGGGGGCACCGTCTGTCAGGAAAATGACATAATATTCTTCGTCAAGGCCATCCGTACGCTTCTTTTCATCCATTACATCTTTGGCATATCTGAGCGCTTCTTCCCAGTTTGTGCCTCTGGCCATATCGGGTTCGTTCACACCGTTGATGAGCGGTGTTGTATCTGTTCCGCCCGTCCAGTCAACCTCGGTACCTCCCCATCGGTAAGCAGGGTCATTCTTGTGGGCATCGGTTCCTCCCCAGTTGGCAGTACTGGTACCATTTACATAGGAATATTTCTGCTCATTACCGGCATATGTCGCAAAGCTGATAACAGATATTTCTACATTATTTTCATTTCCCTGGCCTGCATTTTTCACCATCAGCTGGCTGATCAGATTCCCAAGTGCCGCTTGTTCCTGCGAAAAACGCGATCCCGAAAGACCATAGTATAACCCGTTGGAAGTATCGTAAATACCAGAGGCACTGGTCCAAACCCCTCCCCCATAGTCATTCACCAGATATGACAACGGAGTGTAAACACCATTGATATTTCCATAAACATTCTCATTATTATTTAAAGCTGCAAGAGCGTCAGCTTCATTGTCGAATTGCAGATATGAGTCATCGGAGTTTCTGTCCATACTGGACGACCGGTCCATGATAAACAGCACATTCGATTTTTTTGTTATGGTATATTCACTGCTCTGGGGATTTACATGCAGCTCCAACGTATAAGTGCCATCACCATTGTCATTAAGATGCTTTGAAGCTTCCGGAGCGCCGTTTTCAGCTATAAAATCTTCTATCGTCGGGGTTTCGTCAGTCCCGCTGCCTCTCAGGTTTACACCGGGAGTGCTGGCCTTCATAAGGCGATTGTGCCCCTCATGTCCAATAAAGGTGCCGATATCGGAGAAGCCGTCCTGAGTGTATTCGAATTCGATAATGCGGCCTTCTTTATCTGTCTCGGTTTTTACCTCGCTGATCACCTCAACGGTGTCGTCGGTAATGTGGGATACCCCCGGAATTCGCTCGGCAATTTCCTCAACGCCAAGGCCATCAACATACTTAATATCGACCCGCACCGGTGTCTTCGGCTCGATTTTCCTGCCTTCATACATAAGCGAAACGTGGAAAAAACGTGCCTGATCCATACTCACCGGTTGAACATGCTCTATAGTGTCCGGATCCACACCTTTCTTAAGCAGTTCCTGCTCCTCGAAGTAACCCTTGTTGACCTCTGCCAGTGTCTCAGACACGCGCTGAATGAACTCAACGGATTTCTGATCGATCTCCTCAGCAACAAGCCTCGTGCCAACGGGAATCTCAGCTGAATCGTCGTAGTTCACTGTGATGCAGAAAGTTATCCCGTCCGCAGTAAGAACATTGGTGCTGATCTGAGCGTCTGTCACCTTCACCACATACTGCTTTCCGTCTTTCATGGTGATGGTCAGCGTCTCCTCGCTTGTAAACGGGAACATGCTGATCAAAGCCCAGTCTCCGGCTCGCACCGACTGCGCGTTGATCTCATTGATTTGTTCCTTCGTCAGTTCTGCACTGTACTGGCAAACGATCTTGTTCGCTTGTTTTAGCTCACCAACCGTGGTCTCCGTGTTCACCTTCTTGATCCATACCAGCTCTGGATCGCTGAACTCCACAGAAGCCACGTCCGCGACGAATTTCCGCGTTGCCTCGCTGACTTCCACATCCCCCAACGTGAGCAGCATGTTCGCATCAGAATTTTCACCATTCTCTTCTGCCCCTTCGCTGGCAGCGTTTTCCCCGGCATTGTCTGCGATTTCAGGTCCGTTTTCGTCCCCGTTATTGTCGGAGTTCGTATCGCCAATAATACCCAGCACTTCCACGAGGTCTGTAAAGCTGACAAATCCGCCTCCGGGAAGGCTGAATTCGTACTCCTTCCCATTCACTTCATAGTGGAAGTCCACAGTATATACGATTGCATAAATAGAGAACCGGTCTGTCTCGTACCCCACAGAATCCTCTGCCGATACTTTATCTGCTTCAGATTCCGATTTACTTTCTTCCTCTGTTTTATCTTCCGCTCCGGTATTCTTCTCAATCTCCCTGGAGGCCTCTGCCTCTTTGATCAGTTCCTCCTCTGTCTTTCCCTTTGCCGCCTCGATCTTCTCAGGATCTACCAGATCGATCTGTTCGCCTTTTCCTTTATTATCTACGTGCACGACAACCGGTGCAGAAATGGTGTCGTTCTTCGCTGCTTCTTTGATCAGGGAGGAGGTCATGACGACCCGGACAGGCTTCGCAGGCTCGATCTCATTCCCGTCCGCATCGCGGAAGGAAATGTCGACGGCCTGGAAACCGCAGGTCTGCGGAGATTTTGCGTTTCCGCCGTTCGCTTTATTCTCTGTATCTGCATTTGCGACAACAGCGCTTTCAACAGCCTCCGCGACCGCATCCATGTCCCTGGCTGACACGGCAGACAAGACCATGGTCGTACCGGCAGGGAAAGTGCCTTCATCGGCCTCTACGCGGACCTTGACTTCCGATCTGGAAGACAGGGTTCCGGCTGCTTCAGCAATGGTGCCGGTCTCTCCGACCGATGCCGGTCTGGCCGTTTCAAGGGTGATGGAATCCTCGAAGGTCCGGGCAGGCATAGCATCCGCAGGAAGGTCTGCGGCCGCCTTATGGGCAGCATCCTTGTCAGAACCCTCTTTGGATTCTTCCTTCGTATTCTTTTCATTCTCCTCTTTGTCTGCATCCTTCTCATCGGAAGTGTCGTTTTCACCGCCGGAAGTTTTATCATCCGGGGTCTTCTCTTCTGTCCTGCCGGATCCGGGAATCTCTTCACTTTCCTGATCTGTCTTGATTTCCTGTGTTTTTCTGAAATCAGCGGAGCTGTTCATTGTCAGGCTTTCGTGTATAAAGCCGGTGCCCTCTGTCTCATTTTCATGGGCAAAGGTGATCTCTGCTGTTTTGATGTTTTCAGTCTCTGTGTCCTCAAAGTCGATCTGTCCTGTCGCAAAATCTATGGTAAGGAAACCGGTGACCGCTTTTCCTTTCCGGATCAGTTCATCCGAAGATTCAGCATTGTTCGTGGAAGCGGAAGCAGCTGTATCTGCATACACATTCGTATTCTTCTCAACTGTATAGGGGAGGAAGGTAAAGACAAGCTCCTGACCGAGGAGGTTTCCGTCTTCATCGTAAATCTCCTCTGCCTTTACAACCGCAGAGATGTATTCCTCTTTCTGATCGTTCAGGGACTGGCCCGGAGTCCGGCTTCCTTCCACCGCCTCGGCGCCCAGATAGGCCTGCCTGTCTGTTTGCTGCGCATCAGAACCTGCTGTCGTATTTTCTTCTTCTGAAAGAATTGCTTCCGCAGCATTCTGGTCTCCCTGTGCAAAACCCACTTCCGCAGGGCTGTCTGCCGGGTTCTCCAGGCTCTCCTCCACACGGTTTTCTTCCACAGAGTCCTCTTCAGTCTGCGCATCCTCCCCCAGGCTCAGGTAGTACCCGTTCTCATGGGTATTGATGGCCTCGATCTGCGCCGGTGTCAGGTGCAGGTTGGAGGGCAGGGTGTAGCGCGCAGCGGGGTTTGTCTCGCTGAGGGTCCCTGCGGGGAGTGTGTAGGCGAGGTAAATGCGCACGAAGTCCTCAGGGGAGAGGACAGTGTCGTCCTCCACCTTTTTCCAGTCTGTGACGGACTCGGAGTTTATGTCCGCGGTGTCGGCTTTTCCGTCCTCGTTGAAAACGGCGGGATAGTACCAGATCCCGGTCCGGTCCGTGAGGAAACGCTCGAGGTCCGCGGGGGCCTGAAGCTGGTCAGCAGCGGCAAAAGAATCCTGTTCTTTATCCGCCCCGGTCTGGTCTGTCAGAGCGGTATCTGCTTCTGCCGCATCTGTCTCTTTTCCATCCGCTTTTTCTTTATCGGAGGACGCGTCTGTTCCGTCTGTGTTTTCTTTATCGGAGGCTGTGCCTGTTTTTTCTGTATCAGCTGTCGCGCCGTCCTGAGCAGTTTTTCCATCCTTCGCTGCAGCATCGGGAGAATCCGCCTCAGCTGTTTTTTCTGTGCCGGCTTCCCCGGCTTCTTCACCGTTTTGTGCTTCCTTTTCTATATCTGCTGCTTCTATATCTGCTGCAGCAGATCCATCCGGATTCTGTCCTTCGATCGTCTGTCCGGACGAATCGCCGTTCAGAGCGTTTTCCTCAGCTTCTGTGGAAACACCCGCCTCATCGGGATTGACCGCTTCAGTACCGTCAGGAGTCTCCGCGTCTGCTGCGGCGGGGTCTGCATTCTCGTCCTCCTGCGTTTCTCCTGCAGCAGCCGGAACGGCGCCGTCATCGATCTCTTCCGTATAGGCGGTATCATCATACTGGTTGTCTGCCGCCGGATCCTCAGGATAGGATCCGTCTTCGGCATAGGCGGGGTCCTCAAAGACGGTCCCGTCTTCCAGGCCCTGCGTCTCCATAAACCCGGAGCCGTCTTCAGGGCCTGCATCTTCTATGAATTCATCTGCGCCATCGAAGCCGTCCGGTTCTGTGAACTCCTGGTCGCTGTCGCTGAACGTTATACCGCCGTCTGAAAAGTCATTATCTGAAAACTCGCTGTCGGCAGATCCATCATCCGTAAAGCCGTCGTCTGCAAAAGTGCTGCCCGCGGAATTATCCTCTGTAAAACCTGCTGGATCACCGCCCGCGAAGAAGTCATCCTGAGATGCCGGTTCATCATTTTCATAGCATTCCGGAGAGTGTATATGGACTTCCTTACCGCATACCAGCCTGTTTTCGTAGCAGGCATCGGTATGATGATGACCCTCCGACTCCTCCAGGCCGCAGATCAGCTCTCTTTCCTCTCTGTAGCAGGCATTGACATGTATGTGCTCCGCATTTTCGCAAATCAAATTACCCTCGGCGTCCCGGCATTCGGGGCCGTGGGTATGTTCTTCCATTTTACAGTCGAGGACCTTCTCGATCCTGTAGCAGTCGTCCGTGTGATGGTGGCCGTCCGACTCAGGCTCCCGGCAGATCAGGACCTTCTCATAGCACCCCGCTGTATGCTCGTGAGCCTCCTTGCCACACCTGGCGACGGTCTCCATCGTGATCGCAGGCAGGACCAGCGCGTAGGTAGTCGCGAAGACGACGATACAGGCGACAATGCTGATCACTCTGCGCAGCTGTCCGCGGGTTCTCCTGGTATACAGTAATCTTCTAATCCGTTTTATGAGAGCCTTCATGACTGCCTCCGTAAATGTGTATACAAAAAACACAGGCCGCAAAAATCCTCTGTATCTCTTCCCGTTTTTTTGCCTCTGCGTTTGTCTGCGCAATTGTGCTGTAAACTCTGGAAGCGACCAAGAACCCTTGCCGGCCTGTGTCAGCTGTCTCCATTATTATTTACTTTATTTCAATACATCCCGCACCTTATCAGTCCACATTACATTCAGCCCGAATCACATTCAAAGCCATCTGATCCTGTGAGGTCCGGTCGGTTTCATCTCACCGGAAGGCACTTCCGGTCAAAGATATTCCCGGCCCGCTGTTTTCCCGATCGCAAAGATGTCTGCAGCACTGCGCATTTCCAGTTTCCATTCACATTTTGGTTCTTACTTAACTGATTCTGTAGTTTCTGACATGTTGATCTGTCACAATGAATCTTTCCTGATTAAAACTTGCAATGTTTGATACTGGTTTTCCGTATGTCCTGCAGCCTCGCCTGTGCCCTGTCAATCCGGATCACGGTGAATCTGTACACATCTGTCTTCAATGATCGAAGCTGACCGATAGTGGTTTTACTATGCCGTCCTTTCTATAGTGTTGCTCCTGTATTAAAAAAATCAAATATAAAAGTGATCAAAGTGTTTATAAGGACTGCTTTTCATTTATGCAGAAAGTTCGCCCTATACAGAGTCTATTTTACACCCTGGCACGTCAAAGCATCCGTCAAAAAGGACGGGACTTAATGAAAAGAGGCAAAATGCCGTCTGATGCAAGGAAAAAGTAAATAATGCGTATATAAAAAGCGGGGGACTGCTTCGCCCCCGCTTCAGACCAGTTCAGTCAAAAACCAAAACCATAACTTTAACCCTTAATCTTTGCGTGCCTGCCCGATCAGACCTGCTATCATCCCCCGGTCAGATCCGTACACCGGCAGAACCGGCCGAGTCACCAGGGCAGGCCCTCGTCCACACTCTCCCAGCCTTCGCCCATAAAGTCCGCCATATCAGAGTAGCCGGCGCTTCCGCCCGCATACCCCGCCGTATTCGCAGACCCGGATTCGCCGGCTCCGGGGGCAGATTCCGGGCTGTCCTGCCACTGTCCGTAATCCATGGATCCGGGATCCGGGTAGTCGTCGGCATAGCTGCCGCCTGCGTCAGTGGGAATACTGGCAACGAGGGAATCAAAAGCCGGATCCCCGTAGGGCTGGGCTGATTCCCTGGTTCCGCCGGATCTGCCGCTCCGGTTGACAGGACCGGTGACACTTCCCGGCGCAGCCTTCTTTTTTTCCTGCTTTCTTCTGGCCCTGATCTCCTCGACCTCCGTCAAAATCCGCCGGAAATTGTCGACCAGAAAGCGCTGTGCCTTCTCATTGTAATAGACCCGGTAGTACTCGTTCGGGAACATTCCGGCCTTTTCGGAATAAAGGCCGAGGTCGATTCCCTTCTGGGTGGGTACCGAAACTTCTTTTTCAGAATTTTCCATCTTCTGCCTGACCAGGTACTCGTTTTCCCGAAGCCAGTCCGTCAGCATGGGCGCCCTAACCTTCATCTCCTGATCCTCCGGGAGCAGGTCTTCGATCTGCTTCAGGAAATAAGAGATCTGCTGGTCCTGGATGTAACGGTACCGGTCCAGGACCTCGTAGGGAAAGGTCTCGTAAACCTGTGGTTTGGGCGCGGCCGTCCTGCGCGGAGGCTTCCCGACCGTGCCGCCCGCGGCGTGGACGTCCTCCAGGACCTCCTGGACAAATTTGAGACAGCGGTTGACATTGGTGTTGATCAGGACTTCATTTTCCGGAGCCGGCCTGTTGGTGACCGGATTTCGCCCCTCCGTCATCCGCCGGATATACTGGATTGCAGTTTCCAGCCGTTTAAGATCATATGTGCTCATTTTCCACCCCCGATATAATAAGGGACTGAAGTGTGTGTCCCGTTCTTTGATCCCTCCTGAAAAAGCTTCTGAACAGTCGTGTATAAGGCTCTGACCCTAGTTTACAGCAAAATGTGCCAGAGGGACAGCCCCCTGGCATGACAAAGGGGACGGTCCTTTTGTCACGCTTTTCGGCACAGAAAAAATCTCTTTACGAGTCCGACGCCTGTCACTATACTGAAAGAGTTACAAATCAGCAATTTTCGGAGGCATCCATGAAAAATCTCGGTTACTACAACGGACATTACGATCTGATCGAAAACATGTCCGTTCCCATGAACGACAGAGTCTGCTGGTTCGGAGACGGCGTCTATGACGCCGGCCCCTGCCACAATTACCATATTTTTGCGCAGGAGGAACACCTCAACCGCTTTTACAATAACGCGAAGGAGCTGGACATCCGGATCCCCATGGAAAAGCCGGAACTCGACGCCCTGCTCAAAGACCTGGTCAGAAAGCTGGATTCCGGAGACATCTTCGTCTACTACCAGGTGACCAGGGGCACAGCTGACAGAGACCACACCTATGAGGAAGGGCCGGGCAACCTCTGGATCATGCTCCGCCCCTCCGACATCAATGACGGAACGGAGCCGATCTCGCTGATCACCTGCGAGGATACCCGCTTCTTCCACTGCAATATCAAAACCCTCAACCTGATCCCCTCTGTCATGGCCTCCCAGAAGGCAAAACAGGCAGGCTGCCAGGAGGCCGTCTTCTACCGCCCCGGCGGCAGGGTCACCGAATGCGCCCACAGCAACGTCCATATCCTCAAAGACGGCACCCTTTTCACGGCACCGACCGACAACCTGATCCTGCCCGGCATCGCCAGGAGACACCTCCTCCAGGCCTGCGGACGCCTGAATGTGCCGGTGAAGGAGGAAGCCTTCTACCTGCCCGACCTCTTTGGTGCCGACGAGATCATCGTCACCAGTTCCAGCAACCTCTGCCTCCGCGCCCTCTCCGTCGACGGGAAAGAAACCGGCGGCAAGGACCCTGCCCTCTACGAAGCCCTCCGCAGTGAACTCCTGCGCGAGTTCTACGCAGAGACAGAGGCATAAATGAGTCACTGGGGAGTTTCACAGTGACTCATTTCAGAGTCATTAAGGACGTCACACAGCAACTCATGTCACACCTGTCATCCCCTGCTCCCTGTCGCACCTTCGTCCAACATTCCGGCAATACAGAAATGGAGGATCCGTCAATAAGAAGAACAGAACACAGGATGGTCCTGAACCGGGAAGCATGCGACCGCATCTCCGACCTGATCATGGCTTTCTGCAAAAAGGAGAAGGCCGAAAACCAGGATGCGGTCCGGCACCGGCTCTCGGCGGAGGAGTGTCTGCTGGAGTGGATCGACGCGGGTTTTGAAGGTCAGGAGGTCGTGCTCCGGACAGAACACCGGCTCCTGGCGGCTTTCTTCAGCCTCGAGATGGCCGGTGATTCCCTGAACCCCTATGTAAACACTTCTCCCGATGAATACGGCCATTTTTTTGACAATGTATTTGTCAGCCTGAACCTGAAGCCGGAGTATTCCTATAAAAACGGAAAAAACCTGCTTCGCTTCCCCTGAGGAGAAGGTCCCCCGGCCAGCTGCAGACCCTTGGCATCGTGGTGACTTCCGCCGCGATCATCGGCGTCCTCGGAATGACCCTGCTCCCCGACGCCCTGCGTCAGCTTCTGCTCGCCAATATCGTCACCCCCCTGTACGGGGTCTTCTTCAAGCTGCTGGGCTGTGTCGCCGCGCCCATGATCTTTCTGTCCGTCCTCTGGGGCATCCTGGGAGTCGGAGACATATCCGCCCTAGGCAGGATCGGCCGGAAAATGCTGCTGGGCTTTATCCGTGACACCTTCGCGGTGACAGCCTTCTGTGTGGTCTTCTTTCCCTTTCTGGGACCGGGCCTGGCCGGGACAGCAGCCAGGGCACAAATATGAGCGACCTGATGAAGCTGATCCTGGGCATTTTTCCCTCTAATATCGTGGAGCCCTTCGCCACAGGCAATATGCTCCAAGTCGTCTTTCTGTCCTTTGCCATAGGCATCGGCCTTCTCTACCTGGGAGACCAGGCCGACTCCATCAAGACCGCCATCAGTCAGGCCAATCTCCTGGTCCGCTTTTTCATGGAATCTCTGGGCAAGCTGGTCCCGCCCGTGATCTTTCTGGTCATCCTCAACCTGATCTGGTCCGGAAGCCTCTCCGTGCTGGTAACCCTCTGGAAGTATGTCCTTGCGCTGGCGGCCGCCCTTATCCTGACAGGCACAGCCATGCTCCTGTGGACCTTCTTCCGTCAGAAGGTCAGAGTCCCCATCCTCCTGAAAAAGGTCCTGCCCCCCTTCCTGATCGGGATCAGCACGGCCTCATCGGCGGCAGCTTTCAACACCAGCATGGCCACCTGCAACGACCAGTACGGCATCGACACCTCCGTCACCAGCTTCGGCCTGCCCCTGGGAATGGTCATACACAAACCGGCGATCGCCACCTTTTACATTCTCCTTGTATTTTACTCGGCCGGAGCCTGCCGCATCGCCTGCACCCCCGCCTGGATCATCATGTCCGTCCTGGTCTGTGCGGTTCTTGCCATTGCGACACCCCGGTCGTGGGCGGAGGCGTCATCGCCATCAGCATCATCTTCGCCCATATGAACATCCCCGAAGAAGCCCTGGCAGCGGCCCTGACCATCGACATGCTGGCCGATTTCCCCGTCACTGCCTTCGGCATATTCTCTCTCCAGATGAACCTCATCAACCTGGCCTCCAGGCTGGGAATGCTGGATAAGGACAAGCTCAGAAGCTGAACCGGCACGGCTCCCGGGACTGTGTGACAAGGGGACAGGCACTGTGTCACAGCAGTGTGACACAGTGCCTGTCCCTTTGTCACACCCAGTGCCTGTCAAACCTGTCAAACCTGTCCCTCTGTTACACTTCACCCGCCAACGGATTCTGCATCAAAAGAAGGAGAACATCAATGAGAAAAAGCACACTTCCCCAGTGGGGGATCAGAATCCTCTTTTACTGCATCGCCCTGTTCTGTATGGCGCTCAGCGTGGCTCTCTCCGCCAATTCCGATCTGGGTATCTCGCCTGTCAACTCCCTCCCCTACGTCATCAGTGACATCCTGAAGACTCAGCCCGGCACATGTGTGACCGCCGTCTTCTGCTTTTACATCCTCGTACAGATCATCCTGCTGCGCAGGGAATTCAATCCTGTCAACCTCTTCCAGATCGTCTTCTCCACGATCTTCGGATACTTTGTCAATTTCATCAAATGGATGATCGGAGACCTGCTCTTTCCCGGCGGCTACGCCGACCGCCTGCTCATGCAGGGCGTCGGCACGATCCTCATAGCCTTCGGCGTCTTCCTCTACCTGGAGGTGGACCTGGTCCCCATGCCCATGGAGGGCATGGCCCTGGCCATTGCCAAAAAGACCGGCAAACCCTTTCCCACCGTAAAAACGATCGTGGACTGCACCACCGTCTCGATCGGCATCCTGCTCACTATCCTCTGCCTCCACCTGATCCCCTTCCGGGATCCCGGCGTCCGCATCCGGGAGGGCACCATCCTGGCCGCCCTGGTCACCGGCAAAGTAATCGACATCATACGCGGATATCTCGCGCCCTTCGTCAGACAGATCTGCTTTGGATAAAAGTAAGGGCAAAACACCGGAAAGTGACAGCAGGACACAAAAAGTGACAGCGAGACACCAAAAGTGACAGCAGGACTCCAAAAGTGACAGCGAGACACCAAAAGTGACAGCAGGACTCCAAAAGGGA
>OCTW011614415.1_pt1 | contig 11819 bp, 8 predicted proteins | sample 1539671 | NCBI WGS metagenome assembly OCTW01 (sample SAMN02144230, study PRJEB22623) | gut metagenome | biome: sheep rumen | host: Ovis aries | place: New Zealand | reverse complement strand
CTCACCCGCCATGGACGTGGACGGCGCCCTCCGCTCGCGCCGCAGCGAGGCCGACATAATAGCCTTCGAGGCCACCAAGGGACTCGTGCTGCCCACCGCCAGCACTGACGAAGAGTAATACTTTCATACCAATACATACCCAGCGAGCCGTCGGCCTATCAGCCGGCGGCTCGTTGTTTTCTGTCAGTCAGAATTGCTTTCCTTGCAAAGCAAGCGCACAAGAGAAAAACGGCCTCTGCCAGACTGAAACGTGGAGTGAAAATTACAGAACGCAGAGCAGAAATTACAGAACGCAGAGCAGAAATTACAGAAATCTGAGAAGAAATTATTTTTCTCTGTAGAGCTGCGATTAAAACGCGTGCTCGCGTCAGAGTTTCCCCGAGAATAATTTGTGTTTCCCGCGAGAATAATTTAAAACTCCCGCGAGAGTAATTTAAAACTCCCGCGAGAGTTAAGGATTATTCCCGCGAGAGTTAAGGATTATTCCCGCGGGAGTTTTGAATTATTCCCGCGGGAGTGTTAAGTTTTCGACGCGTTTTTTTTCTGGTTTCACGCGATTTGGTGGCGTCTCCACGCTTTTTCTTTACGCGCCGACGCGCTTTGTCTTTTCCCTGAGGCGCCGGCTAAAAAACAGCCAAGTCCGGTTGGGCTTGGCTGGGGTTGTATGGGCTGATATTGCAGTTTCTGCAGCCTTTAACTTCTGTTAATGGTTATTGATTAACGGCTGTAGCGGTTGCGGCCGGCATCGAAGCGCAGGAAGATAAAGAGCAGTAGCGTGAAGCCCCAGAGTGAGCTGCCGCCATAGCTGAAGAAGGTCAGCGGCAAGGCCTCCGCCGACAAGGCCCAAGCCGCAAGGAAAACCATCCGCAACGGCACAGTCATCATCGTTTAGAAATTAGAAATTAGGAATTAGTCCCCGCTAATTGCTAACCGCTAATCGCTCAACGCTTCTTCGGCTTGATGTTGAGGCGGTAGATGGCGTGGAGCATCACGTAGCGGGGCAGCGAGTTGCGGTATGTCTCGGTGCGGCCCTGCGAGTTGAGCACCTGCGAGATGTTGCTCAGGTTGCCGAGGATGTCGAATCCGTCGAGGGCAAGGGTGAGGCCGAGCTTGGGTATGGTCTTGCTGATGCGTGCGTTCCACACGAGGTCGTTGGTGTTGGAGCCTGCGTTGGCGTAGCCTCGGTGGCAGTAGAGGGTGAGGTCGCTGACGAGCTGCATGTGCCAGGGTAGGGCGAGCTGGGAGGTGAGCCCGTAGTTGAAGTCCCAGAGGTTGACGGACGTGAAGTCGGCGCGTGAGGAGGCTGAGTGGCCGTAGCCGACGTAGCCGCGCACTCCCACTTTGCTTTCCTTGTCGAGCTTATAGCTGAGGGCGAGGTCTTCGGTGGTCCAGTAGGTCATGACGCTGCTGAGGGACGGTGCGGCGCCGGTGTCGGTGCCCACGAGGTCCATGCCGTGCACGATGCGCGAGCCTGTCTTGCTGTCGAGGCTGAATTTCTTGAGCTTGCCGAAGGCGCGATGGAAGTCGTAGTCGAACTGCAGGGTGTAGTTGCCGTTGACATTGCCGGGAGTGTAGGTGCGTATGCCGCTGGTGCGGTCATAGACGTAGCCCATGGCGACGGCGTTGTGGGAGATGTTGTAGGTTAGGGAGAGTCCATGGCGCAGTTCTTTCTGTTCGTTATCTATCATGAGGTGGAACACTGCGTTGTGGGTGGTGGTGTTGCGCAGGTGCGGGTTGCCGTAGTAGATATTGAGGGGGTCTTCGTCGTTGAGTATGTTGAGTGCGTATATCATCGACGGCGGTGTGTGGGTGAGTGTGTAGGAGATGTAGAAGCCGTGCGTCATATTGGCCCAGTTGCGCCCTATCCAGAAGCTGGGATTGAAGAAGGTGTTGTTGCGCTTGGTGAGTCCGCAGTAGGCTGCGCGTGTGTAGTCGAGCCGGTCGTGGGCGAAGGTGACGGGCAGTGTGAGTATGGCGAAGGTCATGTGGCTGCCTTTGATATTGCCTGCGGTGTCGCTCTGCACCTGCGACAGATTTCTATAGACGAGTTTGAGCTCGGGTGTATGCTCCACGGTGCGCTCTATCTGCAGGTAGCTGTTTTGGCGGTCGATGGCTTCGGCGCATTCGAGTTCTGAGGGGAGCATGCCGATGGGGTGGTCGTCGGGAGTGTCCCAGCCGGTGATGCGGTGGAGCAGGTATGTATTGTAGTCGTTGCGGCGGCGGGTGTATTGATATTCGTAGGAGAGCTGGGCGGTGAGGTTGTTTATCTGGCGTTGCATCTGCACTTCGTTGCTGAAGGTGAAGCTGCGGTCGGGCCTGTTGTGGGTGTAGCGGTTGTTGTAGAGCGGTTGCAGGCGGTCGTTGTTGGGGTAGTCTATCTGCTGCTGTTGCCAGTTGTCCTGCGCGTTGTCGCTGTAGCTTATCTCTTGGGTGACGGTGAGACCATGGATTCCGTCAAGCTTGAAAAGGTTGATATTCTGAATGTTAAGGTCGAGTTTGTGGCCATCGAGCATAGTGTTGTTGAGGTTGCGGTTGATGACGGTGGCGAGCAGGTCGGCATTGCTGCCGCGATAGACGCTGTCGATGAGTGCCGAGGTGGCCTTGATGGCGGGGTTTTGGTTGAAGGCCATGGCGATGTTCTGGCTCATTGAGTGAGTCTTGAGGTAGGTTAGCTTGGGCTCCAGTCGCCACACGATTGTCTGGCGTTTGTTCCACACCTCAAGCTCTTGCTCGGTGGTGAAGGAGAAGTCGCGTGCCTTCTTCAGGTCGAGTGAGCGGGAGAAGGTGTTGCCGTCGGCGAGGAATGTCTCGCCGGTCGTCTCGATGCGGTCGTCGGTGTCGATGTTGGAGAACTGTACGTTGCCGGAGTATTTGCTCTGCTCGTCTTTGCTCTTGAATAGGAAGTCGAGGCCCGCCGTCTTTGTGGCCATGAGGCCTGTGGGCATGGTCTCCGGTGTCCAGGTGCTGTTTTCGCCAGGCTTGCGGTTGTCGTTGAGGTTGTTGAGGTTGCCGTAGAGGGTGATGCGCGATTTGGTGCCGAAGCGCATGGCGAAGAGCCGGGCGAGGTAGCGGTCTTCGGTGCCGTAGCCTGCCTCGACATTGCCCATCCATCCTATCTGGTACTGCTTCTTGAGGCCCACGTCCATCACAAACTCTTTGTCGCCCATGTCGCGGCCGTTGAGCTGGGAGAGGAGCCCGGCTTTCTCGTAGGTCTTGACGGTCTTGACCATATAGGCGGGCAGGTTTTCGAGCATTATCTGTCGGTTGTTGTCGAAGAATTTCTCACCGTTGAGCAGCAGGCTCTCCACCTTGCGGCCGTTGACGTAGATCTCGCCGTTGTCGTTGAGCTCGGCGCCCGGCAGCTGGCGGATGAGGGCGTCGAGCATGGAGCCCTCGGCGGTCTGGAAGGCGTCGGCGTCATAGACGAGGGTGTCGCCGCGGTGGTAGAACTTGACCTTGGTGGCCCGGATGGTGACACCGTCGATTTCGTGTACCTTGGGCGCTTTGTCGAGCGGGATGTCCTCAATGAATCGATACTCGCCCACTTTCAGGGGCTTCTTGTCGAACTGCGCCTTGAGCGGCCATGACATTACCGTGTAGCCGTCGCGCTCGAGGATGATGGTGTAGTCGGTGGTGCCATCGACGGGAATGATAAAGAACCAGGCTCCGCCCTTTGAGCCTACACTGAAGTTGCTGTTGGTGGCGGTGACACTGATGATGCTGTCGCCCTTCATGAGCGACACCTGTGTGTTGATAAGGTTTTCGTGGGTGATGCGGTCGTGCGCAAAGCCGTAGATAAACGCTGTCTTGTCGGCCAGGGCGTGGGTGGCGGCAAGGAGTGCCGTGAATATAACAAGAGATTTGATTAGTTTCATTGTGTGTGGTGTGTGTCTTGTTTCTTGCGTTGAACTTCGTGTTTTGTTTTCTCTCTAATTATATTAGACACAGGTTAGCCTTATTTTATTACAAACATTCCCAAGTTTTTTTCGTCACCGCCTGTAGCGGTTGCGGCCGGCATCGAAGCGCAGGAAGATAAAGAGCAGCAGCGTGAAGCCCCAGAGTGAGCTGCCGCCGTAGCTGAAGAAGGGTAGGGGAATGCCGATGACGGGCATGATGCCCATCACCATACCAATATTAATAAAGACATGGAAAAGGAAGATGCTGATGACGCAGTAGCCGTAGATGCGCGCCATCTTGCTGGTCTGGCGCTCCGCCACGTGGATGAGCCGCAGTATGAGGGCCAGGAAGAGCAGCAGCACAAGGGTGCTGCCTACGAAGCCGTGCTCCTCGCCCACGGTGCAGAAGATGAAGTCGGTGTCTTGCTCAGGCACGTATTTGAGCTTGGTCTGGGTGCCGTTGAGGAAGCCTTTGCCCAGCAGACCGCCGGAGCCTATGGCTATCTCGCTCTGGTGTACGTTGTAGCCTGCGCCGCTGAGGTCCTCTTCCAGGCCGAGCAGCACCTTGACGCGCTGCTGCTGATGGGGGGCCAGCATATGGTTGAGGGCGTAGTTGGCAGTGAAGAATACGGCCAGGGAGCCGATAGTGAAGGCGGCAATGAGCAGCAGCTTGTTGGCGCGCTGGCGCAAACTGCGCACAATGAGGAACACCGCAGTGCCCACGCACAGGGCGGTGAGCACCCACCACAGTTGCATCTGGGGGAAGATAACCTGTGCCACGTAGCCCAGGGCGATGGTGGCGAGGCCGTAGAGCAGTACGGGGCGGAAGCACGATTGTGTCTTGTCGTAGATCTTGAGCAGCAGCAGGGTGAATGCCCAGATGAGCACCAGCACCGAGAAGGTGCCAACGCTGGTGGCGGAGCCGGGCATGGTGATGACGCTGAACTTGAGGCCCACCACAAAATAGACCACAGCGGCAAAGGCCACGAAGAGGATGCTGCCGCTCATGCCCTCGCGGTAGAACACTAGGGCCAGCGAGAGATAGACCAGGGCTGAGCCTGTCTCCCTCTGCATGAAGATGAGCACCACGGGCAGCAGCACCAGGGCTACGGCACCCAAGAAGTTCTTGCGGTTCTCCAGGCTGAAGTTGTAAGACCCCATATAGCGCGCCAAGGCGAGTGCTGTGGCGCACTTGGCAAACTCGGCGGGCTGCAGGTTGACGGCACCGAGCGATATCCATGAGTAGGAGCCCTTGATGTTGGTGGCCACGAAAGGTGTGACCAGCAGCAGGAGCATGAACGCCACGTAGATGATGGGGGTCAGAGTGTCGAATATGCGATCGTCGGTCAGCAGCAGCACCAGACCAAGCATGACGGAGCAGCCTATCCACACGAGCTGCTTGCCCGAGCGGGCGGCGAAATCCAGCAGGTCGGGAGTGTCGTAGCTGTAGCTGGCGCCTACCACGCTGAACCATCCCGCCGTGATGAGCAGCAGGTAGATGAGTATGGTCCACCAGTCGATGGAGCGGAATACCGATGTCGCGTTATCTTGTGCCGGTGCCATAGTTGATAGTTCTTGCGGCAAAACTGGCGGCCCTTGCCTCTGACGAGGGCGACAGCTTGCCGTTGATATACTGTTCCATAATGAGCGAGCCGATGGGCACGCCGTAGGTTGCGCCGAAGCCGCCGTTCTCCACATAGACCGACACGGCAATCTTGGGGTCATTCATCGGGGCAAAGCCCATGAAGATGGAGTGGTCGCGTCCGTGGTTCTGGGCCGTGCCCGTCTTGCCGCATACCTCTATGCCGGGTATGGCTCCCGAGCGGCATGTGCCACCCGTCACGGCAGCCCTCATGCCCTCGGCCACGAGGTCATAGTAGTGTTTGTCCACCTTGGTGTAGTGGCGCTTGGTGTAGATGCTGTCGAGCTTGCGTCCCTCCACTTTGCGCACCACGTGAGGTGTGTAGTAGTAGCCGCGGTTGGCGATGGTTGCGCCCAGGTTGGCTATCTGTAGCGGGGTGAGTAGCACCTCACCCTGGCCGATGGCATCGCTGATGATGGTCTGGCCGGTCCAGCCGCCTTTGCCGTACCATTTATTATAATATTCCACGTTGGGAATGAAGCCGCGCTTCTCGCCTGGCAGGTCGATGCCCAGCCGGTAGCCGAAGCCCATCGACACCATGTAGTCCTTCCACGTGGTGAAGGCCTCTTCGTAGGACTTATAGTGGCGCTTGGAAATCATGTGGAAGAATCCCCAGCAGAAGTAACCGTTGCAGGAGGTCTGGATGGCAAACTTCAGCTGCGCCGGCGAGCTGTGGCCGTGGCATCCCACGCGTAGGCCGGCATTGATATAGCCGCGGTGGCAGGGGTAGGCGGTCTGCGGTGTGATGATGCCCTCCTGCAGGAATGTGAGTGCCTGCGAAGTTTTAAACGTGGAGCCCGGTGGGTATTGGCCCATGATGGCTCGGTTGTAGAGTGGCTTGTATGGGTCGGCGGCCAGGCGCAGGTAGTTCTTGCCGCGGTCGGGGCCTATCAGCTGGTGGGGGTCATAGGAGGGCGACGACACCAGGCACAGCACCTCGCCGGTGCTGGGTTCGATAGCCACTATGGTGCCTATCTTGCCGTGGAGCAGGCGCTCGCCCAGGGCCTGCAGGTCTTGGTCGATGCCCAGGTACAGGTTGCTGCCAGGCACGGCGTCCTCGTCAAAACGGCCGCCCTGGTAAGCGCCCTTGATGCGGCCCTTGACGTCGCGCAGCAGTATCTGCACGCCCTTCTTGCCACGCAAGTCCTTCTCGTAGGAGTTTTCTATGCCAAGCTTGCCAATGAAGTCGCCTTGGCGGTAGTAGGCATCGGAGTCTATATCGGCCTGGTTGACCTCGCCCACATCGCCCAGTACATGGGCTCCCACGGTGGTGGAATAGCGGCGTACGGTGCGCAGCTCGGGGTAGAAGCCACGAAATTTGTAGAGTTTCTCCTGAAAGACGGCAAACTGCTCGGGAGTAATCTGGGCGTAGAAAAGCTGGGGCGTGTAACGTGAGTAGCCGGGGTTGAGGGTGCGGTCCTTAATCTTCGCCATGCGGCGTATGTACTCTTCCTTACTGATGCCTATGGTCTGGCAGAAGTCCAGAGTGTCCACGCCTTGCTGCTCGTCCATGATGACCATGATATTGTAGGCCGACTCATTATATACCATCAGCGTACTGTCGCGATCGTAGATAAGGCCGCGGGCGGGGTACTGAATCTTGCGAAAGAAAGCGTTGGAGTCGGCACTGGCCTTGTAGTCATCGCTAAACACCTGAAGGCTCAGCAGACGCGCAATATACACCAGGATGATGACCACCGCCATCAATCCTATGGTATATTTACGTTTCTCAAGGTCAAAGTTTCGCATAGAGGTCTAGTATACTTGTAACGATTACAACTATTTTAAACTAGTGCGCCTAGTCTAACTAGTTGTCTAAAAACCCGGCTGTCAACAGTCAATTTTTACTGCGTATGCTGTCGATAAACCAGATAATCAGCAGTGAGAACAGCGTGCTGCCAAGGATGTTGATCAGCGTGTCTGCCACGCTGAAGAAGGAGAATGTTTCCAGCAGGTAGAACACCGTGCACTGCAGTAGTATGCCAAAGAAGGCATATCTTATAAAGGGGAACATGCCCAGCTTGGCAATCGACGGCATTGTCTCGTCCTCCTTGTCGTCCTCCTTGTCCACACCACCAAAGAGAGTCAGCAGCTTGGGCTGCACCAGGCCTATGAGGGTAAGGGTGGCGGCCATCATGCCCGGAGTGTTGGCAAACATGTCCTGCACCAGACCGATGGCAAAGCCCCACAGCAGCAGGGCCCATCGCGCCGTACTCAGCGGCATAATCAGCAGGAAATAGATGCAAATCATGGGCGTGGCATAGCCGCAGATATGCACATGATTGAATATCAGTACCTGCAAGGCCAGTAGCACAATCAGCAGTCCTATAGTCCTTATGTTAATCATTGCTGCGAGGTTATAGCGTCAGTTGGCTGGTTTGCTTATTGTCGAGTCGCTCTGTTCCATCAGTTCCAGAATGTCCTGCTTGTGCAGGTTCTCAAAGACCGTTACGTCGCGCAGGTTGCCGAAGTTGGTGCCCAGGTTGACCACCAGTTGCATCGACAGTCCGTCAGGGGCCGGTTTCACGTCACGCACCTTGCCCACAAAGAGTCCCGGGGGAAACACTGTGGAGTATCCGCTCGTCTCAATGGCATCACCGTGCTTGGCTCTGGCATATTGAGGCACGCCCATCAGGTTGGCGTAGTAAATGCTGCCGCCTTCCCAGGTGAGTGAGCCGTAGTAGCCCGTGCGGCGTATGCGGCAGCTGATGCGCGAGTTGCGGTTGATGAGGGGCAGCACCATCGAGTGGTGCCGATTGACCATGCTGACAATGCCGACCACGCCGCCGCCGCCCACAACGCCCATCTCGGGCTTGATACCATCAGCGGCCCCCTTGTCAATAACAATATAGTTCTCGTTCTTCACAATAGAGGCTGACACCACCTTGGCGCTGTAGAGTCTGAATCCGCTCAGCGAGTCCAGTATGTGGCGGTCGTTGATGGTGGGCTGTACCTTGGCATCCTTCAGCTGCTCGCGCAGGCGGCTTACTTGCATCTGCAGCACGGAGTTCTGCTTCGTCAGCTTGGCGTTCACCTCGTCCAGGTGGATAAAGGCCTCAATGTCAGTGTAGATACTGTTGACCTTGGCCACGGCGCTGTTGGTCTGCGTAAACCACACACTGCCCTGGTAGCTGTTAAATCTGAACAGCAACACAAAACTGGCCACCTCCAGCAGTATGAAGACGAACCAGTAATTATATCTCTTGAGAAACTCGAGAAGCGCAGCCACAGACCAAGTCTTTTACAAGACCCCTCTAATTACCCCTAAAAGGGAGGACTGTGGCATCATGGAGCCTTGGGGGTAGGTCCTCCCCTTTAGGGGGCAAGAGGGGATATCCTTTTATCTCATCAGGAATGAGAAGTGGTCAATATTCTTAAGCGCTATGCCCGTGCCGCGAGCCACGCAGTGCAGCGGGTCTTCGGCCACATGGAATTGAATGTTCAGCCTGTCAGTCAGGCGCTTGCCCAGTCCGCGCAGCAGGGCACCGCCGCCAGTGAGGTAGATACCGTTCTTTACGATATCGGCATACAGCTCTGGCGGAGTCTCCTCCAGGGCCTGAAGCACGGCAGTCTCGATGCGTGCAATCGACTTGTCGAGGCAGTGGGCAATCTCCTGATAGCATACCTGTACTTCCATGGGCAAAGCCGTAATCTTGTTGGGGCCGTGCACTACATACTCCTCAGGAGCATCCTCCGTCAGGTCTGTCAGAGCGGCGCCAACATGAATCTTGATACGCTCGGCCATACGCTCGCTGACCTTCACGTTGTGTTGGCGGCTCATATAGTCCTGGATGTTGGCGGTAAACTCGTCGCCGGCCATACGGATAGAGTTGTTTACCACGATGCCGCCCAGTGAAATGACGGCAATCTCAGTGGTACCGCCACCAATGTCAACTACCATGTTGCCCTCCGGGGCCTCCACGTCAATGCCCACGCCCAGGGCCGAGGCCATGGGTTCAAAAATCAGGAATACATCGCGGCCTCCGGCGTGCTCAGCGGAGTCGCGCACGGCGCGCAGCTCCACCTCGGTGGCGCCGCTCGGTACACCAATCACCATCCTCAGTGACGGTGAGAAAATTCTGCTGCCGCTGCGCACCATCTTGATAAGGCCGCGCATCATTTGCTCGCAGGCATAGAAGTCGGCTATCACGCCGTCCCTAAGCGGACGAATAACGCGTATCTTGTCGTTATGCTTCTCATACATCAGCTTGGCCTTGCTGCCCACAGCCAGAGTCTTGTTTGACAGACGGTCAAGGGCAACTACCGACGGCTCGTCAACCACTACCTTATTGTCGTGCAGGATGATGGTGTTGGCGGTGCCGAGGTCCATTGCCAGTTCTTGTGTGAAAGAAAAGAATCCCATGTTATTAGCGAATGTGAATGTTTAATGTGAATGTGCATACCGCAGCGGTAACTAAGCAAAGTACTCGTGTATCGCTGTATCGTAGTGGCTGCTCACGCCAAAGGCTCGCTCGGCAAACTGCTTGCGCTCGGCCAGTGTGGTCTGCGCCCCGCTGCGGGCGAGGATATCGTCCAGCATCTGGTATTCGGCCTTGCTTGGAACAATTACCACGTCGTTGAAATTCTTGGCAGCAGCACGGATGAGCGAGATGCCGCCTATGTCAATCTTCTCAATAATGTCAGCCTCGCTGGCACCGCTCTTCACCGTCTCCTCAAAGGGGTAGAGGTCCACTACCACGAGGTCAATCTCGGGAATCTCATACTTAGCCATCTGCTCGCGGTCGCCCTCCAGCTCGCGGCGACCCAGGATGCCGCCAAACACCTTGGGGTGAAGTGTCTTGACCCTGCCGCCCAGTATGGAGGGATAGCTGGTCAGATCCTCCACCTTGTCGCACTTATATCCCAGGCTCTCAATGAAACTCTGTGTGCCGCCAGTGGAGAGCAGCTTTACACCCTCGGCATCCAGTTTCTGCAGGATGCTCTCAAGCCCATCTTTGTGATAGACGGAGATGAGCGCCGTCTTGATTTTCTTTGTGTCTGCCATATGTTCGTTTGTTTTTTAGTTGTCGTAATCGCTATCGTGATTGCTGGTTATTGTCTGGATGTTATCTCTTTTTTACCAATATCGGCAAACCGCCAGTTGGGGTCTTCATAAGAGCGGCAAAGTTACGATATTTTTCTGTATTAAAAGCAACATCTGTTCCTACTTTTTACAAAAATATTGCAAGAAGGGCGCAAAGACTCAAGAAAATCATGAGATTTGGAATTTAAGCCGAGGTCTGAATACGCCCCATCATCACCTATGGCCTCGTGGCCAGTTTCGTGTGTGGGAAAAGGCTGGGAGGTAAAGATGACATAAAGAAACACAGAAGCACATGTTTTTATTGCTGTGTGCTTCTGTGTCTTCTGAAAGAAGCGATAGGAAAAGCAGATTACTACTTAGTCTATGATAATGTTATAGACTGCCACAACGTCGGCAGAGTTAACCTGCCCGTTCTGATCTACGTCGGCATCGTCATTTTGTATGCCGCTTTCCTTTCCGCTGATGATGTAGGAGTAGATGGCTACCACGTCGGCAGTGTTGACAGAGTGGTCGCGGTTGACATCGCCGCGTGCTATGACGTCAGGCACGGTGGCGCTCACCTTGGCCTGGGGCGAGGAGAGCCAGTCGTCGGCCTCTGCCACGATGGCCAGAGTGTAGGAGTTTGTGGGCTGCAGGCCGGGGTAGGAGAAAGTGATGGCAGTGCTACCCGATGAGCCCTCTGCAGCGATGGTGTCGGTGCGCACCGTCTGGTTGTCCTTGGTAAGGGCGAGCACGTAGCGTTCGGCATTCTCTACCGGTTTAAAAGTGGCTGTGAGTGAGAAATCCTCTGTCCCTGGAGCGAGCTTGAGGCCGCGGATGGAGCCGAGCTGGCCGGAGCACTGATAGTAGAAGACTATGTTGTTGAGGCCGTCACGGTGGATATTGTTCATACGGATGCCCATATAGCGGCCCACGTATGCAGTATCGCAGGGGGTGGTGGTGCTGTTTAAGGTCATATTGTTGGTGCGGCCGGGCCACAGGTCGCCCTTATATGTGCTGGCCTTGTCCGAGATGGGGGTGAGCACTCCGTCAGCGGGTATGATGGTCATGCGCTGGTGGTAGCGGTTGCTATTGATGCTCTTGTTAATCCAAGCGTTGCGGTTGTAGTCAACATGGAGGATAAGCATTCCCTCGCCATATAGTCGGAGAAACCAGTCAGACTCCTCGCGGTTCTCGAGCAGATAGTACTCGTTGCCGCTTTTGTCGGCGGGGTTGGGGATGCGGTAGGCACGCACGG
>OCTW013371729.1_pt1 | contig 11821 bp, 16 predicted proteins | sample 1539671 | NCBI WGS metagenome assembly OCTW01 (sample SAMN02144230, study PRJEB22623) | gut metagenome | biome: sheep rumen | host: Ovis aries | place: New Zealand | reverse complement strand
TGTTGACTATACCGTGCTGGAGAAGGTGACAGGCGAATGTGCCTCCCGTGTGTATAATGCCTTGATGCACCAGCGTCTGGAGCCAGGCACGAAAGAAGCTTTCAACGGCTATGTAGCCTGCCTGCACCAACTATATTTGTTCGGTGCCGCCATGCAGCTGAAGCGAATGGGTTATCACATGACAAAAATGCAATAAACTATTATTATGAAATACGTAAAACTTTTTTTCTGGCGGCTGGAAGTACTGGAAACTTTGGGCAAAAGGAAAGTTTAAGGAATTCAAAAGATAAAACATGTTTGACATGATAGATGCCACAGGGTTGGGCAACAAAAACGACCCTCGTATGCGCGACGTAGAGGCAGAGATGATAAGGAGTCATGAACTATGCCTGAAAATCTCGTCGAAGAAACCTACAGATCCTGACTACAAGGCTCTGTTGGAAGAACTGTTCCAGGGTGAGATAGACGACAGTGTGGCTATTGTCTCTCCGTTCTACTGTGACTGCGGTTGCAGGATGACCATCGGGAAGAATGTGACCATCAACAAAGGTGCTACCATACTTTCTCCTGGGCAGGTAGTGATAGAGGACAACGTGCTGATTGGTCCGGAGGTTAAGATTACGACGGTCGATCACGACCTGCACGACAGGCATAACCTATTCCACTTCGGAAAGGTGACGATAAAAGAGAATGCTTGGATATGCATCGGTGCCATCATCTGCCCTGGCGTAACCATTGGCAAGAATGCCGTCGTTGCCGCAGGTGCTGTGGTGACAAAAGATGTTGAACCGAATACCATAGTTGGTGGTGTTCCTGCAAAGATGATTAAAAAGATAGATAACTTTTAAAAATAAACGATTATGATACTATCAACAACCCCAACAATTTTTTTGTGCTCGAATACAAAGAGAGCTGCACCTTGTGGATGCAGCCCTCTTTGTCTTGTTTAACGTTTGAAGTTTGTGCGCCTGCGATTGCCTGAGGGACGTACGGCGAAGTGAATCCAGATCACCCTACCCTTCTGTTCTATCAGCAGTTCGTCATAGTCCTCATGGTTCAGATCGCTGATATCGAGCAAGATAGCCGCATACCGCAACGCCTGTTCCATCCCGATGCAGCGGATATCTACGGCACAGCCCGTCAGGTGGTTGCTCGTAGAGACGCCCCCTACCGCTTTGTTGACCTCCGGACTTCTGAACCCGCTGTTGATGACAATCGGGTCGTCACCCTCGCCGTACAGGTTATTCCACCGCCTGCGCAACTGCTCCAGCCAACGGCACAGCCGCTTTAAGTTCTCCACTTGTGCCTCGTTAGGCACGTTCTCAATTCCCGTTCTTGTTTTGCAAAGCTCTCCCAGCGTAAAGTGTGGCGAGAGATTGATAGTTTTGTTATTCATTTTTTACTTTCTTCTTGCTTTTATTTATCGGTGTACTCGTCGGGAAGGCGATGCTATACGCCTTGTCCAGCGCTTTCAGGTCTATCTTGTAGAAGCTGATGCCCAGCCGTACGGCCACGATGGCACGCAAGAGTTCACGGTGCTTGCGAGGATAGAGACTAGGCAGAGGCAACTCGTTCCAACCTTCCTGCTCGCACAGGTGGCATACTTCCCAGATGAAATCGTCGGTGGCTTCATAGCCGAACCACGCCTTCAGCACATTACGGATGCAGAAGCGCTTGTACTGACCTCCGAGGAGGTGCCTCGTGCGCTCCAGCTGTAGCCAGAGCTGCACGAAGCATTCTTGATTATTCTGAATCTCAATCATACCTTACCGCCAAACTTTTGCTTGTACTCCTCGGTCTTGCAGTACCTGCCGCTCACCTCGTCATAGACGATGTGGCCGCGACTCTGCCAACTGCGCAACGTGCCGTCACCGCTACCACTCTTGCCCTGCTGCTGGCGCATCTGGCGGTACTGGTCTTTGGTGAATTCATCGGGCAGAAGTTCCAGCAGGTTCTGTGGCCCTGACTGACGCTGAATCTCCACCTCCTCACGAAGCTCCTTTTCAAGCTGTTGACCGAAGTACAACATCTTACACCAGAGATTATACTGCTGAGTCCAGCGGACAAAATCCGCAATCTCCTTCGACCATTTGTAGCCGTGCGCCACATAGAGCACCATTCCCTTCAGCCAGGCAATCACGTTGGCACGATAGCTGAAGACCCTGTAGGCCTCGCTCTCATAGAGCTTTGCGGCATCCTTGTTCTCCTGCTTCATCTCAAGCGACAACTTCTTTGATTGAGGGCATTCAATCAGTCCGTTGGCAGCCTCCAAGCGGTCGATGTAGGGCTTGAGTTCCTGCGCAAAGGTGTGGTCGTAGATGCCCTGAATGGGTGCGGTGTCATCGTCGTCATCGGCCTTGATAATCGTCGAGATGTCCAGTCGGCCAACGGTACCGTCGTTCACCATCTTGAAGAAAAATTTCTTGGCGTTTGGAGGGGTCGTTGACGCGTTAAAGTTCCACCTTAAGGGGGCTATACCCGATACGCTGTCGGCACCTACGCGCTCCTGACCGGCATCAGAATTATCGAACGCCTTACGAATCAGCAGACCAACCTCATCCACCGTGCCCTTCGACGTCACCTTCTTCAATCCCTCTATCTCGTCCACGATGGTATAGATGAATCGCTGACCGTTGTTGTTGGCATCTACGATGCGCTGGTTAAAGACGGCATCTGTCAGGTTGTCAATCAACATCTGGATGCAGATGTCCGTGGGCCGCGGGTCTTTCTTCTGCTTCGCTCCCGGGTTCTTCTGTTTCCACTCGGCTTCACGCTGGCGGTTGGGTTGGTCGCGCTGCTTGATGTCCTCCATGATGTACTCGATAGGCTTCTTGATGGTACCTTTACCAATACTCTGACGACCTATCAGGACGTTCATGAAGGTAGCCTCATGCTCCACGTTATCCCAGTAGCGGAACTTCACGCCGTGCAGGTGGGCACCCAGTCCTGGGAACACCGCATTGGCCACAGCGGGCTTGTAGAACCAGGGGACGTTCTTCGTCAACAGCCTAATCAGCGGCGGCAACTTCTTGGGCATCGCCGGTGGAGTGGTCAGCGTACCGCCACAAGCCTTCACCGCCTGCTGTGACTTCAACGCCTGCAGCACCTGCTTCAACCTGTAGGGCATACCCTTGCGCGGCTCTTTCAGCGCATTCTCCAGCGTCTTGCGCCACTCGGCCAAATCCTCCGCAGTACACGATCCATCTGACTTTGCCCAATAGTTAGGAACGACCTGCATCAGTTGCTCTAAAGAATAACCGCGAATAGAACGTATAGTGGCTGCCAATTCAAACGTCAGCACATTACGGTCGCCCTCAGAGGGTTCCTTTCCGTCATTATACAGTTCCCAATACTTCGCGATGATGTCCTTGAACAGCACACCGTTATACCTTGCCTCAGAGTCGTAAGCTACATCAGACTGAACAAGTGCAGCCTTTTCGGAACTGCAACACTGCAACGCTGCAACATCAGCATTATCTTCCCAAGGGCGATAGTGCTTGTTCGACTTCTTAGCCCCAGCAGGGACTTCCTCCAAGCCTTGTGCTTCACGCTCCTTCAGTCGCAGATACTCAGCAGCAGCTTCCTCGTCAGAGAGCGATTCGATAAAGAGTGCTGGGTCTAACAGAGGCGTCGTTTCAGCGTCAATAGGCCCGTGGAACACCACCCTGTTATTCTCTTTATTGTTCGTGTCCATCTCTGTTTTTGTAAGAATCGACATACGAACCTGACACTCCAGAATAGTATGCCCAGGTATACGACGAGCCACAGCATGAACACCAAAACTGGCCGACTCAGCCACCTCTACCAGCCCCAGCTCTTCTTTCATCTGAAGCAGCTGATTGATGATACGGCGGCACTCCTCACGGTCGCGACAGTCGATGTCGTAGAAGAAGAACGGACTCACCGTCTTGATGCCCTTCAGCAGACCGCCATCAGGCACCTGACCGTTGTAGTTCACCTGCACCAGTGCGTGCTTGTACCTATCCTCTCCAGTACTGCGGAAGTCATTCCAGTTCTGGATGTTCTCAGGTGTATTACACGCTGCTATCAACTCTTCGGGGGTCTTAATGGGGCGGCAATGTTTCTCGCCGCCCACTTTATATACCAAGTTTACCATATCTCTACTGCTGTTTCAAAATAAGTTCCCTTAATACCTTCTGTGCTATTGCACTTGCCTGACGCACCAGTTTCTCGGGCAACTGCTCCAACTGATCCTCGTCGAGGGAAAAATAGAAGTACCACCTCTTATCCTGTCCTTGCGACAGCGAAGCGTTATCATCGCGGAAGATTGCTTTGTTGCGTATGCGCTTGGGCTTTTCCGTCATATAGACGTTGCCGTCACGCTTGCCCTCCACCTTGAAAGTTCCTGAGAACGCGTCGAGTAATACATCTTCACAACATTGGAAGTCTGCTATACGAAGTCCGTTCTCCAAAATGCCTAAGGTCAAAAGACCATCAAGCATTGCCTGTCTCTCTGTTGTAATAATAATCTTTTCCATAATCGATTGAATTTGTGAGTGAAGGGTTTGTGTCGGAATTGGCCATATTTCACTCTAGAGACTTCCTTCACTACACCTTCGCCCGATTACTTCTTAATGATTTCAGTTACTACGATGTCTTGATAAACCTGTCCGTTGTACTCGCGGCTCTGGAATCGCATGGTGGCAAACACGAGGTCACCGGCCTTGAATTCCTTCTCTGCCTGCTCAGCGAGCGCTGTCACCACATAGTGGCTTTCGTACTTACCGCCAAGCTCTTTGAGTACCAGCTGACGTTTCTTCAGCTCACCGTTCTCACTCTTCTCACTCTTCACCGTGAAAGCGTCGCCGCATTTCACTACTTCTAAAAGCATCGTCTGCATAGTTGTAAAAAAATTAATGTTATAAAAAAATATGTCGATAATGAAAGTGCAACTATCGTGCATTTCTGTGCCATTCAACTATATTTCAGCGAAATAGTTATCAGCTTGAATGAAAAAGGGAATTTCCGTTAGCGAGGCGAAAATCCCCTTTACTAAAGCACGTTCTATTCAACCCAAAATAAGCGTTTCTCTACGCAATGTTGAACGGAGGTAGTCAAGCCTTATACGATATTCCATCGGAAAACCTTTCATAATGACATCCAGACTGATATTCGGATCGGGCGTTTGCAGATAGGATGCCAACTCTCTTTTCTTTGGCACAAACAATCCGTGCTGATTGAGTATCGTAAAGCATCGCAGATATACGTCCTGGTATTCCTTTATCTTTTGCGGGTCAAATCCTGTATCGCCTATTTCTCCGTACTCAAGTTCACAGAACGACGCATTACCCAGCCAGCCAAACATTTTCGAGAAGAGACTATGATCCTTGTCAAACCTTAGTTCTTCAATTGCAGTATTTATCTCGTTGGCATAGTTCTTCATCTGAACAAATGGTTTATTGTCCTTTGGCGACAGGCCCAAGTCTCTCATAACCATCAGCAGAATTGGGAAATGCCCCTTTTCAAGAATGCCACTAATCAACAATATCGGACTCATCCGTTCTACATACTCCTTCGCCGCCCAGCAAGTAAACAGTTTGTCGTATTTACCCGTTACAGGCTTCAAGAGGTGAACAGAATCGATATGCCCCTTCAGCGTATTATAGCGGAACAGGAAAGAGAATAAATCCAAGAGGTCATCATCCGACAGTTTCTCTCTGTCACGAACAATAGCCTCGTAGAGAGGGCAATCCTGATTGACAACACAATCGTACAGCCTCTTGATGCGAGCAGGCTTGTAGGAGTTCAGATGTGTCTGTCTGAGATTCTTCAATTCGCGTCTGAGAGCATCGGACTCCGTCATTCCCGCTTTGATATCAACATCAATATCCTCCTTCACCTGCCGGACAAACGACCAGTATTCGCGTGACCATTCTTTGGCCCGATAATCTTCCACCATTTTATTATATAGGTCGCACTGAGTCGCAGCGTCGCCCTCTATCTTCTCGCTCAAAGATTCCAGTTCTCTCCCCAGGCTAACCATGTTGTCGATTGACTTGATGGCATCATCCGAGCCACCCATAAGAGTTATATCCCATCTGATATACCCTAACGTCTGTAGGACTTTGCGGACATCAAAGGGAACGACATTCAACAGAGTCACCCGCTGCCTGTCGGCTATCATGCTGATGCTGCTTTCCAATCTGCGCACACCAGCCACAATGCTCTGCATCGAAGCATCCGTATCAGCCTTGCTTTGTCTGGGCTGAATCATACACAACGAACTACACATCTTGTTCAGTTCTACTATTTGCTCTCCAATGTTACTTTTCTGTAAAGTTTCCATTTTTGTCGAGTTTGTGAGGAGGGAGGTCCAGAATTGACGTCTTTTCACTCGCGAGACTCCTATCGCTCACTTCACTCAACCAGTCGCTCCTTATCGACCATTAAGTTATTTTTACTATTTTATAATAGTCTGAATTCTGTGCTCAGGTTTACTGATGCAAAATTACAGAACCTTTTTCAGCGTCTTTCCGTGTTTTCCCAATACTTTGCCCGTTTCGGGATAAGCGGGATAACTTAGGGATATAAGCGGGAAATACCCCAGGAATTCCCTCGATAGAGCGCACAAAAGTACCACTTTTCACCTGAATACTTTTTGCGTTTAATATCACTTAAATTCTGCGCAAAAAAATAGCGGAACCAGTCAAAACTGATTCCGCTCGATGTTTGGGGATAATAATGTTTAGATACAGCACATTACCAACTTGGGCTCAATTTTTGGCAGCAGCTTTTCCAATACATTCTGTAATGCCGCCCAAGATTTGAACTTGATTTTCTCTGCCTTACTAATCATCCACTTCTTAGCATCTTCTTTCCATTTCAAGAAACGCTCTATGTTATATTGAACGGTTCGTAATGCAGGTACTTTCAAGCCGACAATATGTTTGCGTAACATTTTCCAATAGTATGCAATCCTTCCCGAAGGCACCTCCGTACCCAAAAGGCTAAAGAGCGTCGTAAAGAAAACGCAGACATATTGATTTGGATTGTCTATGTACACACTCGCTATTTCTTGCGCTTCCCTAAAAGCATAAACCCACTCGTTATCCGTTAATCGTCGGCAAAGTTGTGTTATCTTGGGCCGTCCTGGATTATTGTGCCTCCGGTCGTGACGGTACAAAATGAAGTATTTGGCAACAGTGTAACATCCTTCCCTCATAAGGGCTACTTCCACTTGGTTCTGTATGTCCTCAACTTGAGTATCATCTTTTACATCCAGATGACTGAGAATTTTTGATACAGTACCCAAGTCAGCTGGTTCATTGACACTTTCGAACGCTTTTACGATAGCGTTCATAATCTTGTCTAACGAGAAACGGTCTTTCGAACCATCACGCTTTGTGATTGTGAAGTTTTTAATCTCCATATCGTTACTATAATTATAATTGTGTCAGCGAATCCCCATTATTATCGGAATTCGTAATGACAGGTATAGTCTTGAGCTGTTCCTTCAGGGCTATGATGTGAGTAAGCAGCCTCTGAAAACCTTTGTCGGTTTGCTTCTTTCCGATTCTGTGTCATCACTGTCCCTTGACATACCCCTTGTTATCTTAAACCATTCCTTTTCGCGCTTCATTATGATTACGATTATTCATTTTTAATCCTATTATCAATTACGATCTCGGCGTTCTTGTAGAGGCTCGGGATGTCGCTGTATCGGATATGCTTTTATACTTCCAACTCTTTAATCAGGTCGTTGAGGATGTATTCGTCGCTCTGCAACTGCAGACCGCTATCAGGATTAGACAGCAGGGCAAAGGTACGCGAGTTGTAGAGGATGTCGAGGGCGCGCTCGGTGTTGATGTCGAGGCGCTCGGCCAGCAGGGCTACGATACGGCCTTCCTTGCGCCATAGTACCTGATCTCTCATTGCGCGCCTCCTTTCTCGACTACTGGCTCTGTGCCGATGAAGTGCAGGCAGCGGTCGACGATGGTCTGCCGGCGGATGCACATCTGGTGAGTTGGCTTGGCAAAACGCAACTGGCCGATGGCCTGCTCGGCGGTAATGCGGCCAGCGTAGTAGTCCTCTACGGTGTCGATGACCTGATCGTTGGCCACGCCGCCTTCGATGATATCGTAGTCGCGCCAAGGCTCCTCGCCACGACGGCTGCTGACCACGAAATCGAGCCACTGCTGGTCGTAGTGCTCCAGACGGAGGCGACGCACGTCGGCGGGCAACAGAGTTTCATCGAACTCATAGGTGGAGAGCAGCGGTGTGTCGGCTGCGCGGATGACGCACACGCGGCGCGCCCAGCGCTCAGCCTGTTCGCGCAGATTGGTGACGTAGAAGCCCGGGCCGAAGTCCAATTCCTTGCGACCGACGCCCGTCAGAGGCGACGGAACGCTAATGTATGAACCATGGTAAAGTGTCATCATCGCTGGCCTCCTTCCTTTTCGTCCCAGTTCTTCAGCGCTTGCTCCACGTTCCACACCACACCTTCGATGCTCTCGGCGTGCAGTGTGTCGTAGCAGTCGAGCAGCAGCCGTCGCACCAGTCCGTGGCGCTTCAGGCGATTGTGCAGCTCAGTTGCGGTGATGCCCATATGTCGCGCGGTGGCTCCGATGGCCAGGGTGGCAAATTGCGTCTGTCGATTATCAATTGTATTCATATCTCAGTTTATATTTAGATAATTCATGAGTTTCAAACTCTTGTGGAGCTGCATCTGAATGACGAACTTGAAACCCTCTGGGGTCAGATAGACACTGGCATCGTTCTTGGCGAGGATGCCGAGGTCTATGGCGTAATTGGAGTACATCTTGGCACCGTACATCTTGGCGCGCGGTGTCTGCCATTCAAGGGATTTGCCAGAATAGATGGAGTAATAGTCTTCGAGAAGCTGTAGAGGAACGGGGTATGAGGTCTTGGAGAGCGTGAAAACGCACTCAACCATCGAGGCGATGCCAAGGATGATGCACGACTCGTATGGGTTCTGCATGACGTGCTCTTTGAGAAGTTTGGCTTGGTCCTCGCTGAGCGTGTCGGCGAGGTATTGGTCCTTGGCATCAACGTATTGTTCGCCCAACTTTGTCAGAGCGATATAGTCGCCCTTCCTCGACCAGTTCAGCAATCCGAGTTCGTCGGCGAAACGTATCTTATTGTAGAGCGTCTTGGGAGAACCGCCGACGATAGACTGCAATTCGTTGAGAGAGTTGGTCTCGCGGAGGTTGTAGATGAACTTGTTAATAAGATGGATGTTCCAGATACCTACATCAACGGGCTTCAACTCCGAGAATGTAGTTATGGGGCGGAGGCGTTCGCTATAGAAGAAGTCAAGGATTTCTTCGGGGTTGTATTCTTGCAGTATGATTCCCTTGGCCTCGATTTCATCGCGATTGTTCTGGCTTGTATGGGGCATCAGCAGGAAGGGAACGATGTCGCCGTTAATCAATTTGCCCTGCTTTTGGAACAACTGCAAATCGCTTTTGTAGTCCAGCAGCTGCTTGATGAAACGCTTTTGGAAGCTCGCAACCTTCAGTTCTATGAGAAACAGGTCTTTCTGATAAGTATAAAGCATGTCGAGCCTGCCTGACGGAACGATGATTTGTCGCCCGATAAGTCTCGGCTCCTCGTCCAGCCCGAATGTCTTTTGCATCAGTGTCGGTGAACTCACCAAGATGTCTTCTATCTGTTTCTCTCTTATTTCCATTATTCTTCGATGTATGGGTAAAACTCTTGCTCGGTGCAGATACCTCGTCCAACGAGCATGGCTTGTATTACGTCGCGTACTTCGCCAATCACTTCGATATCCCATTCCATTTCCTTGTCGGATGGAATGAGTTCGTTGATGAGGTCGTGGATCGCATTGTCAACGAAGTCTTGGCGGGATATTTGTTGGTCTGTCAGTTCCATAATTTATAGTTTTCGTAGCCGTTGATTAGTGCAGCATTTGACCATTTACCTCCTCTGCCATCTTTCATGCCGTTACCGGTTGAATTTTTTAGATTGTAAGGAGGTGATGTCACAACAAGATCAATGCACTTGTCTGGAAGCCTGCGCATACCTTCAAGACAGTCACAACATTGTATCGTATTTATGTATTGATCGATATTATTATTCATTTTGGGAAGATTTATATAATCGAATTTAAGATTGAACACAATAACCTAAACAATATTCTGCGAAATTCACGGACTCAGGAGTAATGTGTTTGAAGAAAGTATAGGAATCACCAAAACAGCATGGTCATCAGTGGCCCAGATGATATTCTCACCTGTAGTATGGTCAAGAAGCAGCTTGTCAAGTATGCTGTTTTCCAACCCAAGCAGATAATTCTCTTTTATATTAATGCCGTGCATATACTCAATTCTTAGCCTGCAAAGATACGAATAATCTTTGAGATTATTTACAATCAACCACAATTTTACACATTATTTAATAAAACGTGCAATTCGGTAGTCCAAACATACCCAAATTAGCTCAATGTGTTGCAGTCGTTGCAGTGTTGCAGTTCCAAAATAGGTTATACGAAAATCAAAAATTAACTCTATATTTATATATAAATATAGAAGTATTTTTAGGGTATAGGAATAGCTTCTCGAGAACTGCAACACTGCAACGCTGCAACAGTTTTTGTCAAGACATTCAGGAATGAAAAAAAATATTGCAGAAAAATGAAAAATTTCTTGTGAAGTATTCGTGAACCGCAATCACTTTTTCTTACCTTTGCAGTGTCAAATTGAAATAGCGGACAGGCGGTCTTTAAAGGTAAAAATTGCGAGGATTAAATCTAGAAATTGCGCGCATTAATGGTAACAATTGTTTTCCTTAATGGTACCTTCTGGAAGCGAAACAAGGCGACAATGAGAGTATTAATAAAATTATTTACAAACATTTGAGCATTCCCGTCAAGCGGGAAAGCGGCGTAAGCCAAAAGGGCTCTATGTATTAAACTATTTAAAAACTAATTGAATTATGGCTATTAAAGTAATTGCACAGCGACGTGAAGTAAAGCTTGGTAAGAACCCTGGAAAGAAGTTCGTGATGCGTCCCGACCTGTACATTCCCATTGCAGAGAAGAAGGTGTTCGCAGAGGCATCGACCCACAGCGGTATCTCTGCAGGTGTGATCAAGGCGGCTTGGGATGCCGCAGGTGAAGTCATCCGCACGTGGGCCACTGAGGGTCACTCGGTTCCCCTGCCCGGACTGGGAACCATGCGCTTCGGCGTCCGCTCGAAGGCTGTGGCTGAGCTGGAGGACGTGAAGACGAACCTGATCAGCGTGCGCCGCATCATCTTCACCCCCAACACGGACGTGAAGGACGAGCTGAAGAACACCAGCATCCAGATTACCTGTCTGGACGAGGACGGCAACGTGCTGAAGCGCGTGACCAGTGCGGATGACGCTGAGGTGGAGGAAGGCGATGGTGAGAACCAATCGACCGAGAACCAAGGAACTACGGGTGGCGGAAACACGGGTTCTGACGATGACAACCAGGGCGGCAACAGCGGCACGATCACTCCTAATCCCGGCGGAATGGACGAGAACTAAGGCGTAAGGCGACCCACTCCCCAGCCCCTCCCTGTGAGGGAGGGGAGTGATTTGAAAAGGGTCGCTTCGCTCAAAATTAAAAGAAAATTAAATCGAAAAATTAAAAGAAAATAAGGACGCGGAGAAAGTGTTTGGATAATTTTTCGGATAATTTTTTGGATAATTTTTTGGATAATTTTTTGATAATTTTGAGCCCGAAGGGCGACCAAAGATTAACGTAATTAATTTCTGAAAGCTATGAATGAAAAGAAGAATGTGTGGGAGGTCATTGTGCGTGTAGTCATCGCAGCACTGTCGGCAGCACTGACCG
>OCTW011490401.1_pt1 | contig 11821 bp, 10 predicted proteins | sample 1539671 | NCBI WGS metagenome assembly OCTW01 (sample SAMN02144230, study PRJEB22623) | gut metagenome | biome: sheep rumen | host: Ovis aries | place: New Zealand | reverse complement strand
ACCGTACTGATTTTTATTCGACCGGAACGGTCCAGCCCATTTCGTCCTCAATGATGCCCCACTGAATACCGGTCAGGGTATCATACAGCTTATGGGTTACGGGACCGATTTCGCCGTTGTTGATATAGGCGACCTGATCCTCAAAGCGCAGCTCACCGACCGGGGAAATAACCGCAGCTGTACCGGTGCCAAAGACCTCTTCCAGCTTGCCCTCCTCCGATGCCTTCATGACATCAGCGATTGCCAGGCGCTCCTCGGAAACCGTATAGCCCCAGTGCTTGAGCAGGTCAATGCAGGAGCGGCGGGTAACGCCGGGCAGAACTGTGCCGACACACGGTGCAGTATAAATGGTGCCGTCAATCTTGAAGAAGCAGTTCATCGAGCCGACTTCTTCCACATATTTGTGCTCTACGCCATCCAGCCACAGCGTCTGCTCATAGCCGAGGTCATGCGCCTTGACCTGAGAAATCAGGGACGCTGCATAGTTGCCGCCGCACTTGGTAAAGCCGGTGCCGCCCGGGCAGGCACGCGTGTACTCATCCTCGACGAAGATTTTAACCGGATTGATGCCGGTGGAATAATACGCGCCGACCGGCGAGCAGATAATCAGGAACTGGTGGGTCTTGGAGGTGCGGACACCCAGATGCGGCTCCGTTGCAATGACGAACGGACGGATGTACAGCGATGTGCCCGGCTCAGACGGAACCCAGTCCTCCTCAACCTTGACAAGCGCCTTGACTGCCTGAACGAAATCCTCGACCGGCAGAGACGGCAGGCACATGCGGTTGTTGGTGTTGATCATGCGCTCCGCGTTGCAGTCCGGACGGAACAGCTGCACACTGCCGTCAGGCCTGCGATACGCCTTCAGACCTTCGAAAGACTCCATTGCGTAGTGCAGAACCATAGCTGCCGGATCAATGGAGAGCGGCTGATACGGTACAATGCGTGCATCATGCCAGCCGATTCCCTCGGTGTGGTCGATGACGAACATATTGTCCGTATAGTAAATGCCGAATCCCAGATGTTTAGAATCCGGTTTTTCCTTTTTTTCCGTTGCCGGAGACATTTTGATGTTAAGCATTTCCTATTTCACTCTTTTCCCGCCAAACAGCGATTTTCATGATTTAATTGGCTATAAATTTATTTTATAAAACTTGCCTGCACATTGCAAGAGCCTGACTGCATTTTTTTATGCCTAAGGCAATTTTTTTGGCAAAAAAGCGTTCCCGTCCCGCATTATCGCATGATTTACTGCATTTCACCTGTTAAATGGGCAATTTCATTCGTTTCCTGCGGCGGCAGGAAAAAAAGACCGCACCCTTGCGGATGCGGTCTCAGCTTCGTAAAAATACAACAGGCAAACGAGCGATTACGCCTTGCCGTCGCAGCCCAGAACGTTAACGATCTTATGTGCAACCATATTCTTGACAGCAGCACGAGCCGGCTTCAGGTACTGGCGCGGATCGAAATCAGCCGGATGCTCCGCCAGATGCTTGCGGATGGAAGCGGTGATTGCCAGACGGATGTCGGAGTCGATGTTGATCTTGCAGACAGCAGACTTTGCAGCCTCACGCAGCATCTCTTCCGGAATGCCGATTGCATTCGGCATCGCTCCGCCGTACTTGTTGATCATGTCAACAAACTCCTGCGGAACAGAGGAAGAACCGTGCAGAACGATCGGGAAGCCCGGCAGACGCTTGGTTACTTCTTCCAGAACGTCAAAGCGCAGCTGCGGCTTGGTGCCCGGCTTGAACTTGTACGCGCCGTGGGAAGTGCCGATTGCGATTGCGAGGGAGTCACAGCCGGTGCGGTCTACGAATTCCTCAACCTCTTCCGGACGGGTGTAAGAAGCGCAGCCCTCTTCAACCTTAACTTCGTCCTCTACGCCGGCCAGTGTGCCCAGCTCAGCCTCGACAACAACGCCGCGCTCATGTGCGTAGTCAACAACCTTCTTTGCCAGTGCAACGTTCTCGTCGAACGGCAGGGAGGAACCATCGATCATAACGGAGGTAAAGCCGCCGTCGATGCAGGACTTACAGGTCTCGAAATCCGGGCCGTGATCCAGATGCAGTACGATCGGGATATCCGGGTTCTCAATGACAGCAGCCTCAACCATCTTTACCAGGTAGGTGTGGTTTGCATAAGCGCGGGCACCCTTGGATACCTGCAGAATAACCGGAGCCTTCAGCTCGCCGCAGGCCTCAGTGATACCCTGGACGATCTCCATGTTGTTTACATTGAAAGCGCCGACAGCATAGCCGCCGTCGTATGCCTTCTTGAACATTTCAGTACTAGTTACCAGTGGCATAATTCATCTTCCTTTCAGAATATAATCCGCACGTCCATCGTGCTACGGGCATGCGGGTCCCGTATGCTGATATTTTACCAGTCTTTCTCTGTAAAATCAAGTCGTTTATGTAATTTTCGCAAATTTTATCCACATTCACTCTGAAATTTGTGCACTTGGAAAAAGAATTGATTTTCGGGCAAAAATATGGTATATTCAAGTTAACATCGGAAAGTGCGGCATTCCGGCGCCGTCCAAGGCGGCAATGCTTGTCTGTGCCGTCCCATTTTCGTGACATTTTTAGGAGGTATTTGATTATGAGTGAGCTGAAGGGCGCAATGATCATCGGCCAGTCCGGTGGTCCTACTTCTGTTATCAACGCAAGCGCATACGGCGCAATTAAGGCTGGTCTGGATTCCGATTCCATCACCACGGTTTACGGCGCTGCCAACGGCATTGTCGGCGTTCTCAACGACAAGCTGTACATCATGGACAAGGAAGATCCGGCTGAGCTGGAGCTTCTGAAGTACACCCCGTCTTCCGCACTGGGTTCCTGCCGTTACAAGATCGCTGATCCGGATGTCGACGACACCGATTACAAGCGCATTCTCGAAATCTTCAAGAAGTACGATGTCCGCTATTTCTTCTACAACGGCGGCAACGACTCCATGGATACCTGCAACAAGATTTCCAAGTACATGAAGAAGGTCGGCTACGACTGCCGCGTCATGGGTATCCCGAAGACCATCGACAACGATCTGTTCGGTACAGACCATTGCCCGGGCTTCGCTTCCGCTGCCAAGTACATCGCTACCTCTATCACCGAGGTATATCAGGATTCCCACGTATACGACAAGGGCCAGGTTTCCATCATCGAGATCATGGGCCGTCACGCAGGCTGGCTGGCCGGCGCTGCTTCTCTCGCAGCTGTTACCGGTTATCCGGCTGATCTGGTTTACCTGCCGGAGGTTGACTTCAACATGGACGAGTTCCTCGCTGATGTCTCTGCAATCTGGGAGAAGAATCACAACGTTATCGTAGCTGTTTCCGAGGGCATCCACTATGCTGACGGTTCCTTCGTATCCGAGGCAAAGACCTCCGCTACCGACGGCTTCGGTCATGCACAGCTGGGCGGCCTGGCTGCTATGCTGGCTGACGTTGTCAAGGAAAAGCTGGGCGTCAAGGTTCGCGGCATCGAGCTGTCCCTGCTGCAGCGCTGCGCAGCACATTGTGCTTCTCAGACCGATATCGACGAGTCCTTCCTCGCAGGTCAGACCGCAGTAAACGCTGCTGTTGCCGGCGAGACCGACAAGATGGTTGCATTCGAGTGCTCCCGCGACGGCGGTTATACCTGCACCACCAAGCTGCTCAACCTCTCTGACGTAGCAAACTTCGAGAAGAAGGTTCCGGTCGAGTGGATCAACGAGCGCGGAAACAACGTTTCTCAGGAGTTCATCGACTACGCTCTGCCGCTGATTCAGGGCGAGACCCAGATGAAGAAGGAGAACGGCCTGCCGCGCTTCGCAAAGCTGGCTAAGGTTGTTGCCGAGTAAGCTCAAGCTGTCATTCTTTTCCGCATATCCTGCCGGCAGGCGCTTCGCGCGCCTGCCGGTTTTTTTCATTCCCCAAAAATGTTTTTCTGCGGACAGACACCTTTTGTTTTGCCGGAATCTATACTGCATGCAGGGGTGAGACAATGGCTTGCTGCTCGAAGACCGTCGGGATGACGGCGGCAGCGTTCGGACTGGGGCTGCTGCTGGCTACACTGCTCCCGTCGAGCATCCTTGTGCCGATCTCTTCTGTCCCGCTGATTGCGGTCGGCGCTGTCATTTATTTACATTGAAAGGGGTTTTTTCTCATGAAAATCGTCGTGATTCGGAGTCCCAGACTGCTCGCCGGTATCCTGCGCAGTATTTTCGGCATCAAAAAGTCTCCCGCGGCGTGAAGACGTGCAGGATGCACAATACCATGCGCGGCAAACAGGCTTTTTTTTGACTTGACTTCCCTCTCCTGTATTTGCTACAATAAAATCACCGCGTAGCGAAGAGCGTAAATCCAGGCTGTCTGGATTTGCGCTCTTTTTTTGTTTGTCACACTGCAGGGAGAGGTTTTAACATGCAAAAGGAACACACACAAAACATCATGGGGACAGCGAGGATCGGACGTCTGATGCTGTCCATGGGCATGCCGATGATTCTGTCAATGATGCTGCAGGCAGTCTACAACATTGTGGACAGCGCCTTTGTCTCCAATATGGCGGACAACGGCGAGGCAGCACTCACCGCACTGACGCTCGCTTTTCCGGTTCAGATGCTGATGGTTGCGGTCGGCGTGGGCACGGGTGTCGGCGCCAACGCACTGCTGTCCCGCTCACTCGGCGAAGGAAACCGCGAAAAGGTCAATCTGGTCGCCGGAAACGAGGAATTTCTGTCCTTTGTGATCTATGCCGTATTTTTGCTGTTCGGACTGTTCGGCGCACGCGCCTATATCCAGTCTCAGACGACCAATGCGCTCATCATTCAGATGGCGGTCGATTATCTGCGCATCTGCTGTGTCGCTTCGCTCGGCATTGTGCTGTTCTGGTGCTACGAAAAGCTGCTGCAGGCAACGGGCCGGTCGCTGTTTTCCACCATCGCGCAGGTCTCCGGCGCTGTCACCAATATCATCCTCGACCCCATCATGATTTACGGTCTGCTCGGCTGTCCGAAATTCGGCGTGCGGGGCGCTGCGTACGCCACGGTCATCGGCCAGTTTGTCTCGCTGTTCGCTGCCCTGTTTTTCCACGTCCGATACAACCGTGAAATTACGAACAGCCTGCGCTGTCTCAGGCCGTCCGCTCAAATCATCGGACAGATTTACACCATCGGTCTGCCCGCCATAATCGCGCAGGCACTGATGTCGGTCATGACCTACGGACTCAATCTGATCTTCGGGACAATCGGAGAAAGTGCCGTGACTGCATACGGCCTGTACTACAAAATTCAGCAGTTCATTTTATTTGCAGCATTTGGTCTGCGCGATGCGATCACGCCGATCGTCTCGTTTAATTACGGAATGCAGAGCAGGTCGCGCGTGCGCGACGGCATCAAATACGGCATGCTGTATACCCTCATCATCATGCTTGCCGGTACAGCGGTTCTGGAGATCTTCGCTTCCCCTCTCTCCGCCGTCTTCGGTCTTTCCGGCGAAACGGAGGCACTGTGCATCAGCGCCATGCACATCATTTCGCTCAGCTTTTTCTTTGCCGGTGCCAATGTCGCTTTTCAGGGTTTTTTTCAGGCGCTGCAGAGCGGCGGCGAATCGCTGATTGTCTCTGTCTGCCGTCAGCTGCTGTTCGTTCTTCCCGTCGCGTGGGTGCTCGCCCGCATCGCCCAGGCGACCGGACTCATCTGGCTGATCTGGATCGTCTTTCCGCTCGCGGAGCTGCTGTCCGCCGGCATCGCACTCCTGCTGATGCGGCGCATTTACCGCAGCAAAATTGCCGGAATGGAGCAGTAAATTCCCTATATTTTCAGAAACCGCCGCCGGCTCTGCCGCTCTTTCCCCATTGTCCGGCGCTGTCCCCAAACAAAAAATCCGAAAAACAGAAGCGCCTGTTTTTCGGATTTTTTCTATTCATTGTCCGCACGCGGTGCCTGCAACAGGCGGTGCAGCTTTTCATACAATTGATTAAAATTCTGCATGACACTGTCGACCAGTTCGCCTGCCTGCACACGTCCGCTGTCTGTGGGGTCGATGAGCACCACATAGCCGATTCCCGCCGCGCGTGCTGCCCGCGCGCCTGCCACCGCGTCCTCCACTACCACACACTGTTCGGGCGGCATGTGAAGCTTTCGGGCCGCAAGGCGGTAAATATCCGGCGCCGGTTTGCCGGGAAAGTTCTGATCGCTGCAGATAATATCTGCGCGGTCAAACCAGCTGCACAGATTCAGATGTTCAAAATAAAAATCCATACTTGCCGGATTGGACGAGGTCGCAATCGTAAACGGAATCCCGCCCGCGCGCAGCAAATCGAGCACTTTCGGCAGACCCTCCGCCAGATGAAACGACTCCGGATGGGTCAGGCACAGCCGCTTGTAGTTTTCCCGCTTGCGGGCAACCAGCTCCCGCTTGCGCTCGGGCGGCACATCGCTGCCCCAGAAATAATCAATCGTTTCACTGCTCGTGCGCCCGTTGGTGCACTGCATAAACTGTTCGCGCGACAGACCATGCCCCAGTGTCTCCTCCGCCAGCTCATTCCATGCCTGAAACTGAATCGGCGTGTCAAACAGCATGGTCCCGTTAAAATCAAAGATGACTGCAAATTCCCGCATACATACCTGCCCCTTCCTGTTACCAATTGTACCATGTATTGTTTCCGCAGGCAATGCTATTTTCCCGTCATATCTATTCCCTGCACGTCATAAAACTATACAAACACCGATAAGGAGGACGTTTTATGGATTTGACCAAGAGCAGGGTCGCCCTGTGCCGCCCGATTCTGGACACATGGAATACCTATGAAGAAACCACCGATGCCATCGTTCCGGACACGTTCCCCGACATTGCGCGCGTCGCTGCTGTGTACGGCAATCCGCAGCTGAAGGACGATGCCCCGCAATCCGGCCGTGTCCTTATCTCCGGCAGTATCCATGCGACGGTGCTGTATGTGCCGGAGGGCGGCGGAGCGCCGCGCAAACTGGATATCCCGATCAGCTTTGCACACATCGAGGAGGCTGCCGGCATTGATGCGGACAGCCGGCTGTTTGTCTCCTGCCGCGTTGTGTCGGCAACAGCACATGTGATGAATTCGCGCAAGCTTTCCGTGACAGCGGCGCTCTCCCTCTCCTGCCGTGTCTTTGCCGCGGACACCGTTGCGCTCACCGACGGTTTTTCCGATGATTCCGACGATTTGCAGCTGCTGACAACCACACATACGATAACTGTCCCGAGCAGTGTGCACCGGCATGAATTTACTCTCATGGAGGATGTCAGCCTTCCGGAGGGCACAAAGTATAACGCGGTGTTTGCCCCGCGCGCCGAAATGCGGCTGTCCGACTGCCGTATTCTGAACGGAAAAGCGGTTCTCAAGGGTGATATCGCACTGCATCTGCTCGCACAGACAAACGAGGAAACACTGGAAAATACGGACTTTGTCATCCCGTTTACCCAGATTTTCGAGGCGGAGGGGATCGAAGAAAACCAGACGGTCAATGTCTGCTTTTCCATACGGCATCTGGATGCCGAGCTGCGCGATGACGGTCTGGTGGGCATCGGTCTGGGCGCCTGTGCACTGCTCACCGCTTTTCAGACGCACACATTGCAGCTGATTGATGATGTCTACCATCTGGTGCATCCCGTATATGCGGAAACGCAGCCGGTCACGCTGCCCGCCTGCCATCCATTGGCTGAACTGGGGTGTGAGGCGGCGGAAACCATCCCTGTCGGCATGAAAATTGCACAGATTTCCGATGTCAGCGCTGCGCTCGATGCGCTGATACAGGACGGAGGACAGCCTTCCCTGCGCATGATGGTGTGCATTCTTTACCGTGCGGACGACGGGGAATACTACTCCGTGCAGCGCGCTGTTTCCCTGCCGCTGAGTATTCCGGACGCCACGCAGCATGTGCGGCTTAACGGGATGCAGTGCCGCGCATCGGCCACAATCACGGGAGAAGACGCCATATCTCTGTCCCTCAACGGACGGTGCAGCCTGCTTTGTGATGAACCGCTGCAGCTCAACGACCTGTCTGCCCTGCAAATCGACAGCGATACACCCGCGCCGGCATCGCCCGTATCCATTATTGTGCGGTATGTCGATGCAGAAGAGCGTCTTTGGGATATCGCCAAAAGCTGCCGCACGACAGTCGATGCGATTCGCCAGGCAAATCAGCTGTCGGACGACTGCACGGCGGCAAAAGCACAAATGCTGCTCATTCCGGTACAGTGACACAGGCTCAGGGAGGTTTCGATGGAACAACAAAAGCTGTATGAAGACATCAGCCGCCGCACCGGCGGTACCATTTATATCGGTGTAGTCGGACCAGTCCGCACGGGGAAATCCACCCTCATCAAGCGGTTTATGGAAACCCTTGTGCTGCCGGGTATTGAAAATCCCTATCGGCGCGAACGGGCCAAGGACGAACTTCCGCAGTCCGGCTCCGGCCGCACCATTATGACAGCCGAACCGAAATTTGTGCCCGAGGAAGCCGCTGAAATTGCACTGGACGGCGACAGCAGCTGCAAGGTTCGCATGGTGGACTGCGTGGGATACCTCGTGGACGGCGCGCTCGGACATACCGAGGAAGATACGCCGCGTATGGTTTCCACGCCGTGGAGTGATACGCCCATTCCGATGGCGGAAGCCGCTGAACTGGGAACGCGCAAGGTAATTACCGACCACTCAACCATCGGTCTGGTCGTCACGACAGACGGTACGGTGACCGATATCCCGCGCGAAAGCTATGTGGATGCCGAAGCCCGTGTCATTCGGGAGCTGCTCGGACTGAACAAGCCGTTTCTTGTGCTTGTCAACTCCACGCAGCCGCAGGGCGAAGCTGCGCAGCAAATCTGCCGTGAGCTTGCCGATACCTATGACGTAACTGCGCTCGCCGTCGACTGTCTGAATATGGATGCCGCGCAGATGGGAGATGTGCTGAAATCGGTGCTGTATGAATTTCCGGTCCGCGAGGTCGGCATCATTCTGCCGCCGTGGGTGGGAACCCTGCCCGCCGGTCACCGCGTCAAGGAGGCTGTTTACGGCGGCATCCGCAGTCAGGCGGCGCACATCGGCCGCATGCGCGATATGAAGCTGTGTGCCGAGGCGCTCGCCGCAACCGAATATGTCTCGGATGCACAGGTGAAGAATATGGAGCTCGGCACAGGCAGTGTGCAGCTGGAAATGCGGATTCCCCAGTCGGTCTTTTATCAGATTGCGGGCGAGCAGTCCGGTCTCACCATTCGCGGCGAGGCTGATTTGATCCCGCTGCTCACGCGTCTGGCAAAAGTTGAGAAGGAATACGAACGCTTTGACGGCGCACTGACGCAGGTGCGGCAGACGGGTTACGGCATTGTCATGCCGACCATTGATGAATTGAAGCTGGATGAGCCGGAGATCGTCCGGCAGGGCGGTCGGTACGGTGTGCGTCTGACAGCCTCTGCACCGTCCATTCACATGATTCGGGCTGACATTCAGACGGAGGTTTCACCGATCGTCGGCACGGAAAAGCAATCGGAGGATCTCGTTCAGTATCTGCTCTCCGAATTCAACGGCGAACCGGAACGGATCTGGCAAACCAACATTTTCGGCAAATCACTCAACGAATTGGTCAGCGAGGGAATGAATACCAAACTCACGCGCATGCCGGACGACGCGCGAAGCAAGCTGCAGGAAACACTGGAGCGCATCATCAACGAAGGCTCCGGCGGTCTGATCTGTATTATCCTATGACCCAAAGCGGACAGCGCACCTTGTACGACTCTGCGCTGTCCGCCGCCGTTTGCGCGTGCATTTGTCCTCCGTAGGCGGACACTCCGCTCTTTCCTCTTTCCACCGCGAACAAACACAAAAAAATACCAGAAATCCGCCAATTTGCTGGACAAGGGCGGTTTTTTCCATCATAATATGAGAAGAAAGACGGATAAAGGAGAAGTCTGATGAAATATATTATCGTACTCGGCGACGGCATGGCCGATGAGCCTATTGACATGCTTGGCGGAAAAACCCCGTTGGAATATGCCGCCACACCGACACTCGATCGTCTTGCGCCGCAGTCGGAAATTGCGCTTGTACATACCATCCCGGATGGAATGGCGCCCGGCAGTGATACCGCAAATCTCGCAGTGCTGGGTTACAATCCGCGCACCTATTATTCCGGACGCTCACCGCTGGAGGCACTGAGCATCGGCGTCGATATGAAGCCGACGGACATCGCATTGCGCACAAACATCGTGACATTGTCAGATGAGCCCGATATTCCGTTTGAGCAGCGCACGATTGTTGACCACAGCTCCGGGGAAATTTCCACGGCTGATGCCGCTGTCCTGCTGGAAGCGGTGAAAAAAGAATTCGAAAAGGATACCTATCACTTTTATGTCGGCACCAGCTACCGGCATCTGCTGATCTGGGAACACGGCGAAGTGATTGACCTTGCTCCGCCGCACGATCATTTGGGTGAGGTAATTGCGCCGTATCTGCCGGAGGACGCAGTTCTGCGCGATATGATGGTGCGCAGCTATACCATTCTGAATGACCATCCGATCAATGTCGAACGCGCGCGCAGGGGACTGAACAAGGCCAACTGCCTGTGGTTCTGGGGCGCCGGAACCCGTCCCGCACTTTCCTCTTTCCGGGAGAAAACCGGAAAAACCGGTGTTATGATTTCGGCTGTCGATCTGCTCAAGGGTATCGCAGTCGGCGCCGGCATGGATGTGATTGAGGTAGAAGGCGCAACCGGCTCACTCGACACCAATTATGAAGGCAAGGCAATGGCTGCGGTACAAGCGCTGCTCGACGGCGCAGATTTTGCCTATATTCATGTAGAAGCGCCGGACGAAATGGGACATCAGGGAAATGTCGCGCACAAGGTGCGGTCGATCGCTTATCTGGATGAACGTGTCATCCGCGTTGTTGTCGATGCGCTGACAAACGCAGGCGAAGATTTCCGCCTGCTCGTGATGCCGGATCACCCCACCCCCATCCGCTGCCGCACGCACACAAACGATTCCATTCCATATCTGCTGTATGACAGCACAAAATCCATGAGCAACGGTGTCTCTGCCTACAATGAGACGCAGGCCCGCATGAGCGGAACGCAAATCGAACGCGGTTATACGCTGATAGACAAGCTGTTCGCAGACGAATTTTAATCATATCACCACAAAAATGCCGCTTCCCGCGCCAGTTGAGCACGAAAAGCGGCATTCTCTTTTTATCATTTTACATTCAGTTCTTCTTTGATTTTCGTTGTAGAAATCTCGGGCGTGCGCGGCAGATAGACGACCTCACAGCCTTCTTCCTCAAGAAAATCGAATTTGCCCTTCCAGTCATCACCGATTACAAAAGTATCTACATGGTACTCATGGACATCTGTTTTCTTCTGATCCCAGCTTTCCTCCGGAATCACGAGGTCAACATAGCGAATTGCCTCGACGAGCTGCTTACGCTCTTCATAAGAAAAATAGCATTTTTTCCGCTTTTCATTCCAGTTAAATTCATCTGTTGATACAGCGACAATGAGATAATCGCCCAGTGCCTTTGCTCGGCGCAGCAAATTGATGTGACCGTAGTGCAGCAGGTCAAAGGTTCCGTATGTAATGACTCGTTTCATGTCGATTCAAAATCCTTTCGAACGTCCGAACTGTTTTTATCAGGAATCATTATAACACGTTTATAGACTGAATGACAGTGCTTTCTGCTGATTTTTACGGACAAAACAAAAACGGAACCGAAATCGGTTCCGTCTCTGTGTAGGCATCGACCTATCTTCCCGGGCCGTCGCCAGCCAAGTATTGTCGGCGTGAATGAGCTTAACTACCGTGTTCGGAATGGGAACG